>JGI24158J21664_10009337_pt1 | contig 13089 bp, 10 predicted proteins | sample Ectturendosymbi3_FD_21664 | JGI IMG/M metagenome (IMG submission 21664) | reverse complement strand
CTATCTCTGCCAGAGATAACATCTCTGCACGCAGAGATAGCTATCTCTGGCAGAGATAACATCTCTGCATGCAGAGATAGCTATCTCTGCCAGAGATAACAGTTTTTGTGCTAAATCTGTCAGATATAATATTTTTACAAACGGCGCCCCATAACACACCGCCACACAAGCCTTCCTATAGTCCACGACATGAAAGGAAGTCTTGTGACACTGGAGTATTCGGTAACATATTTTCACAAGCAATGAGTTTTTGAATTACGCAGTAAGGAATTGAAATGGTGTTGATTATTTTCGGCAACAATATTTTGCGGAAATGCATGTTAATTTTATACCAAATCAGCAATTCGCATTCCAGGTCAAAACAACCACGTGCTGTTGAACAAAGTTCATTTCATTCGATGATGGTGAATTTACCATGGCACAGACACAGGTTGGGAAATTCAGCTAACTTGAAAATGAACCAAAAAAATTTAACGCAATGCTTTTTCGTTTTTTGTTAGGTTGTCAGATTAAGGTAGAGCATTTATTATAAAATATGGGAATGAGTCACCAATTCAGTCCTTCGACCAAACAGTTGCGGTCATTTTACTCCCCACCTTTAAACGTCTTCACGTGCCATTTACCATACCGCACTTGAAAGCCAAAGCGCAAGTAATGAAATTATTGGGGAGGATTTCTATCAATTAATGCCATGGTTCTCAAACTGTGCGTCGCGACGCCCTGGTGCGTCGTTCTAATTTTCCGAGTGCGTCCCACAAAAGTAAACTAGTGCAGTTTTATTCATTTAACTAATAACAGTAAAATTTCACGCAGTTTTGTAATTTTACCAAAGAATATTGTTCAAGTGCGATCATGCTGATAGTAGATAGACTATTTAGTATCTCATGACCATGCAACTGCAGTTGTTGTTTAGTAACAGTTGTTGTTTGTTTAGTAGTTGTTTAGTAACGCATTGCACAATTTTAGTTTCATTTGCGCCGGACAAATAAAGGCTAGAAAAAAGGAAAAAAGTCGTCAAGTATAAAATTAATCAACTTGCTGATTGCTTAGCTTAGAACGAATTTTTCTTTAAGCTGACTGACTTGTGTGAAATCTTTGCTAAATTGAATAAACTCATTATTTCTACGCAAAAGCCGGACAAAAATATGCTTGACGTATCAGATAAAATTGCCGTGTTCATTCAAAAGATATCATTGTGGAAGGAAGATATAACAAACGTGTGTGGAAGTTTTCAGCGCTTTGCTTTTATTTGAACAAAATTACAAATCAAACAAAATATCAGGGTCGTTTTTTTCGTGCTTTCATCAATTACATATATATAACGTTGATAGTATATGTCTTTATTAACATCTTATTTCTAGTGCTTCGCAAGTCCAGCAAACTTTTTCAAAGGCGTCGCAACGAAAAAAGTTTGAGAACCACTGACTTAACGTATTCTTTCTGCAACTTGTTGAAAGGCACTTGCTAACAGGCAACACTACCAGCAAAGTATTGTCGACGAAATTCTATCAATAAAATTTAAGTTACTTCACTTTTGCAAAACCTTATGAAGTCGTATTTTCTGGCAACCTTGGTAATTTCCAGCTTCTCTCAAAACAAGTTTTATAAAAACAAAAAAGCTAACTTCTATAGTTTGTATGCTGGTACATCTTCAAACAACATTTTTGTATTCAGCAAACGGTAAAACATCTGACTATTGGTTTCAAATGGATCCAAAGACACCGGTGCAATTGCATAGGTGACAGTGGGTAAAAATTTGTGCTGAAAACGTCTCTATTTTGGCCGATAACACCTTGTACTACCCGCTGGAAACAACTAACTATACATTCATTCATTTTTACACCCGCTTTTCCTCTAGGGATGATCGTAGAACAGCTGCCATAAAGTCTCGAAATACATCACGGTTTTCAGCAACCTCTAATAACTTCGATGGCTCCACACCATGACGGAACCAAGCCAGGTCGGATATGTATTCACACCACCTGCTCTGGTCGATCACTGTGCCGCTTTCCAGTGGATGTAGCCCGGAGGACTCGCCTCACCAATCTTTCCTGGTTTATTCTGGTGATGTGGCCGACCACTGTAGCGTGGATATCTCGATTCGGAGAAGAAGTGGTTCTACATTCAAGGTTTTACAAATTTCACAGCTGCGCACTTTTTTACGAAGTGTCACGGCGTTAAATTGTACCCATTATTAACTGTTTACAATCTGCTTTACATACTGGTAAACAACACTGGCTTGAATTATGGTATCAATTACAAAACCATTCCAGAGAATGAAAGAAGCTGATTTCCTTGCAAAAATGATAGATTTTTTTTCAATTACACTTTTTCTGCATTATTTACATCGTAGAAATTATATCCACCGCGTTTTGCAAAGTAAGCATAATTCTGTGAAAAAGTCGGCAACTCTGCTGTTGCGATTTCATTCAGAGGCTGATTTCTTCGGCCAACACCAGTGGTGGATGATCGAGTAGTGACATGTTCAGAAGCTGAACTGCAGTATCTTCTCTTTCGTCATCTAATCCCTGGCACCGAGGAATGTTTCCAACCTTGATTTTAAAATCTTCATCCCTGACAAAGTCATTCCATTAAATCGCGCTGTAGGTTGTTGGTGCCATTTTTCAAATTATACCAAACACGATGGTTAGCATCACTGTCTATCATAGAAATATGATTGTAGACAAAGGATAATTTTACAACTTTCTTGAAATAGACTTCAACTCAAAACAACAAAGAAATCCATATACTTCTAAAGAATAGATTAAATTTCGTCCTTGAGACCATACCAGACTTCAGCCCTGAATAGCATGCATATCCATGAAACATCCATGACCAGCCAATCTTGCTTTTTTAAGCTGCTGAATTTCTACTCCGTATTGATAATTAATAGTTGTCTACCACTCAGTGGATCTCGTCCATTAGTTGTTTATCAATCGGGCGGATAGCTGGCCGGGTCTAGCTGGAGCTAGAAAACTCGTAAAATGGCACTTGGGTACTTATCAAGCCCTTCGAGTTGTTTCTCGACTCTAGAGTGTCCAGTGAGACCTGCTGCTTGCACAAAAGATTTCTTGATGAGCGACAGTTGCCACTGCTTGGTATGGCAAGGAACAAAAGATTTGTTTTTCCAAGCACCTTTGATTAATGTGGCTGTCCGACAAATTTCCGTTCAGTAATACGCTTCGAATGATTGTGACGTGACACCGCTCAGGCTCGATTAAGATCGTGGAATGCAGCGTACACTTCTGAAACACAGAATGTTTAGCATTTTTATATTCTTGAAGCTAAGTACTGTATCCTGCTGACTTGTGTATTTTGTGTATTAGTCTATTTTTGGTCACAAGAGAATCAAACGGTAGTAATCAGGTCGCGACGGGTAACATTATTTTGCGATTTTTAATGAAATGCAGCAAAAACAAACGATTTTAAAATTTATTGAGATGTCATTTTTGCTCTTTTTTAAATGCCACGAATTGCAAGTTATCGTTTCAAATTAAATTTAGTAGCAGTGCGAATAACCCGAATCGTTGCAAACCCGGATCAGAGAACTTTCAGATCGGAATACATTTGAGACCGAATCGTCCAATTTAACGTTTCCAGCTAAATTAAACTGAAACTAAATTTTAAAAATCTAAATTAGTATGTCTGTCAAAATGGTTTCCCATTATAACGTTACGTTGTGTTTTCTAAATTAGTTCCCTGCTTGTTCTGCTTTTCTCGTTTTGTGGCAGGGGTGTAAAGTTTATGAACTACCAGATATAAGTTTTGATTCAGTATAAAATCTATTATAAGCCCTTTTTCTAAACTGCAAACGTTTAATCTAATGTTTTTATGAAGGTGCTGGGGAAGCTTTGATTACAGCAGTAGGCAGTTGCAATATTTGTTTGCTATAAAAAACAAAAACACCACACAAAATTAGCAATTATACAGTAAGCCACTCCAAAAACACCTGCCACTTGAAAGAAGAGACTCAAAAGACCTGACTAAAAATGTTTTTAATGTAAGTAAAGAAGCACATGCTGAGCAATGACATTGATTCAGGTTAAGAGCTTTGTTTCAAACCATAAAAAACTAAATGCTATTTGGCAGTTAATCGAAAAGTCTGTTCGTCAAAGTGTGAAACAGGGCTTGAAAAAATGTAAATTTCCCGGGAAGCTTGTCGAAATTTCCCTTGGGTCGCAAGTTGAAGACGATCGCTCCATCATGACGTCGCAAAAGGAAGTTATTTTCTTGAAAACCTTGCACCTCAACTATTACTGCGTTCCCATAGATCAGGCCTGCCCAACCTTTTTGGTGTTGCGGGCCACTTTAACATGAGGAAATTTATTGTGGGCCACAAACGTTTTTGTGACGAAAGAATAAGCGATTGTAACATAACAAATCCCTTGATTTTGATAAGTTTTATGCGATAACACGAAATAATAATGAGCCCTATAGCTGCTTGCACGCATTGTTGCCATCTTGTATGGATGTAAACCAAATCTAAAAAATTGTCATGTATTCGAAACGCTTGTTTTACAAGTTTTTGGGTGGTAGGCCCCTAACAGAAACATCAGGTATAGTTTTGGTGTGTTTTGATGGCAAATATAATTGAGCCTATAAAAAATTTAAAAAATCTGCTTACGAACTTATTACATCGCGGGCCACTTAATGCGGCCCGCAGGTTGGGCAGCCTTGACATAGATCAACCTGGATTGATTCAGCCTACTAGCATCGGTTCACATTCAACGTGCAAACAGTTGCATCGCCGCAGTGTACCACGCTACCGCTCGGTACGCAAACACGAGATGAAGGAGTGCAAAACGGATGGAAGCGGCAAATCTTCGTCCCGAAATGGCAAATTCTCACGCCTAATCCTTGCTTAACCTGCTTCTAAAATTTGTATTTTGTAGGCACTATTCTATTTGCAAGGAATTTTTTACTACATAAGAGTTTTAGATAATTTATTTAAGTAATATGGACTGCTTACATGAAGCTTCGCAACAATCGCCGACATATGGAAAACCGTAACACGGTTGCTAACGACCAACCAAATCGTAGTTTGTAGACCATTGAGAGACTTCTAGACACCAAACTAAAGATATCCAATGTATAATAAATTTTAATAATCTCTAACGCATGTGTTACGGCAAGAGTGTACGTAACTCGCACAGCAGGGTAACTCGCACAGCAATTCCTACTCTGAAGTCGCGTAATCACGGCATGCCTGCGGCTCCTGCAAAGTAAAGGCCAGTGGTTCTCAACCTTTTCGCTGAAGGGAGCCAAATCCAGGTCTACGGCTTTGTCAGAGAGTCGCACTAAAATATTTTAACGCAAGTCAATTCACACGTTTTCTTTTATTGCAGAACGAAGTCTGTTACACAAAATATTAGAGGTTTTATTCATAGGCATTGCCAGGGGGCCTATGGGGCCATTCTCTACCCTAACTTTTAGAACATATAGTCGTTTTGTGCTTTGAGAGGCGGTATCCCAAACAAAATAGTGTTAACAGTTTGGTCCTCCAATTTTTTTGGCCCCCCAAAATTTTTGGACTGGTTACGCAACTGGTTTTATTGAAAGATTGCTGAGAGCTGCAAAAAAGGTGCTTGGGAACTGCATGTGACTTTCAGAAAAGTGGTTTTAGTAATTTGCTAGTGGTGCAGCATTTGAAGTGATTGTGGCGTCGTGTTTCAAACGTTGATTGTTGCGGCCAGTTCCGGTGGTGGCGAAATCGGTGTTTAACCCATCCGACCTGTAGAACGATATTCAGGCGGTGTTAAAAGTTTCTGTTGAGTGAACGTTCCATGCATGCATATTTTATGCGCGAGTGCGCAGTTACCAGAGCGAGCTTGTTGTGAGTGGACGCTGGTTTGGGCGCGAGTTGAGCATTTTTGAATGGCACTACTTACATTCCGGAATGGCATTCGGAATGCAATACCATTTCGATTGGTATCCCCGTAAGGCAACCACTAACCAAAGCAGTCGTACAGACAAGTATTAACAATGTGAAAGTATTCAAAAGCTTCCAGTTGATTCTAGCGCAACCGTTCACTCTGCTATTTAAGGCAATGAAGTTCACTTGTTTAAACGCACGTAGTTTTAAGGACGTGTTGGCCTCAATGTCCTCTGACTACATGCGTCATCATAGCAGCAATATTAAAACTAACAGCTTTCCGCCGCCATTACGAGTCTATGACACGCGACCAGGTTCACCAAAAAAGCCAGATCTTGTCTCAAAAAAGCCAAAATAAACCAGATAGCAGTCCTAAGACATATAGGCTACACATAAAACATGCATAACCAAACAAAAATAGATATTAAAGCTCGGCAGAAACATCGATAAAGTGCAATTCCAATTTTTAGAAGCATTTTCTTTCCCCGTAAATACACTGTCGCACGGTTGTTTCATATTACATACATCGAAAATTTTTAGGGCAATAGTAAAATCTTTGCAATATTCTTTGCACCCTGCATGGTCTTAGACTCCCGTCAGAAGGGATTTGTAATGGATATACAGCTTAGACAATGTTTTGCCAGAGCCAAGCCTTTCAGACTGAAAAACTGAAGAAAAATCAAGATTTTGACTGGTATTTTTTATTTCAAAAAAAAGCCAAGTGCGCCAAAAAAAGCCTAAATTAAAAAATCTGGCTTCAAAATTGCCAAATTGGCAACCCTGCAAGCGACCAGCCACTCCAAGAGACCACTATTGTTGGGTAGGCGTTACTGTTGCGTCACAAGGCCAGGTGTACTACCGTGACTGAGCAAGGAATTTCGTACAGTCCGTTTTATGGTTTGCTTGCAATTCTTGGCATATCATTTGATTTTACTTGGCTTGCAGCTGATTAATTTCCCGCGAGCATGTACGATTTCCCGGGAAGCTCCTTCCCGATTTCCACACTTCCTGCAGCCCTGGTGTGAAACAACAACGACTACTATGTTTTTCGCCACAGCTCTTACCCGTGATTTAAGCGCCTCAAACTGAAGTTATACACCGGATAAAACTCATCGTGCGATGTTTGCTTTCCAGAGATCATCAACGAATCTTCCCAAGGCAATTGAATTTGGGTCATTCTGATCGTACAGATTTATTTTTAATTATATCATTTTGTGGATTTGTTTTGTTGATTTTTAGATTTCCTAGCAATATGCAAACAATGCTTTTATGTCATAATGATGACGGTTATTGCTCGCTCACGGCCTTAACAGTTAAATCTTTTTCGTAGTCATCTTTCAGCAGCAAAATCGGCACTTGCCTTAACAGTTTACTGCTCTATCTGTTAGGTCTTAGATTTCAAAAGTTTGAGATGCACTATCCGTGATGCTTTTAGCGCAGTTTGACGATTGCTTTGTTGCATTGGTGAAAACAGCAAAACATATGAAGGGCTGAGACGCTGGTTAATTTATCGCCTGCATTTTGCCATTTTTGCTTTGTCATCACCTAGCACTGCCGATTGCTTTTATCCTTTACAATCAAGCAAACATTTTGATAAGTATTAAATAGATACATGTTTTCGAGAAACAAAAGTGCTGTTTTTCGATAAGTCCAATATTTTTTTTATGTAAATCGTTGGTTGTTGCGTTATGGTTTCTCAATCAATATGATACGCAGTTTTGCATTCCGATACTTTACAGAATAATGCGCTCACCATGCATATAATTTAACTTCTGCATTTAACATCTGAAAATCTAAAACCAGTGGCAATTTTAGTGGAGAAAATCGAAATATTAATAGTATGGAAATTGAAAAAATGTTTAGCCTGAAGAAGTGTTTCTCAAACTTTTATGGCCCATGGACCATCTTTCAAAAAATATCCGATGGGCCACTTTGCCATGCTGGCACTTCATGAACATCTCTAGTCGAAACTGTATTGCACATACGTCTGTGAACTCAAGGGCATGCTCAATCTTGGTCCTTAATAAATGTTCTGTGGACTAGGACCACCAGTCACCACGTTGAGAATTACTGGTATAAAGCTATGCTGAGCACAGCTTTGCTCTGCACCGATAGTCCTCTACTGCTTCTGCAAACCTCGATGCGGAGGTAGGCGTTTGAGGTATAATGACCATAATCTGAACTAAGCCAAGTAAGCTTAGCAATCAGCGCACCTGTCTCTCATGGTTGTACAAAACTAAAGCTTTACGCAGTAATGCCGCAAAATATACACGGAATCAGAAGAGAGGAAAAGAGTCAGAAACATAAATGTGTTATCAAGGCAAAATCGTAAAAGCAATATCAAAACAATCAATGCTGCGACAAGTGATTTTCATGTACAGTATTTTGCGCAGTAACTACTTCAATTTGTTTTTTATTTGTTTCTCCAAATATGACCTGATCCTACTTTTGGTGCATTTCAGTTGCATCTTCAATCTCATCAGAAATAAGCGAGGGTCGTATTCATTAAACCTCCGAGGAAACTCTGAAGCTCTTCAAAGCACCTCTGTTCAGAGTCACCGGGTTTAGAAAAAAGAAGCAATCGACGAAATTATGCTACAGTACTGAGGCAATGCGGTGATACAATTACATAAATCTGATTGGTAATACCCTGGAAGAAAAAGCAAAGTTTCAGAATTTTCTTTATCAGTTATAATACTCACAGAAAACTTGAAATAATTCTTTGGACTAATTTCGCAGAAATCCATTGCACTCTTCAGTAAATACATTTATGTACCTTAAAACGAGAACTGAGAGCAGTCTCATATTTTCCCACGTAATATTGCAGTAATATCATTTCTCCTTTAGATTCGCCCTGTTTTTCTCCAAAAAGCCAGACCTTCAGTAAGCTTGTGAAGTTCAAAATCTTTTTGATACAAAATGGTGGCATTTTTATTGAATTCATCTTTAATTAGGTATTTCCACACCTTACTCAAAAACAAAACAACTTTTTTGACTAGGTGGCGAGATGACCGAAGCTTAGCAATGAAGTTGAAAAATGAGTGATGTTTTAGCACCATAAAATACTTCAGAAAAATCAAAATGTCTAACACTTTTCTACTTCCTTTTGGTTTGAAACAACACGGTCTTTGCTTTTCATCACATGATTTTCGAGTGAGGAAACAATGTACAATCGAGACGAAAAAAACAAAACGCTTTTCATCAGTGTGTTTGTCCTTCAGTGCCAGGCTGAACGAGTCACTGATATCCTCCAGCTCGAACCTTCGTCGAGACGGAGTTCACGTTGCCACCGCGGTTTCCCCGAAGACCATCCGCACCCACGCTTGTTTCTTTCAGCAGACGAGTACGCATCCGTTTCATCATTGGGATCGGGCTGTCAGAAAAAGAAATGGAATTGTTTGTCGTGTATTTTTGTCTTATAAACAATATTTACATAAGCTTCAGGAATATGCTTCGCGGAAATTTGCGGAAATTACTGTTACACTGGATTGAATGGAGTGCCATGCACACAAGGATTACTTCACAGCACAGCGATAACGTAGAATCACTTGGTAAAACTACGTGCTGACTAAATGTGTATCTGCAGGGAGGCTGACTGCTGGGTTGAGATAAGTTGGTTGACCAACAGGACTGTTGACACCTTTGAGATTAGTTGGTTCACCAACAGGGTTAACTGTTGGGTTTAACTGTTGGTTTGAGATAAGTTGGTTGACCAACAGGATCAACTGGCGACGCACTTTGTAGCGACAGCTGTTCAAGTAACGTTGTTGTTCACAAGAAACGGACTTTCGTTTATCTAGACCAGTGGCTCGAGTGTTTCTATTCGATTAAATTCCTCCGAATTGCATTGTTTCAAAATTCAAGGATGAGGTTTTGTGTTGTAGACATTTTGTAAAACCTTGTACCTTTCGTACATTATTTTGACCCATACTTTCCTTGTATTAGTAACTGTTGTGCTAGGCCACTGTGTCTACAGAAAATTGCATACAAGGTGTTTCACAATTGTTGAAACAAAGCGGCAGCTCCTAAAACCTTTATCGATGACCTTTCATGAATGTAAGTCCTTTATATGAAACAAAAACACCTTTTCGTATACTCCTTCAGTTTCTTCACTCTATCAAGTGGAAATAAGTCATTTTGTTTCTTTAACGATTGGTTTTAGAGCCCGCATTCAATATAAATTAACAGATGTTGAGTGACATTTCCAGCATACGAGAATTTTGCATTTTAACCATTGCCAACAGTGCAAGCGTTGTTTGATTTTAACTGCCGTAAAATAAAAGTACAATAAACAGTTTTTCCTAGAATAACGATACACTAACATGGTTTGCTTTGGTACAGTTTGTTTGCTGAAGATATTCACACGGCAATGCTTGTCCTGAATTTTTACTCACGCACAATCTGTTGTAGTGTTAAGTGCTGATGCATCTTGACTGATGAAAACGCTATGTGGTTCAAATTCTGTTCATGTATACACACAACTGCTTGCATCCCAACTCAGTAAGAGAATGGTTGCTACAGGAAAGTCTCACGATCTGAACGAATTAGGCCGGTATCAGATCACGACCGTCGCTAGCGGGGGGGCCAGTGGTGCCCGGCTCCCACATTTGAAATCGGTGCCCCCCCATTTCACGTTTGGCCCACCGGTTGCTGCATACATCCAATACTGTATTTTTAAAATGTGGCCCCTCCTTCTAGTTTTTGGCCCCCCCTGCTGCTAAATCCTTGCGACGGGCCTGTATCAGATACGTATGTTGAGTATATTACCTACAACGGGATTAGCTGTAAGCCAAAACAAGTCAGATATCACACCCAATACTGATATGCTGCACTGCTCAATGTATGACAAGGCCGTGATTTTTTTCAGAAGTCTTCAAAACAGCGATTCATATTCTTAAAATCATACCCTTTGTTATGCAGATAGAAGAACAGGCCCGCCATAGCGACAATGAATGCGGAACCAAATCCAATCATTGCTTGGGCCCAGGTGCTCACATTTCTCGTTTCTTCAGAAAGGGTTTCGTTCTCTGAAAAGTTAAAGCAAAACGAGAATCAAAGGCATATTCTGATTTAAAAAGGAAAAGACGTCAGTTACATGTTTGATCTGTGTACATAGGCGTAGCCAGGGGAGGGCCAAGGGGGCCATAGCCATCCTCAAATTTCTAGCGCATCTTGTCATTTTGTGCTTTGAGAGGCAATGTCCCTAAAAAGATACTGTTGCTCGCTTATAGTCAAAAGATTTGGCCCAAAAAGATTTTGGGCTGGCTACGCCACAGCCTGTGTGTCGCGAGAAAATGTCAACCGGTTTTCGAATTGTTTTCTTAGTAAAGGTTCGTTTAAACAATTATGTTCTTCATCTCTTCATTAAATCTTCTGTGAAATCAGTTTCCAAAAACTAGCGTGGAACATCAAATTATGCATTTTCAATTTTTTATACCGATCAAAATTTTCTCATTTATCGACGCTGGTTTTCCAGGTATATACCAGCCATAAAGTTTAAAACTGTGTCTTAAAAAGACACATGGTAGGATGTTTCTTTCACAGTTAGTAGTGTTTCGTGAACAAAGAAACAACACCTGTGAAGAAAGTTCCAAAATGACAGGCAAAAAATTGTCTATTTGAGAGCAACAGCACAAAACAAGCGTTACCCACTCTTGCATTCGGGAGTTGGAATGGACCAAGTGCCATTTTCAAGGCACTCTGCAAAAGTGTCTCCGGACATATCAAATCCCTCTACGCAAGAGTATTCAAGGTGCGTACCAAAGTCAAACCGTCTATCCACTTCTAAATACGGAATTCCCGGATTTCCACAACCAGTTTCTGAAAACAAAGCTTTGCTCGTTTTTACCGAACATCGTCGGGAATAGGCAGGGACGCCGGAACGGGGGTGCATTACGGGGGCACTGCCTCCCTGCCCCTTGAAAGGGGGCAACGGGGGCACAGGTGCCCTTACATACCAGTATCATAAGTAATTTCATGATTTATCAAGATCAATTTGAAACAAATTTATTGCAGCTATTTGCGCACACTTAAAATTCAGAATAGTTTTCTATAATTTCTGTTGTTAGTTTTGAGGTCAACATTGTTGGTAAACATGTACATGCGAAAAGAATGACTATTATGGCTATTCGTGTGCTTTTACGTTGAACTCAAGCAAACAGTTTTGAACTCGTGGTACGTCAAAGCCATGGGCGTCCGCAGGGGCGTCAAACAGGGGTGAATCCAGGAGGGACGATTGAGGCGATCGCTCGTCCTAAAACCTGCGAATTAACCGTATTTACCAGGAGTGTGTACAATTCGTAAAACAGCATTCGCACTACAAGGCCATTTTGCCATCCATTGTTTTGTCACAGTAGTGTTGTGAAGTATACTTCATCTCTCTTAAAGTACTGAACTCGTCATGAGACTTGACTAACAAATATTGCTGAAATCGCCCCCCTAACCCTATTGGCTGGATCTGTCCCGGGGTCAAAACGGGCAATTTCCCCTCTCTGGAAATTGGGAGTAAGAACTAAAAAACTTTCTAGAAAATTTGATGTCAACAGCTCAATTCCGATTAATTGATTTATTTCTTGCTATAACATTTTATTTGCCGGTATGACACTCACAAGGCACAAGAGTAAGGTTCACTGTCCTGGTGTCATGCAGTGCTGAGCTTGCAGTTCACTCATGTCGGCTCATCTGCCTGCAGGCATAGGCGTAGCCAGGGGGGCCTGAGGGCCATGTCGCCCCCAAATTTTTAGAACATATAACAGGTTTTTTAAGGAAAATCTTAGGTACCTGGTATGGACATGTAGGGACCCAATTTTCAATTCTAGGGACCCGAATCGGGTCCCCAAAACCACCTTAAAAAACCCTGCATATAGTCGTTTGTGCTTTGAGAGGCGGATATCACAAACAAAATAGTGTTATTTGCCTAAAATCAAACATTTTCCCTCCCACCAAATTTTTGGACCACCCGAAATTTTTGGGCTGGCTACGCTACTGCCTGCAGGGCAAGTTGCCAAACTTGTGAGCGGATTGTTTTACTGTTGGTCTTTATCGTGTAATAATAACATGGCAACAAATCTTCAAATGTTCACTTCAAGTTACGATATTAGACGTTTTGTTGCATGCGACTCTTGAACGCAGACATCTTGGCAGGTAATGTAGCGAGACAGTGAATGCTGATAGCGGCAAGCAGGGACGTCGGAGAGCGGTGGCATTGAATCCCTGAC
>JGI24158J21664_10009336_pt1 | contig 13090 bp, 5 predicted proteins | sample Ectturendosymbi3_FD_21664 | JGI IMG/M metagenome (IMG submission 21664) | reverse complement strand
TCAGTAAGAAAATTTCTGAGTGATTGTTTATCCACATTACATTAGAAACCGCTCCCAATGAAATGCAATGTGACGAGACAATCAGCCACATGGTTACAGCATGCTGATCTTATTTCCGCACTCGGCGAAACGCGACTGCAGGCAAAACCACCATGGCTAGAAGCAAAATAAACTATGGTTGCTTTGAAATGCTCTCCTGACGACACCGTACATCAAATCACATTATAAATATATGTTTCTGGTTGCTACAGACTTGTACGAAATGTTCGTACTTTATAGAGGAAAACATGCGACCCGGAACTCAACGGTTGACATTTGAAGTGAAGTACGAGCATATCGTGGGCCGGCGGTCTACGGTTGGGCAAGTTCCAGACAACCGGCGCTTGCAAAATTTTGCAGGAAATCAGAACCAAGCCTGTCGCTCAGTTGTGAAAACGCTGTTACCGAAGGGACAAACCTGAGGCCGATCAAAACAATGCGCCGCCATGAATGTTTTCTTTCATCAGCGCTGTAAATTGTGCTTGAAAAGCATGTGCATCGTGCTTTAACTGGTCGAAATACGCATGTATAAACCTTTCTGATGCTTAGACTTGTTGATCTCCTGTTGTATGGCACATGTTTAGATTAATAACATTTTGTATCCCAAGCAGGCTATAAACGTTGACAAATATAGACCAAGGAGACATACGTGGACATGGACGTCGGATGGATTTTTTCCAGGGAGGGGCACCAGGAAATTTTTCAAAAATGTTTCTAGGGGGGACCAAAAGTGACAAAATTCGTTTTTTCCCACTCGAAACTCAGAAAACAACTTTTTTGCTAAAATTTTCCAAATCCAGGGAGGTCTAGTCCCCCCCTTCCGACGCCCATGTACGTTGACGCAACCTTTGTTAACATCCGTAATCCACTAACCGCACTACTCGGTTGGGACAAGCTTAGCAGTGATTGCTAAAAAAACTCTTCTAACTGAACTATTAAATCCATCTTGCTGTCTGAACAGCAGGCTGCGCAAAATTTGTAACTTTGGTCATAAGCACCAAAGGTATCTTCCTTCTCTATACTGTACAAAATATGAGGAGACTACCTGAGGTAGCCATAATACATTTTTTCATAACAATCACTACACAAAATATATTGATCAAGTGTAACTCTGACTTACGGATGTATACAACTAGGCACGTAGGCTAGCTTCACGCTCAACAGTCCAAGCAAGGAATGGTACCTCTTTACGCAAGTCTCAAATTCGTTTCTTACCTCACAAACGTACCAAAAGTGATCAGGCGGTGTTATTCTAGGCAACAGCGGCAGGTACTGCTCTGTCTGAATGACAGGACAAAACAGAACACGAATTGATAAAAACCACATTGATTTCTAGTGTTTCATATCTAATTTGGGGGTTGAAGCCTTGTTTGGAGAGCTGATCCAAAAAAGCCTCCTTGTGGCCACGGGACTGAAATTTGGGCCCCCTCTGTTGCCAGGCGGCAAACTTGCGGATATTTGTCTGATGCGGATAATTGCACATTCCGGGTAAGCACTTACCAAAAATCTTGGCAAATTGGTTATGCGATTAACTGGATTCGCCCATACTTACACCCGAAATCACCGGAAAACAGTCCGAGAAATTTTTGAAAAGAGCTAAAAACAAAAACCTGCTAAGAATCAAAAAATACTAATTACCGAAATACAAGTTAACAGGGGGGCCCATTTTTTACATTCTGCCTGCCAGGGGGGCGGCGCGCACCCCTGTCCCCCCGTCAGTTACGCCACTGGCACTGGTAGAATAGTGGATTGTATGACCCTTACCTACCAAATTTTAGTATTGAGGAATGTGAAAAATACAGGCACAGCAAAAACCACCTGCCCAGATCTTTGACACATGCAAAAGGATTACCCCACAAACCTTTGCCTCAAGCGAGAAGAGAAAAGCAGTTCGAGTTTCGTACCACGTTACGCAACAATATCAATGAACGTGAACGTTGTAGTAAAACGTGGGTGCAAGGGTCAGAATTTTGCATGGCACTTTTGGTGAGAAAAAAGTGAAGTGCGTTTCAGTTACGAAAACTGGCGCTCTGCTAAAAAAATACATTTTTCAACGCACTTGGCGCGGAAACTGTTTTAATAGCTCTGAACGACGTTCTTTCTGAAAAGTTTACTGCATTATTTTGATCTTTTTTACAACTGAAAGCGAAGATCGTCAAATCGTCACGCATAATACAGTCCTGCGCTAACACAATTCGCATTATGACTAAAAAGGAAACCAAGCAGACAAGATACTATTTGTAACACGAAGCGTTCTTTATTCATAGATCCAACTTTGATCAATGGAGTTTAGGATGTCTCGGTTTTTCGTTACTGTACTGTGCAGTTGATTTTGATTATGGCGTTATATTGAAATTATAATGAATTTACGAATGATAAAATCAAGGCCTTTATTCAACTGTTGCTTCCATACTCGAACGCCCGTTGCGAACCTTTCACGCTACCCTGTTTAAGAACCCAGGCTCTAGAGAGAATCGAGATATATTTTGAAGACTACAAGTCGCAGGTTAAAAGATTAAAAAGGGACTGGCAGGAAATGGCCAGTCTACAAAGGGCGGAAGAGAGGATTTAAGACCCTAAGATAACTATGGAAGTGCTTCATCCTCTCTCGGATCACTTAAGTTAGATTTGCATTGACCCTCAGGAAAGTTTCCATCAGATCCATGCAGCGTTAGTAACCCCTTACAATACGAAGAAACATCTACTCACAAAACATTTTAAAATAAAATTTCATTTTTGTAATTTCATTCTTTGGCTACCCTTGCGTTGGATGCCCGGGGCCGTGGCCCCGTTCGCCTCCCTCCCTTCTCCACGCCACTGCCTTCACCTCATTGTTTCGCACTACACCACAGGATATACAGTATGTACAGTTATTTCAAAATATTCACTCCGTTTTTCTCATTTGCAATTGAGTAACGTTTTCATTTTCAGGCTTCTCCAACTTCTTTTTTCCTTCCAGGAATTCGGCAATTTCTGTGAAAAAACGCAGAGCTTCTGCAAAAGCTATAAAGCATTTCTATGCTGTATGGCAAGTAGCATTTGATTTCAGATCAACACATGCAGCAGACAAGAAACGTTACGGACTAGATAATGTTGCTTTTGTTTGTAACCTAATCAGCCATAAAACAACGTAAATTCCAACTTTGTAATTTAGAAAAATTATTACCAAGGCAATCGATGAGATGCTTTACCAAAAGTTGATGCATGTGCGTAGTAGTTATTAAGTTTTCAATCATCATTGCCTTTGTGCATTTCGAGGCCTCTTTTAATGAAATACTGTAGGTCGTTTAATAAAATGTGTAGTGTCAAATGAAGCACTACAAAATGGCTAATATTTAGAAAGCGAAACAGACGGCCATCGATTTTTGTTATGCTCGCTGTAACACTGCCTCATTAATGGTGTAATGGCATTATTTATCTCATGCATTACTTCGGTGGTGTTCCGTATGGTCGTATCCATAGGCGTAGCCAGGGGGGACCTAGAGGGCCATGCTCCCCAAAAATTTTGGGAACGTAGTCATTTTGTACTTTAAGAGGCGGTATCCGAAACAAAATAGTATCATTTGCCTAAAATCAAGCATTTTGCCCCCCAAATTTTGTTGGCCCCACCCAAATTTTTGGGTTGGCTACACTACTGGCCGTATCTCTTCAATATGTTTTCTGTAGTTTTGTTGAGCCTGTGTATCCCATTTAGTTTCAATAACCCATGATACCCACTGCAACTTTTCTTGAGGTTTAGCCATTTTTACAGTGATTAATTTAACACTACCTATGTCATTTAATACTACCTATTCCATCAGTGTATCTGAAATGCGTAAGTGCCATGCAATTGAAAATTTTGAGAAGCGCTGCGCAGAAACGTAGGCAGAAAATCTTCAATAGTGGGATTTAGGTTTGTGCAGTGAGGCTTGATATTCTAAAATTTGACAAGAACTCCACTGTATTATAGTGTTTCACATTTCAATTTATGGGATTGGAGCTTTCTTTGGGGTGGCTAAGCCCACCAAATCCCCACCATGGCGAGGGGACGCGGGCACTAAGTACCAGGGGTAACTCCAGGTCAACGGCATCGCTAGGGCTCAACACATATTTCGGATACAGGAAATATAATGAAATACTTTGGAAAGCAAACTGTTCTACAAGTCACGATTATACTGACTGAATGCATCCGTTCGAGGCTTGCGTCACTGAAATTTTCATTTTCTCTCATTCTGGCTGGTACTATCGTTGCTCTGTGACGTTAGTACTTAGCAATAAATGAGAAGTTCTCATGAGAACTCGTCCACTGGTGCGTAAAAAAGGTATCAGAGCAATGATGACACCATTTAGGCCTCTGCGTACGAGGCTCATTCATAATAAGCCGGAGTTAATGGACAATTTATCGTTCGCTTGAAATTATTCTCGAATGGGACCTTCGGTAATTTGTGATTCAAACCCAATGCTCTGTGCAAATCCACTGCTCAAAAATTTTCAATCCTATTATGAATTGTATTTTAAAAATACTTGATTGCGGAGGGCAGCTCGGGCTCTAATGCAGTGCTTCTTAACCTTTTTCGGTTTCGTCCACCCCTGCCATCGATTCAGCGTCGGATTTAGGGGGGGCCCAAAGGGCCCGGGGCCTCCCACCATGTTCATGTGTTTAGCCATACGTGCGACACGTGCGTGCAACTTGGTCATTTTTAGCGAGAAAAGTTTGTTTGTAGACGCTATTAATTATATATCAGTCGGCCAAACAGCAGTATTTCACTTGAAGAATATTTGATATTGTGACGAAACAACTTTTACACTTATTGGTTTCCTGAAAGTCGATCAGGTATCTGAATCTAGTGAATGCAAGGCCAAGCCAGGTAGAAAACGTTAGTCTCTACTCGTTTCTGGTAGGTTTTGCGTCTGCTTTACTCAGATTTACACAAGTCGCATATGAGTAGCATTGCTAGGTATGACTACCATACGTCCTCTTTTTGAAGGACATGTCCACTTTTTACATGAAAAATGAAATGTTCTCTGAGGACATTCGAAAATATCCTTCTTTTTGCATTCTTATTTTACATAGCTATAATCAGTGGCGTAACTAGACCTTTGAGTCAGGGTGGAAAACTTAGCTAAAAGGGGCCCACTGGCCACTGTACAGGGCCCACTAGCCAACACTCGGAAAAAAAAGCTTGATAATTGATGGTAAATCCGAATGTGGATAGCTATGCTAAAAGCCTAAATCACCGGAAAATAATCCTAAAAACACAAAAACGACAACCTACTGAAGACCAAACGAATACTAAAACCGAAATATCACTTAAGGTGGCTGTCCGGTTTTCACATTTAGATTGTCACGGGGGGCATTTCGCCCCTCTGCCTCCCGTCAGTTACGTCACTGGCTACGATATATTGATTTTACATACAGTAAGCAGTCCCTGCTGACCTGCTCTACTGCAACAAGATAGGAGATGGTGGCGTAGCTTAATTTATGGGAGGGCCTGCGAGTTGTCTAATTAATCTATGTTTTAGTTGAGTTCATTCTCGACTGGAAAGGCGGGAGTTCTTTCACATTGATCGTTACATAACAGTGGTAAATCTTTTTTCAGTATCTCAATGACCTTGGCATTAGAGTTCGGACTGCTGGCGCCATTATACTGTACCAGCATTGCTGATGAACCGTGATACAGTAATCAGTGTATTGTACATAGCTTAGTGTAGTAGTTTCTAGTAATTATAGTTAATCCAGGGGTGCAAAAATGCGGTGGCACCCTCGCGCCGCGCGATCAAAAACTTGGAGCGCGCGAATGTTTTTTTGCATTTTACACTTTGTGCATATGAATGCTGTATGGCAAAGCTTATAGGCGCTACTAAAAGTTTGTGTGCGCTACAAACATTCACAGAAATTTTTGCACCCCTGAGCTGATCAATAATGCTGAAAAATGAAGAAATACGACAGAAGTATTCCTTTTTCAGAAAAGGACTAAATTATTTTGAAGCTGAGAGCATTACGCGTGGTTACATTTGCACAGTTTGCAAAGAAGAGTGAAAAGACTATTGTGACTGTGGACATTGAGTACCAAAAACTTTTTTCTCGCAGCGTAACCAAGTGGCTTATCACTTTATCGCAGCTTGCCAAGGATGCTTCAATTGTACCCAGCTTCAAATCCATACTCCATCGACAAGCCAACTGTTGTTCTGAAACGTTTTTTTTTGGAAATTCTTTGAGCGAATTCTGTCCACATTAAGACACTTGCTTGCTTTTATTGAGCAAGTTCAGAATATTGACAAGTCAAATGCATCATTTGTTGAGGTTGCATCGTGTTTCGCCACTGAGAAAGCAAGGATTCAAGAGAGGCAATCAAATGTACATATCAAGCCAAGTTAAATCAGAACTAAGAAAATTCAGCGAAGGCAAAGATCAAGACTGATTCATTCATGCCAGATGTATCTGTACTGTACAAGTCTTGTGTTTCACATCTGGCTAAATGGACCACTTTATTTGCTAAATTTAAATGCTTTGAATAGATTCCTCCGTTTGCAAACAACTAATTGGGAAAAGGATGAAACATGTGAGTAGTATCTGCTTGATAAAAACGTTTCTATTGATGAAACTGAAGTAAACTGTTTGACCAATACCAAAACTTGTTCGAGTTCGTGCAAAAAGAGCATCAACCAAATGCAGTTTATTGTAAAATGATGGAGCATGAAAGATGGGCAAAATATTTTGCAACGTGCAATACCATTAAACGCTTCAAAAACTGATAAAGACTGCACAGTTTTACTTCAACGTTATGGCTGTTTATGCTCATATGGAACGACTTTTTCCTTGATGCAGCCACAAACCAAAAAGAAAGATAAACCTTTCTGCTTGAATCACTTTCTAGTCTAAAGTTGGTGAGCAAATTAAAACATCTTTCATGCAACCAGTTTCATAAAATTGTAAAAGGCGATTCTACATTTTTAAGAAATTTAAGAAATCTGCAAAATATCCACGGGCTAAATAAGTTAAGTAAATAAGGATTTTATTTTGTGTGTTTTGAATGAAACATTGTCTACGCTGGACGTTTTACTTCAATGCTTAAAACTAATCATAAGGCCTATTTGTTATTTTACTTGTTAAGTGTAGATAATACACTCACGTAAGTGACAGTCGTAATTGTCCTCCCTTTTTGCGCTGAAAATATAACAGCCGTATTGAGCTTATTAATAAATAAACATGGACAGAAAAAAGGGGATCGTCCCCTTTGCAAGTGTAGAGCTTATCCAAGTGGTTCTAAAAATACTCAAAAGAAAAAGAGACAAAAATGAGAGGGAAAGAAGTCGCAGCTAGGTCAAGCAACATTCAAGTTACTATTTTACACTGGCAGTGAAGATCAGCGGAGACATTTCTGCGGAACCCGTAAGAGGATAGAAAATCGAAGAACATGTTGTTACAGACTGAGATGTACGTAACGATGACAACAGACCTAGTTTAACCAGCGGTGCAGCAGCAGAAGAACGTCAAGAAATATCATCAAAAAACTCGATAGATGAGTTATCTGACGCTATCATGGGAGGCAAAGATATCGGTCCCAGGTCATCCAATATACCGGAAAAATGCGGGAATATTGGTTGAAAAACGAAACGTTACTTTCATAACATGATGTTCCACAACACAGAAAAGACAGAAACTCCTCACGGAAATGCCCCACAAATCTTATTCGACGCAAGAACCACAACGCCGAAGTCGTTGAAAGAAGCTGGCTTTGTTTTTCTCTTCACAAATTGTGTTTATTGTTTCACGTTTAAACTGTTGTGCCCGGATACGACTAAATGTGCACATTTCCTTATTAGAAAAGGAATCTGCGACTGGAAGCACGCTGAGGAGCCACGAGCATTCAATGGAACATAAGGATGCCACGATTACGTTTAGTCGCAGATGTAATTAATCACTATGAAGATTTGATACAGAGCAAGCTAGTCAGGTCAATCAATGCCAAAACGTAGGAATTCGCTTCTGCAACGTTTGGTTTCTGCCGTAAAATTTATAGCTGAGCGAGGACTGACGTTTAGAGATGATGAAAACGTTGGATCGCACAGAAACTTTTTTAAAGCAAAATTCAAAAATAGGAAATACGATGCTTCTGGTGACCGGTTTTGCAACAGTTTCCCAAATCGCTAATCATTGTCAATTGTCATGTTGCATCATACAGTTTTGTTACACTTGAGTTAACAAATGTGACGTCACAAGATTATGTCATGAATATTAATGGTCCGTGGAAATACTGGCATGGTTTCATCGGCCATCCACTAGCAAAAGATTCTATATCCGATCCGCACACGGGGCCTCCCACCATGCCTGGGCCCCGGCCCCCCCACCATCTAAATCCGGCGCTGCATCGATTGCTGCATTCCCATTCGCCCCACTGCGAATGCATGTCTCATGTGACAATAATAACCTAACTACTGCGTATGCAATGTTACTGTTGTGTTTAATATTGTAGAAGATCTGCTTGAGCTATGTAACTCATTTAAAGACAGTTGAATCCGCATCAATTGTCAAGAAATGCGAAGCTACGAAAGCAAAAAATGTAGTCTTCTGATGTATTTTAACGAGCGACGACACATAACCTGAAGGCTATCACCTCAGAATCAAACTCCTCTAGGCCTTTGCCACTGCAGACACAATAAAAAAACACTGAAAAAACGATAGAAAACTACAAATATTTACAACAGAAATCCGTTTACTAATTACTACACTGCTCCCGAATTTAATGATCAACTTTTCAAACTGGAAATGAGTTAATTCCTTCAGCGCAACCCTCAGCAACGAGTCAATGTATTTCAGTGTATTTCGCGATTTAGTTTTCAGCTCGACCATGGGCGTCGGAAGTATTTTTTCCAGGGGGGGCAATACTGGATTTTAACAGGTGGCCAAAAGCAAATTTCCAGGGGGGCAACCATGGTGAAATTCCGTTTTACCAACTACAAACTAACAGAAAAACATTTTTCTACAACAAAATAAACAGGAAAATATCAGATTTAAAATAATCCTGGGGTTCAAAGTCCCCTGAACCCTTTCGACGTCCATGAGTTCGACCAAATACGAAAATACTTTCTCTGAACTGTGCGTGGTAGTCATGAGCACCAGTTGTTGCAAAGCTTTTAATGCAATTTCCTTATACTCTGGGGATTCAAACAAACCCAAAAATCCCCATAATAGAGATATTGTTTGAAAGACGTCCTGATACAAATCTTGCTGAAGGAAACATATTCTCTTCGCCAGCCTTCCATTAAAAATCTGGTTCTAAACTGCGAAGCTGATGAAGCTGGCATGTCCTGATCATTTCCATAAATACAATAAGATAGATAGTGAAAACCCCTATGTATCCAGACTTTGTGGACACCCTGTAGATTTACATTTACTTTCATCAAAACAAAGTCTTTTTGCGCACATTTCTCAAACCTTTAGGGATTACCTGAACTATAAACATATAAACGCGTATTAGATGTTGGAATCAATACCAAAAATGGTAACAAACAAATATCACAAAGAGGCTACTCCTGTACTTCGACTGGTAAGGCTACTCTGATCAGTATTCATATGTCTGGTTTTCACCCGAGATGGAGAAGAAAACTTTCGAAAGTACTGCGATTCTACCACACAACCTTCGCACAGGAGTACAGAAGGCTCATACAGAGCGCAAGAAGAGATTCCGTTACTCGAGTGAAAAAAACATGGCAACACTCGGTAAAACCTAACCCTGTTATGTCATAGAAGTAGTTGGTATCTTAGTACGGTTTAGTTACCTGAAGTAATAAGTTGCTGACTGCTTTAGACGTAAAGTTAGAACGCTTGAAGTTCGCCATTTTATTCATGATTGCTGACATGTGGTGGATTAAGAAAACAAGAGCCAGAGGTTGCAAAAAACTTAGCAACAAGAACGAGTTCACCTTTCATTCACCCCTGTTCTTTCATTCACCCTTGCAAAAATTTCATTCAGCCTGGGTGAACCATTCACCCGGTTAAGAATCCCTGCTGTAATGGATGAGCCCGAGAAACACTTGAGTAAATGAAGTCGAGAGAGTACCTGCTACGAACGATATTGTTTTATTCAGGTCACCTGCGGCATGAACACGAAAGGCCAGACATGGAACGAAAATATGTGAGAAGTGTTAATGCCTAATAAGAAGAGCGCGTAACAAACTGAATTAGTGAAGTGGGTGGTGGCATAGATAAACAAAGCAAGCAAGCTTGCGTTCTACAATGTAAATCGTAATCGAAGAGTCGGGCTAAGCCCGAGAGCCGGAGTCGCCACCGCTGCGCACACACAGCAAACCTGATTAAAATACCTCAATTGCTTTGATGAAATTTTTTGAACGATAAAAAACTTTATCGACGTCCTAGCATTATTATTGTTCATGCCAAAAACACTTGTTTCTTTTTGCAAATCACAGGCTACTACTGAAAAATAAATTGAGTCACTCTCTTCAGAATCTTTTGCTTTACAATTAAGACCCATCACGAAGCTAGTACATCTCGATGATAAATTTGGAAGCTTATGAGCGAATAACGTGAAATCTGACACGTTTAACCAGCAAGTTGCCCAATATTCATGCCAGTAGTCGCGCAACGTTCAAACATGTTTGCTGCAGTTTTTCAACATTTGTTAGAACGTATTCGATAACTGTGCCGCTTTCGTTTCATAATTCACCAGCAGTTTCGGGATTGATAAGTTTACCCATAATTTAGAACAGTCTTTTTTCCATTGTACTAGCTATGTCCAACCCGCGGCCTGTAGGCCGCATGCGGCGCAGTAGAAGTTTTTTTGCGGCGCAGCTTAGGTTTTCTGTAGTGATAGTATCCTATACACTGACAACCTGTCCTTATTTTGATAATCTTGAATTTGACATATTTAATGCAGGTGGTTTTCAATGCCAGTTTATCACGTCTGTTATCATTGCAGTTATGACTCGAACGCTTTCAGTACGTTAGCGTAAGCTCAATTTAGTTTGCTAAGATCAAAACAAGCCATTCAATGTGCGGCCGTCATTAACATGTCATTCAATGTGCGGCCCTGGTGAAGATAGTGGCATAAGTTTTGGCTCAGTAAGCCATTTGGGTTGGGCATAGATGGATTCAGGGCCGGCCTTAAGCCGATGCAACCGATGCGGCTGCATTGGGCCCCGCGCCTCTGGGGGCCCCGCGCCATGATGGTTGGGCAGGTTGTTTAGTTTTGCTAGATACTCCTTGCGCACGAGAATTGTAGGAAAGACTTAAAAATCTCATTGTTAGCAAACAATTATCTTGTTTGAATGAACGATGAATTTCCTCTCATTGTTATCGAACGTTATCAAACGTGTTCAGTTCTTTTGCTGAGCGTGATATCTGCGATCCACTACGTTTCACTCTTTATGGATAGAATTTGGTTGTTACCAGTGCCAGTTGAGACTGTAGGAGACCTCCAGCTACTGCAAACAAAGTGTGTAGTGATTCAACTCGCAACGAGCAGGTCAAGACGAGTGTCTGTGGTAACTTTGGCGGTAGTTCTGCTAACGTAACTTTATTCAGTTCCCGAAACATTCTTCTGTTTTGGAAAGTTTTTGGTTGGTTGCGGGTCATCTGCATTTTAACAAAGGCTTGCAGTTTTGCTTCAAGGAAGATTCTGACACAGACTAGATATTTTATTATTTTTTCAAATCAAAATTAATTGTACTACATTGGAACAAACGACAAAAGATGGGAAGTTGGTCCTGTGGAGGCCAAATATCTTATACAAACCAGGGAAAAATCTAGTAAAGTGTTAGCACTTAAATTTGCCTCCTTTCCTTTGTCCACAATGGTTCGGCGTTATTTGTTGGTCGTGCAAGTACTTTTATCATTTGCCGCCTCACAATTTTTTGTGATTTGCCTACTTGCCAGCGCAAATCGATACAGAAACCAACACTTCAAAGTCCATGCAGGTTCATAAACGTAAAGGACACTTAAAGCTGCTCTGCAGCTTAACTAGGCAAGGCGAAGGCAAAAATTGTGAATGTCATCCAGCACACTCGTTCCTGTTTATCAATATATTGGGCGGCTATATGCTTCTATTTCATCGGTCAACCATGTGTGTTATATATTGCGTTTGATAAATGTGTCTACAGCTGTGACGTGGTGGTTGAAAAATCTTTGTACATTACATTTACAATTCATAAAAAAAGTTTGCATTCCAAATCCATGCATCATGAAGCATAAAGAGTAAGTTCTACAACAGAGGTTCCCAACCTGGGATACATGTACCCGGAGAGGTACATTTGCCTATCTGAAGAAGTATATTTATTGTAAATTTTCAACAAATTAACTTTGAGACATAAAAACCGAGCTTACCTTCAGATTTCCAAAATTCTAAAAGTTCTGTAAATAATTCAATAGATTTTTGGTATTTACCTCAGCCTGTTTGTCATAGGAAATTATAGAGGTACATGCTCATCTATCGAAATGCTAAAGGGGTGCATGGTCAGAGAAAGGTTGGTAACTCCTCTTGTATAAACTTGAGCTTTTGTTTTGAGGATCTTTGGTCGGATGCGTGGGTTGCTCTCTTGTGAAGTCTGCTTCTTTCGTTTATTGCGTCATAAAGTGAATAGTTGATCATGCGCCCAGACGTTTCCTTTATGCAGGAACGCATCTCCGATTGTGGTTACCGAAAGCGAGGTAAGCAGTCTGTTATGTTAACAGTTTTCCCCAATTCAGTTGTTTTCGAATGACAAGAACGAAATAATTGCATTGCAAGTTCAATTCGCTTGTCAGTTCGGTGTGATTGATGTAACGTTACACTTGCGCTCGCCGCTCCATTGTAGAGCTTCCTTTACAACTTTCGGCTTGATTACGAGTGGTAGCGATACACGGTCTAATGTCCACCACAGCAGCATCCTATTAGTCATAAACATGACCGTAGCTGGGGTCACATGACTTATGACCACTCTCAATAAAAGACACTGTTTTGTTAACATGTTGCCTACTGTAGTGGTCACACAAGTGCCACTACATGGAATTCGGCTAAGTCAGAGGGAACTGCATCAGATGAATGTGCCTGATGTGAAAGTCGAAACTCAAAAT
>JGI24158J21664_10009335_pt1 | contig 13090 bp, 9 predicted proteins | sample Ectturendosymbi3_FD_21664 | JGI IMG/M metagenome (IMG submission 21664) | reverse complement strand
GAAAATCCGTCAAAAGGCGTTTCGTTGAAAACCTTGGCGGTTAATCCACGGGTATGAACGCAGTTGACCTTAAGCCGAAGGACGTCCTCGAAGTGTATTTAATTTAAACCCGCACTGATTGGAAACACAACAACAGGTATCACACTTCCGGTATTTGAAACATCATGCCAAGGCAGCGCGGTATCAATAACAGTGTGATGGAAAGCATCGCATCCAAGGCCCAAAGACTATTCAGAATGCCGGGTGTGGTGGCGTAAAAACAACACAATTCACAGCGAAGTCCTTTCAAATTGATCACCTTCTCCCAAAGCCACTCGTCCGTGGTAAGATGGTACGAAAATGCGCGAAGGATCCCCACACCGTCATATGGCTTGCTCTGGTCAGCGGAAAGACGAGGCCCGTCTCCCACGCTGCTTTGTCCATCGGCGATCAGGGTGTCGACCGGCGCAGTGAACAAGCCCGCCGTCAGATCACTCAGGCTTTTGCTCGATCGCACAATGGCAGGTGGCCTGAGCGAAACGTTGTCAAGCAACGCGCTAACGTCCGACAAAGGCGCGCTTTCCGCCGGTTTGTTACTGTCGCCGATGCGATCACCAAGCGTGTCGGTTGTTTGTTCAGGGCTTGCTTCGTCATCCGAGCCGCTGTCTTCTTTGCTGCCGGAACTCTCCGTTTGTTCGGGTCCTTCTGATGTGGTTTGTTCCTTGCCTTCCATCATCTGCAACGTTCTCTCGGCTCTGCGCGCGATTCGAGAATATTCTTGTGACAACGGCGCAGAACAAAGACGCAAAGTCTACAGAAAACTAACAACGTGCTTTTGACTGAGATCGAAACATTTAAACAGCGAGAAGTTGACGAAATTGCGATCAAAGACATTCAACGCTTCTGACCATATTCGAAAAGGCTGCCATTCGGAACACCTGATTTGATCTTCAGTTGTTGGATGGGTTTACTTCAACAGCGTGAACAAACAATTAGAATACATGAATAGCATACCTGTACATGAGAGGGGTTCGGCGACCAGACCTGTGAGAAATTTTTGACGATGCAGAAACACCACGCAAGTTGTTTTCACTTCCGCGTTCTTCGAGTTCTTGCCCTGCGAAAATTTCGAACAATGAATGGTGAGATCAGACGTGCACATTGTAAAAAGTGTAGTGTCTACTACTTGTCTAATCATAAAAAAACGGAGGTTTTGTTCTTGAACCTACTTCCATTCCTGGCAATGTTGACATCACAGCATAGAAAAAAAATGCAGTCACCGTGAGTTTTGTTTCACACGCAGACCAGAAGATGCCGCTTGGTTAACGAAGTCATACAACATTCAACGCTGTTGGCATACGTCTTGTTCAAAGTGCCAGGCACATTTTTCGAGCTATCAAAACAATTACATCCCAACTTGAAAAGTTGACAAAAAAGCAGGAAGAAACTAACCTTCTTTTAATCGCTGTCCCCAGCTAACTCGCGAAGCTATGGAACTGGATAATGTCCGATCTCGAAACGTGTTATCCTGAAAAAAGACAGCTTTAGTTGCTCAGCAACAGTACTAACAAGCCAAAGGTGATAAGACGAGATGCAAGACCGACGCCGAAGAGTTCTGCATAGCTCCAAGCAGAACACAAAATTTCTAGTTTCCCTATTTCAATCGCTTCTGTGGTTACACGAACACACCTGCGAAACACGGCCACCCCTGTGTGCAGCTTCCTCAGCCATGTTTGACCCAGGAAGCCTGTTCGATGACCTTCTACTGGTCGCAAGGATAGCGTTCAAGTCTCCGGTGAAAAATATCAGAGAAGAGTTGTTGCGACGAAGTCAACAAGTCAATCGATTCGCATCAAACGATCGGGAAAAATCACACGTTTCAAGCACAAGGCCAAAGTGGAAATTTGAAGAAACATGCAACGTGATCAGCCAACTGCGTTAAGGCTTGAGCAGGTGGCGCCCGGGAGAGAGGGAGTGCATAAAAAGATTGCTTGAACGAAAGAGGCAACAAAATCGATGAGGTCTGACGATCTGTCAAAACGCTTCATTCAGCTTACATCAACACTTTGGTAGGATTGACCTAAACGCGCTCAAAAAAAGAGAATGATATAATAATTTAAGCAATCACTGAAATATGCACGCTAGGTACAGTCGATAGAGAAAAGACAACTTTCAGGCGTAATCAGTTACCATACAGGCGAAACACTGAATTTACTCTGGACTGGTTTGTTGGGATGCAAGAGAAACCTATGCATGACGCACAGAGGTGTGACCGATGTTTGGCGAATAATAAAAAAATGTAATAATGCAAGACTACCAGCAGAAGGTCAGTCAAATGCAGAACGACAAAAAGTCTGCAGTATAGGGTACAAGGCTGAAAGGAGGTCGTAAGTCAGTGTTTTAAATTTTTTTTCAGGCTTTAGCAATTGCAATCTCAAAGTTTTTCAGACGCGGCCAGGCAAAACTTTACACCAGCAAATGAAAAACGGTGATGCGACGCGAGAAAATATCGTATCATTCGGTGCATTGTAACACTTTCGCATTTTCTGTTTACGCTGTTTAGAGGTATTTCGTTTACAAAGAGCTCCCGGCTGAGGTTCGCACTGAGTGAAACAACAGTCCCGTTGTCTGCGAGGCGCTCTGCCAGAAAGCACTGAGTGTTCAGCATTTGAGCGCACGTCCGGTGAGGCAGGGCCACAGAGAAATTTTACCAGTGGGTACGAAGACCGATACGGGCCCCAAACGCTTCTGGGGTTCTCGTCGAAACTTATATATAGGTGGTTTGTGTAGTAGTAAGAATATGGATAGAACAGCTAACATGCTAAGATTTAGAGGTAGATTAATTGTTATACTGGCAACTGGCTTACACTAGCATTTTTGGGCCTGATTGACTACAGAAAAGTGTATCGTGCTTACTTTCATTCTTTCCGTGCCCCAGTACCTACCGGGCCCGGATACGATGTACCTCTTGTACCCCCTCTCGAAGGGCCTGCGGTGAGGTCTTCCACTTTGTGTAACATACACGACAAAACTACCCACAATCGAAAGTAACGATGAAGAAGAGGGTTTTTCCGAAGAACATAAAAACCAAAACAAAAGATCACCTCGCTGTCGCTATCAGTGAAAGTTCTTTCGTCTGTTAATCGTATGTCAATTTCCTCAAGTTCGTCTTCGTCAACATCCACATCTGCGAAAATTTGTGTCAGGTTGTTAATATTCACCCAGAGAACGAATCACTGTTTACGATTCACTAAATAACAGATAAGGTCAATTGAAAAATATCATGCAAATTAAAAGATCGGAAATTGCAGGCGCCAGGCAATGCAATCACGCCATGCCAAGGGTGCTACATCTACATACATTTATTCAAAATGCTAGTGAGTTTTGTCGCATTTGTTGACTCGTACGGAAGAAATGGCATTGGCCTTTGCGAACGCGACACAGAAGTTTGATTTCATGTCAAGGCGATGTCATACACACCTGAGCAAGTGGCTTGTAACTCAATACCAGTATCACGCGATTCGGTTGTTTCGCTGGCGGCTTTCACTTCCAAGGTTTCCGTAGAGATAGGTTGCTCGATTGTACCAACAGCACTGTGGCTTTCTTCGGCTACAGGTTGTTTCGATGCCACGTCGACCTTTTGTTCTGAGTGCGATGTTTTCAACGTGTCAGCTTCACATTGTTCCGCATCCGCCTCCGAATCCGATTTTTTTCCGAAGCCTGCTTGAGCTGGACTTGTTGCTACTTGCTGAATTAGATCACTGTGAAGCAGCATGTCCTTCGCTTTCACTGAAAGCTTGGAAACTTCGAGACCTGCGTTTCTTTCGTTGTCTTTGAACGAGCCGGACTCCTCGCTTCGGAGCGCATTCGTTACTTCACCATCCGGCGGAGAAATAGCTTCTTCGGGCTCATCCGAATCCATCGAAGAAACTTTTATGTCAGCTGCCGCTGAAGCGATCTCCTCGTTTACAGTTGACCGCTCGATGCTTCCAGATACATCTACAGGTACGATCACATCGTGCGGAGCGATCGGCATTTTAACTGCATGCATGATTACGTATTTAAAAAGAGCTATGTTCTACAACACGCGAGACAAGGATTTGAAAGTGAGGATTAGATCGGAAAATGAAGGGACAGATGCACAAAACGAAAGATTGTTCGAAAGTAGTTTTTGAGACGACAATCGCAAGCAGGAAAAGAATTTTGAAAATACTGACAAGAAACTCTGTCCAGTAGTGACCCAGAAATGCATAGCTTGATTAGACAATAGTTTTGTTGACGTACAACACAAGACAGAACACTTGTTACCCACACAGTAAGCTATATATATATATATATACGTTTTCAATCAAGTCACTTGTTCAATATGCACTGTTGGTTAGGAGGGTGCTATCGCAAGTACAAGCGGTATTACAGCATGACGCTTCGTGACAAAGCGCACAGCTGTGAAATTCACAGAGCCCTTAATGTCCAGCGTCTTCTCCGAATCGATAAATCCCAGCTACGATGGTTCGGTCACGTGCAGTGTTTTTTAAGGCGTTTTGGGAGACCAAAGCGGCCTCACAAAATACAGCAGAACCTCTCTGTATAACCACCACCAAAATACCTTGCTTTATAACCATCTCGGTATTTAGATAAAGTAGTTGGGGTTTCGTGAAATATCTTAGCGGTCACCAAGGTCAAACCTTAAAAGATCACGTGACATTTCACGAAACGGGGAAAAGAATGACAAGGCCTGCTGGCTACACCTATGGGAGAGTGGCCCAGAGGTCGACCAAGGACCACATGACGTGATTAAATCTCCGACCTTGCTTGGTTCCGTCTTGGTGTGGAGCTAGCAGAACTATCGGAGGTTGCTAAAAACTTCAATTATTTGGAGTCCTAGAACTACTGCCTCCGCGATCTCCGCAGACGAAAAACGGGTGTGAAAATGAATGAATAATTAGTAGTGTCAAGACCAGGCAGTTTCCTCAAATTTACACCAACTTCAAGTCTTCCCTGTCTATTACAAGTTTCACGACAAGCTTTCTGAGGTAAGCACAGTTATCAATCTCGGGCACCAAGAATGTATCGACGCGAAGGTTACAAACGGAAGGGGTAATCCACAAGTATGATTTTTAGGCCAAGTGCTTCTACTTGATTAAGCATCGTTAAATCGCTGCACACATTTCAGAATGCGTATGTACTGGTATTACACATTCATTGCTCATGGCAAATCGCTAATATGCAGTATTTTTGTTCAAGTCAGGCCTTGACAGGACAATGTTCACAGAAAATTATAAAAGAGCATGCTTCAAGCTTACAATCGCGCACAAGTTGTAGGTTTCGTTAAACTGAAAGTAATACGAAAAATTGTGAAAAGTGCAGCAGCTTCTGACCAAGTTGATTATAACGTTCTTATTCCAAAAATGAAGAGAAAACTTTCTCGGACAAGGCATGAAAGCCTTTTAAAAAATTTAGACTGAAAAATTTCAACATTTGCCAGAGTGAAATCCACTCGGCAGTTTTTAAGTGTTTTGGCACGAAAATCGTATGAGTTAGCAAATCACTTAGCTTTGATTTTTCACTGAAAACTCATCAACTAGCTTACCGATAAGCGTTATTTAAATTTTTCCTAGAAGTTGGCCTGACGTCTATCGGACTTTCTCAGGTATAACTCTTAGCACCAGGCTAGGAAATTATGCGCGCGACCAAGCTTCGCACAATCACGTGCTCAGACGTCAACGCCTGATGATGAGTGAGTTATTTCCCAAAACCATGTTGGCACAAATTGCTTTTTTATTCCTGTTCTAACAGATATGTCAAACAAGTCTAAGCACCGTATTTCCAAGACCTGCGCTTGGTGGATTGCTGACGCGTTTACACGAACATGTCACAGTGACATTCTACAAATAACCGTCATTTTGTTATTGTTCATTGAGTTGCTGCTGGTAAATTCTTCATATATGCAAAGCCTGCAAATGGTAAATTCGTGACAGCCTACAGACTAAGTTTGGGGGTAGCTACAGTGACGTGGTACCAGGTCTTCTTTAGCAGTGGTAGTCTCAAAAAGCTTGAAGCTATAGCTAGTGTACATTATTGAAATTACGGTTTCAATGTCGGAGCTTCGAAGCAAGAAGGCATCACATCCCAGACACTAGATTCATTTGAGACAGATGTTTTTCGTACTAGAGCGTCTCTGCTATCAGATCAAAAGATTACGTTCCATGCCATTGGTCACGATGCAATCTAAAATACTAGCCTATCGATCACACGTCGATTAAAGCCAATCTCTTGACCGATACCAGCTGCGTTCGTCCGTGTCAAAATACCCATGACTTGAACAACAGCAGATTTAGTATCAGGCCGATTGTTGCAGATTAGGCAAGCATAGTTAAATTGTACAAGTCAGCCAATCAAGAGAGGCACGATAGGCAAGAGGAAAAGATTGCAAGCAAATTCATGGCAGATATACCTGACGCGCCTTCTTCGGATTTTCCATCAGCTTTTGAGCTTGTTTCGGAAGACGAAGGTCGACTCTTGGCACCGCGCACAGTTCTCGAGCCAGTGGGGAGGATGGTTTCCGATTTACCTGCCGAGAGTCGCATTTTTCGCTTAACTTTCGTTGATTGCGGCATCGCTTGCGCAAGCAGCTCTGCTTCGATGGACGTTATATCGCTGGAGGTGAGCGACACAGCGCTGGCACTGTGCAAGACTTCGCACGAGAGATCCGGATCAGGTTTTTCGACGTAGTCTGGCGGCTTTCGCTTATCTGCGCCTCCAAACGATGTGTCCGATGATCCAGTTTCAACTGCAGAATGATTGTTGTTCGAGTTCGACGGTGCCTCGCCGGTATGGCTCGCGCCGGGAGGCGCAGATGCAGTGTTCAAGATATCGTCTTCCGCAGACGTAGTTTCATTGTCAACACTTAGAGCGTCAACAACAACGGCGGCGTTCGGTGTTGAACGGGACGATGCCAGAGGTTTCGCCATCGCGCTAACGGCGGCATCGTCGCTCGAGGTCGACGGGCTGGCAGCGCTCTGTGCCGAGCAACTGTCGCCCAAGCAACTCGTGTAACCCGAAGAACTTATCGCAACCGCTGCGGCGGCGTCGCTGTCGCCGTCGGCGGAACACTTCACGTCATGCAGCAGGCTGTCAACGCTGTGTGACGTCACGTCGCCCGCGGACGACGGTCGATTAGAGCTTTGCGAGGTCGTCCTGATCCTCCCACTGCCGCGACGACAAACACGCGGGGAAAGGACGGCGTCCACATCGGTTGGCGCTGCCGTTAACGTCAGCTTGAAAAAGAAGCATGTTTGCATGATTGTTGCCATAACAGCAAGCTCGATACAAAAAGCTGTTCGTACATTCTCAACACATACAGGCAACGAATCAACCGGAAAGTAATCATTCCTTTCCAGTTTTGGGTGAAATGGTCTTGAAGACATTTTACACCAATATTGATTTTTGCAACGAAAAAAATTTGTGTGGACCGACCTGCTACCTGTGTTCCTTTAGATAGGGTTAACTATCGACATAAGCGCACGAAACGAGGTGATGGGGCGGTCGTTCCTCGGTTAGGGGAAAATATTACATTTAGGGAACTAGCGGCTTACTTTCATGGCAAGTAATTGATTCGAATTCTGACTCTAGTTACCAACTGAAAAGAGGAAATTAGGACAAATTCGCCGAATGGTGCAGCCACGTGTAACAGAAGTGAAGTGCGAGCAAAACTTTGAACGTGGGAAAAGGTGTGGATGAACTTTGAGGGTCTTCTGGAAATTTTTAAGGAACCAAACGGGAGTTGCAAGTTTAGCCTGAAAGGTTAAGCAAGCTATGCTTGTACTCAAACCAGAGCGAACGAATCCCGTAAAGCGAAATCGGGGCAGCTTGGAAACTTGATCACGCAAACGCTCTTCGCTATTCAGACGCTTAGAGCATCGCTGCTGTTCAGTGTTGCACTTCAAAACATTAAAGTTTTCCAACTGATCAAAAGCGACTTGATCCAAAAATTTCAAGTTTGAACCGGGAACAGGTACGATTTTTAAACTTACCCCACGATCGTCACTTTCGTCCGTTTCGTTGACAAAAGCGCCAGGAACCGTTTCCTTTATATCGGCAACAGTGTGGCATCTGAAAAACCCAAAGAAATCCGCACGATTAAAACAGAAAAGGAATTTGAATGACTAACTCAAATTTGAAATGCAAAAATTCGAATTTGAAATAAAAAGTAATACACAGCACGCAAAGAGAAAACGCCAACCTATAACACAAGTTAACTTTACCATGCAACAAACAAGCAAACAAAGAAACAAAATTTGATGCAGTGCAGCTTTACCGTCGGACAAGTTGATCCACTACGCTTGTTTTATCGAATGCAGGGCACGATGATCTTCTGCTTGTTTTGATCAACTCAGCCAGTCTGTTGCAAACGACGTGAATAATTTTCGGTGTGTGCTTCAGCTCTCTTGATTCGAAACCGTGCAGCAAATGTCGTTGGCGAATTAAAAATTGTTTCAGTGAAAGGCGTTTGGATTGTGGAACAACCTGGAAGAGTATGCATCGCAACACTTCGAACATTATTTTCCTACAAGAGGAATTATTGCTCGTACACTGCAATGAAAATACTTACCTGGGGAAAGACAATACGTAGAGGTCGCAAGAACTGCGCAAATTCAAGAACACATGCAATCTGGCCTCGCGTCTGGATTGAGTTGCTTCGCTTTTGCCGTACGCGCAGAATTGCCGGACCTGATTCCATGCGATGAGCGAATACCAGGTAGCATGCGATCAACACACCTGAAAAAAGTTCAACGCAAATGCGTTAAATCGTGACTTGCTTGAAAAACACGGTTGAAAGATTCGTTCTAACATGCCACCCACTAATTGTGCAAAAGTCCACAGGCAGATCACAAGCAATGTAATTATTGAACCTGAAGGTGACGGCTTGACATTTTTTGCCATATCTGTACGCGCATCGGCGAAAGACAATTCACATCTACCAGCGTATCTACCAATCCAATCCCTCACACCTACCAGCACAAGCCCTCATGGCACCAGGCTGTACTTCGATATTACACAATTCAAGTGCACTTCGTGCGTCAATTACGTTCCACACTTCGCATCAACATAATCAGAACGAGGAAATTTGAATATTTTATCACCACTCATCCGTAACTTAGGTAACAAAGTCAGCCAGAACTTCACCACCGTTGACAGCTACAACGCATTATCAGCCGCCGCCAACCTTTGCCTGTAACCTGCTAAAACGGTTTTTGGAAAAAGGCAAAATCCTTGCTTTCGGCCAAAGATATAGACTACTATTTAAATCTGCTAATAACTGCCTCTATGGACTGGGAATACATTGCAATAGACATGAATGACAACTTTTGATAGACCACAACAGCCATCGTAAAAATTGAAGTATTTGTACACAGATATAAAAAAAGGTCCAAGTGTACTTAAAACCACCCTCAAATCAATCACTCACAAAAGTCAATTATATTCCAGTGAAAAGCAGTTCCCGGCTAATAAAATTCAAAAATATTTTTGAGTGGCATACACTCATTTTTTTATCATGCAATTTAAAAGGTATTTTGAAAAGGCTTCACGAAACAACCAGTGGGTCTCATAAAATCTTTTGTTCAAGAAAATTTTTAAAACTTTACTTCAATACCTGTTCTACCCAAGCCAGCGTGACAATGCACTGCTACTCTTCCTTCTTCCAACGCAAAGCACATGACTTTCACCATGTCGAGCACCGTGTGCAGTGAAGTAACACCATAGTCCTTCCATCCAAAGTTATAGAAAAATACTAAAAAAAAAACATTTATCGTTGCAGAATTTTTTTTTTTTTCAGATGTGTGAACTGCAAGTGCGCAAAATCCAAAAACACAACCTAAAATAGTTCAGTTCAGTTTCGTTTGTACTCGCTTTTGCCCTCATTTCGGAGTGTCAGGTGTTGTCTGCGGCGCCCATCTCCGCTTGCTTGCGCCGTAGGCCACGCGGCTGCTTTCGCAGTGAATGCAATGGTAGCACAGGGCGTGAACCGTTCGACGCCGAGCACAAGGCTGGACAACCCGCAAGTACCTTTTCTTAGTCTTCGGTACGACCCGACCAGGAATCGAACCCAACCTAGCTTTGGTGGCGCGTGCTCAACCAAATTGCACTACCTAAAATTGTGTCAAACCTATAACTACTGTCTTTCAGAGGCAATGCATGTTCAGGGTTTAACATTGAACGCAAAGGTGTCGGACATGGCATTTTCGAAGAATCTCAACAGTGTCGTTCAGAAGAGAGTCTGTTCAAAATCTGCTCTCTCACCACAGACGTTTGAAACAAGCCGAATGAAATATATTGAGTGTCTGAATAAAACAACTCTACATTAATTCATACAATGATGCGCAAGATGGTAATTTATACAAGTCTTTTGCAGATGTTACTTACTGTCATTGTCCATAAATTCTTTTGGATTGTAGGTAAAGAGACTATCTTTATTGAGAGGAGGGCCGCAACTAGCATGTTCTCCTGGTCTCTGAAGATTGATTATTGAGCATATGTTGTGCCTGTGAATAAAAAACTGATATTTTTAAAGTTTAGAATTAGTTTCTTCCACGTTTAATGAATCTTATGTGTTTGAAAACTTGTTTCTGATACTTCAAAAAAAAAAACTCTAAACTCTTGAAGTAATGCAAGTACACACAATGCAAAATTTTCATTCCTGTCGTACCTTTTAAATTGTCCAATCATATCATACTTAGCAATGATTTCTGTCGAAGGCCTTGACATTGCAACAACGTCATCTAAAACCCTTCAGAAAAAAACAACCAAAATTTGTAACAACTGTACAATGTAACACACCGTACTATGCTCAGGTTAGTCAAAGTCAGCATGCCTTACCATGATGAAAAAACACCTTTTATTGCTTGCTCATCATCACTCCACCTTGCAGGATTTTCCCACTTGCAATTTCGCCCACCACATGCCATTGAACACTGCATGGAGCCAGGTATTGCTTGTCGAATACGCTCCCCAAATCTGGTGTACTTTGCTTCAGGAACTCCTAAGGAAAATTGACAACAGAAGTGGTTGGCAGGCCACCAAATAATTTTAGGCTTTCACTGCACTATCAAACACTTTTTGAATGCAAGGATAAATAGCACGGGCTAACACTACTCAAAAGAGGTAGCATTAGAGGGGATTTGAAGAATACACAAACAATATACAGGTAACACTATAACAGCATATAAACTCACATACCATCATCAAGATGTGTTTCTGCATCAAGTTGATATTGTTTACTTTTCTCCATAGACCTTCACACTACAGTGATTTACAAAATTTACTTCAAACAGCAAACACTACTGTGCATCAGTACCATACTGGCTATCTAAGGAAGCCTGTAGCACATTAAAAAGAAATCTTGATGCCTGCAACACATTTCTGCAAAAATTGTATGTTCTACATAAATTTGATTGATATTATGCATTATTCTATGTTGTGCTACTTTGCAGACAGATGGAAAGGCCTTAGGGCAGTGGTTCCCAAATTTGTTTGAGCCGTTACCCAAATCAAGGTTATGATTATGTCCTATTGCCCTCAATATTTTACAGTGATCACTCATAATACAAAACAAAATTATGGTTTTGGTTCCGCGTCACCCCTTAAAGAATTGCGTATTACCCCGGGGGATAATTTACCACCAGTTTGGGAACCACTGCCTTAGGGGATGAATAATATAGGCAATTAATAGCATCATCTGTTTGTTTTTCAATGAATTTTTTTCACAGATAAAAAAGACTTATCATGTTTCGATACACCAAAGAGATGTATTCATTTTTATTACCACTATCATTTCATATCAAAATAATCCAAGGCTTCTATTTTCCAGGCAAATCATGGCTTAGACTCTTCAGAGCTCAAATTTTTATTTATCAGCTTCAATGGATCACACAGCAAGATATTCTGTGCAGCAGAGGATCAAGCCTACAGAGGCCTATTTTATGTCGTCCACACCTCCTGGACAAATACAGGGAGACAGGAAGTGTAAAGGATAACATTTAAGGTTGCAGTGACCAGCAATGATCAGTCAAGACACAAAATCACATTGTGACTGTGAGACGATGTTGGAGCAGTCTCCAAGCAAATCAACGAGATGTTTGTTCCAAGAGATAGATCTTTCAAGAGTTCTTTTATGTGCATAATGCATCAGGATCTTCACCTGTTTCTGTATAAGATACAAATTTACAACTTCAGACCAATGCAAATAGGGCTGAGAGATGTGCCTTGGGGCAAACCAACAGTCAGCGAATTGAAGATCAGCCTATTTTCTTGGATTAATTTTTTCAGTGATGAGGGAAATTTCAACCTTAGTGGTCACATGAACAAATAGAATTTGCACTTTTGAGCTCAGGCTGAGCCTAATGAGCATCAGCAATCAGTATTGTCCACTTAGTGTGGAGAAAGTGACTGGTGTGCACTGGATCACAATGCATCATNGGGCCATACTGGTTCNAGGATGCTGATGGTAACTGTGAGCACAGAATGATACATTAATCTAATGACAAAAAAACTCATCCCGGCACTGAGGCGGAAGCGACAAGTGGACATGGATATTGTGATTTTTCAGAAGAATGGAGCAACACTACATTGCTCGAATGCTTCACTGAATACCTTCATCATTACTTCCCTGGAGACAAGCTCATCTCCCATCATACACACCACCCTTGGCCTGCACATTCTCTAAACCTATCTCTTTGGATTATTTTCTGTGGAGGATACCTAATTGATAGGGTCTATGCTAACAATCCCCAAACTATTAAAGTGCTCAAGAATAACATTTGAACAGGGAATTCCCTATGAGATGCTGTACAGGGTCATTACAAACTTAAATGTGTGAGTAGTCACAGTGATTCAGTGCTAACAACAATTTCATTTTTTTTTACCTCAACGCAAGTACACTTAACAATACAGACACAGTAAGGCCGGGAGGCGGCAAAAAGACACTTCGGTCATCCCGTCTGCCACCACCTAAATACATGTTGTCAAAGACCCTAAATCAGTGGTTCTCGAACTTTTTCTGATCGCGTACCATTTGTGTGTCCCGTACTGTCATCACGTACCACCTTGTTCC
>JGI24158J21664_10009333_pt1 | contig 13092 bp, 11 predicted proteins | sample Ectturendosymbi3_FD_21664 | JGI IMG/M metagenome (IMG submission 21664) | reverse complement strand
AAAAAGGAGGGGATGTTGTTGCAACCTCTCCGGTGGCGTTGCGTTAATTGTATGGTTCACCACGAACGGGATGTGCGCGAAGAACAAAAATATATGTATGCGGCGCGAACAAGCAATAATAGAGTGATCTCGTCGGGTGATCTCTATTGTTGCTTGCTGCCACGGTGCGAAGCTTTGCGCACATCCCGCTCGGGATTTCCGATCACAACAGTAATAAAGGGATTTTGAAAGCTTACTCGGGCCCTGCAGTCGCCTATGTATGTTTCTTTCTAGACCTGTCTGAAAACTTCCTGTGAGTGTGAAGTCACATAACTGACGTCAGGATCTTTGAATGTTTATCAATTAAATTATGTAGCTGAGTTACTGATTTAGGGAACTTACTTATTTAGGCCAGGGTACTTACAGACATGGGCGCAAATAGGTGGGGGACGCATCAGTAAATAGGGTGCATGGGTTTAAGTAGATAGGGTTCATGAGTTCATCAAAACATCTTAAAGGGTGTACCATAACAAGAAAGGTTGAAGAGCACTGTTCTAAACCACGGGTTTGTCAGAGCATTTGGAAGGTGCCGAATCCAGCGTTCCGTCTTGTTTCACTCTTTGGTCATCGTAATCCATTTAAATTATTGTCACACTCTATTTCCTTCTCTGCTACTCTGTGCAAACTCATATCAAGCTTGCTGTCACAAGTCATTCAGAATTTGATATTTTCTAGCAGTTGCACCAACTGACAAGCAAGTAGAATTCCGTCTAAAACACTGCTTTCACCAACAAACATACCCTCTTGCATTGCGTCAAATGTACATAAAATTTGAGTTTTTCAATAAGTGTTTTACAAACTTATTGCAATGGAACGTTGGCCATGTGATGCGTAATTGATTTCAGCTACTACCACAAATCTAGCCAGCAGGTGTGTAAGTTAAAACTCATTCACATTGAATTACGCATCCTACTAACAACATGTTCATAATACATATAGAAGAATGTATAGTTTAATAAACCTTTAACTTACAGCTTTGAAGTTAACTTGTTGGTAAGTAGTTGTGGGTATCAGTAAGGCCAGCATATAAATGCTTTAAGAATACACAAAAGGGGTGAGGTGAAAGTAGCTTTAATATATTGTGAGACGACATGTTTCGTGTTTTTGCTGTGTATATAAGCTTTTTTTCCTTCTGAAATGTATCACCAACGATCGGGATTAACGACTGAAAAAATATCCACACCGGCTAAGTGGTGCGGTTGGTTGAGCAAGTGCCACTGAAGCTGTTAGGCTGAGTTCGATTCCCGGTTGGGTCAAACCGAAGACTTGAAAAACGGTAATTACGTTTTTTTCAACCTCGTGCGAATGAATGCGAAGAAATGGTGGTTCAAATGCAGTTATGCAATTGACTAAACTAAACACTAGTACAGCATTCAGGCTTTCCAGATGCTGGACAAATAATATGGCAAGTGTTTATCACGTTTATTCCTCTTTTTTGGCAAAAACGTTTTGACAATGGCAATGTTATTGGGAATGTTGATTTTCGTTGTTGGGAATATTGATTTTTCGATAATGTTTTTTGGAATTCATACTTTTTCCATATACTCAATTTTCTATTTTTGACAATTGAGTTGAAGTTCTACTTAAAAGCACGGCAGCAGTGAATATGCTTCGCAGAAATTGGAGGGTGATCGGAATTACAATTCAGAACCATTAATTTGGAGCTGTTTTTCATCTTTAAAATTTGGATATTCATTTGATAAATAATTCAAAATGGATTGTTTTGTCAATACCGACAACTGGCATTTCAAGCAATGTTAAAATTTTGGCATACAAAACATTGCCAAAAAATTGGCAATTCTTTTGGAATACTGTAACTATTGGTAATATTTGCCAAGTTTGTCACCGTTTGGCAACCCTGGTAGCATTCACTACGAAAGCAACTGCGTGACCAACGGCGCAAGCAAGCGGAGATGAGCCCTGCAGACCACTCATGACACTCGTAAAGTAGTAAAGAAGCCGAGCATAAAAGCATAAACGAAACTAAATAGAAAAATTTGCCTGTCGGTGTACGAAGGCAGCACAACGCACAAAGAATGCATCTCTGCATTGTACGTGTTCGGTCATCTAACTGAACGACTGGTTATAAGCATAATGGAAACTTTCTTGGAATAATTGAATTGCTGGAGCTGTACGACGCGTTTCTAGGAGATTATTTACACAGGTTTGGCAACGTGCGAAGTGGTACACAATCTTATCTCTCTTCTTAAATCTTTAATTTTGTTTTTTTGACCACGTTTGTGCAAGTTAGACATCACGCAGATTGGTAAACGTCATTGCGCCACATCGGCGTCAGCTCGTGGCGTTGCAGCAATTGATGAAAACAAACGAAATATGACGTCACCGGTCTGTGCAGGGTTTTTCAAAAACAGGAAACATCACGTTCAAAATATTCGCATCATTGCTGTTCAGGATAGAAATCACTGAACGCGTGTGATTGTAAGGGAGATTACGGAGAGTGGTGTGTGACATGAAGGACGTGTTTGATATAAACTGTCAACGGAACAAAAAATGAAGTAAAATTTTCCAATGGCTGCTTTGTACTGTATGCTTGTGTAAAAAAAATCTTAAGAATTTTCATTTATAACGTTGGGCGTCGAATTGATGATAAACGATTGGGATTTTTTGTTTTGCCAAAGTAGGCTACGCAGTGGCGATTTTAGAATGAAAAAGCTGGGGGGAGGCACTACGGGGCCAAGAAAAAAAGTAGGGGGCCAATAAAAGTGTCTCTCCTGCATGGTGATTTTCCGTTGTAATGAAGATTGATTTGCTATGATTAACCCTATCAAACCAAACATACGCTTGTGAATATCGTCAGAACCATCGCCACAAAGTCTTCAAATCGTTTAAAATTGTGCTGGCTGAAAGTTATCTGCCCTACAGTATATGTCAGTCAAAAGAAACGTGAAATTAAGCACAAAACTGGGGAGAGCAAGCAGGGGGGCAGCCAAAAATTTTGTGGGGGCCATAGCCTATCCTGGACCCCACTTAGAACCGCCACTGAGGCTACTTCTGTTTACAGCCCCACACTGTACAGCTTATACCGCGCCTTGACGGTCAAAAGGGTGGACAGGATTTTTCCCATTTTGTAGCATACAAAATGGATTTTAAAAAGCGATGTAATTTTGTGGTCTTTCAAACGTTCATCTACACTTACTGTTTATTTGTATTGCTTGCTTACAAGATTTGTTTATATACGTGTCCGGTTTGTTCATTTTCCATCTGATTTTACTAGTTGTCGTAGTTAATTTGTCACTGACCTAATACCTAACAATATGAACGTGCTCCATTTGTCTCATATGTATGTCCTGTTTTCTGATATTTGCCGGTGACCCCCCCTGGTCTGCTCAATGTGTTAACATGTGCTAAATTACAATTCGTGCTGTTATCGGGTTTCATTTGAGATAATCGGTTGTTGCTGCTAATGTTCCTGTTGCTTCTCCGTGTCTTCTGTTTACGTGCTGTTTTATATATTTGGCTCCTAGTTGGGCTTGATTCAATGATCATGCGACCCCTCGCCCTATAACAACAAACTTATCTCTTGGAAAGTCAGGAATGGGACTAATGAAATCACTTGAATTACATACATGATATTCTTTGTTCCCAGCAATGGTTCCAAAAGATTGTCAATATTTTTGCGAGACAAGGCATAGAATGGGGAACCGATAAATTACACAATAAGGCGTAGTGGAATACCACGTTCGTGAACTTTTGGCCGTATATAACCTTGGTGCATGTGGAGCTCTTAAAAGATGAAGTATTCGCTTTGTGTCATCTTATGGCAATAAAAAAGCGTCGAAATTTTATTGAAGTTTTTTTCTTTCTTGAAGTCGGATCTTTTTTGAGATTTTCCTACGTTTCACCATTTTGTAGTATTTGAAACAGTTTCTCGTAATCCTGTTTGTTCTTGATGACTGTCATGTTACCTTTATTGGTCTTCACAAATGGTATATCTGAAAATTCACAACGTTCCGTGACGGCTTTTAACTCCCATAATTATGGAAAAGAATAGAATGAGTTGGCAATGTTAGCCACGTAATGCAGCTAGTCTGTGAAGAAACTTCGTTTTGAAATCAGCGAGCACTCTGCTTTCTTACACAGTATGTAACATAATGTCCTGTTTCATAAAAGGAGATTGATGTCGATCCTTGACACAATAACAATCGAACGCAGAATAAAGAATAAAAGTGCATGTGTAACGACAAAGTGACGCGATAGCAACGACTGCTAATATTTAGATTGACTTTTTGCAAACAGGGTTGTGCAAAGTCTGAACAGCAATGATGCGAAACTTCTGAACGAGTCGTTTCCTATTTTCGAAAAAACACTGCGCAGACCAGTAACGTCACATTCGTGTGTTTTCATCAATTGCTGCAACATCACGAGCTGGCGCCCATGTGGCGCGATGAAGCCTACCAGGCTTAATTAAGAAACTCTGGTCCGGGAGATTCGAAATCTATCGATCAACAACTGAAAACGAAGTATGGTCAGTACTGATGCAAAACATCTGATCAAACACACCAAAGCCTCCCCGACAAATGACCTTAATTGGACAAACAAATTTTTTATTTTATTTATTTATTTTATTATAAAAATTTGTTACTTACAAATTTTATTACAATTTATTTAAATAAAATAAAATAAATCAAGCGTTTAATCGATTCCAAAACGATGCACGCACTTCAAACTGCCCGAGCAACGAAATGACAGTTTGAAACAGACACCTAAAAACAAAATTGCAGAAACGAAAAAATTTTGCAAAAATCTGTAAAAAACATTTTCTTCAAAATTGTGAAAAACTTTGAAAAATCTTTGAAAAAATCCCCCAAAATATATGCGTTTGTGTATAAGGGGAAACTTCACTCGATCTACCTGCTCTTCCTGATTCTCGCAGAAATGTTTACAAGAAAACGTTTTCCACTGTCGTTTGCTTCAGCATCTCCATGTTAGCAAATCACATCTTTCCATTACCCAGTGTTGTTTCTGAAACGTGCATTGACGTCTACCCTAAGCATTGTGGATTCGTTAGCTCTATTACTTCTTAGTGCATCGCTAGTTCTTTCAGCTAATTCCGGGTACTGGGTACTTGAGTTTGGGTTTTATCCTGTATCAACCACAAGCAGCGGTGTACCAAATTCAACCTCAACATGCACACTCTTCTTTCCAGTGGGATCTCTTCATCAACAAAGTTGCATGCTGAAGTCTTACAAGTATCCCCACCACAGCCTAGGCAGACTGCTGGCTCAACGCCGGAGTAGAAGAGTTTCCACCCATCATCCAGCTCAACAATGTAAGAAACACGACGCTTAGTCGAACAGATGTCAATAACATCCAGGGAATATTGTCAAGCTTCCTCGATCACTTGGTGCTTTTTCCGTGAGAGCGAAGTGACGTTCTATCTTACAAGCACTAGTACATGGCACGATTGCCTTTATCGCGTGCATTTCAAGCCTTGCAGAGTCCAACAAGCACTCTGGACTGTGCGATTTCGCCTCCCGAGATTCGTAACGGTCGCAACGTGGGGCCTCCACCTGTGGATGGCAGATGGGTGATATTGTGGTGAAAATTTCGCCGGCATAATACCCGGACGCCGTCGCAGTCCTTGGTCACACGCACGACGACCAATGGGCATGGCAATGATTAATTTTACGCATTTCATAGTTGACACTTGGAAGACCGGTCGTGCCATTTTCGTGACAACGTTTGTGATATTGGCGCATACCAGGAGACGACGTTGCTGCGGGCAAATATCTGATTTGGTATGTGTAGATATGCATCAATCACTACGCCTGGAACGGAGAGGCTACGTTTCACGGTAGCTATTTTCTTAAGGGGACAGGAGGATGATGTTTTTGCATCCTTTTGCTTCATAAACTCCATCCATTTAAGGTTTCGCTTATGGTAAAAGTGAAAGGAAATCCAAAATCGTTATTTTTGGCCACTATGGCAAGATCCACAGCCCCAAAAGAAACACTTGATTTGATTTGGAGTTCGTTTTTAAAGCACAACAATCTATTTTAGTGTCCAGTAACCCAAACTGCCAGAGTCGTTTTTCACATGATAATGTTAATTTTGGGAATCGAAGGCTTTCTACAGTTCAAAACAAGGAGGATCAGCAAGGAAGCGACACTTTTGATTCCGATTACTAAGGTGCCGCAGAAGTTGGACGGGAGTAGAATTTACACACCGATGCATCGCTGTAGCATCTGCACTACAGTCTGCGAAAAACACCCGGCCCTTTGAAATGTGCTGCAAAGTAGCCTAAGACTTACTAGTCCATTCAAGCCAAACAAAGCTGTGGCTGGGTAGAAACATTTGTGTGACCCAAATGTGGCTACATTCTAACTGTAAACCTCTGCTCAGGTAACTGGTGCAGTTGCAGTGAGGAGGACGGTGTATCTGCGCCAACCTGAGATGGTTACTAACGTCGTCATAGTCGCTATTATGACCGATACGCTTTTCTTGCTGGCTTCAAATTTCAAATAATTCACTCCATGATTAACAAAAGCAAACATGAGATTGTTTTTTATATCAAATAAAAATTATTGTAGATTGAGATTGATAAAGTCTCATGTAGTGCTATACTAAACTTTAATGAAGAAAACAGCTCTGGTTTCTTTTTACAATAAGCGTATTTTACCTTGTAACTAAACTTTGAAACGACTCAAAAACACGCTTTCAAAAGCTGATTTCTCCAGTAGCTGCTTTTTCTAAGCATGCTGACGAGCAGCTCTTTCGAAATATGCCTAAATGTGCATTTTTTGTGTAAGTGGCTGGTGCTGCCACGATTGCAGTTCATACCCGACGTGTGAATACAAAACCTGTGCGTGAGGTCTCTGATGCCATTTTTGCAAAATTGTGTTTGACATTTCGATGAACGAGCAAGCTTTGAAATCGCGTCCCATGAGGGAATTCACTGATAAGACAAGCTGAGTTGACGCGCGTGGACCATGGTCAACCTCGGTTGTTCATACTTAGAAAGAATTTTGCTGTTTTCGCTGTAGGAACCTTGGGAGCTTAAAAAGTGTACTAAATAATACAAGAAAATAACACATTTTCATGCATCAACTTAATTTACTTCTTTTGAATATAGAACCACAAACTTCGGGCAGAATATAATTTTGGTCTTTAACCGACCGCCAATAAAGGCTATTGGCGAAGTTTCTGCATTTTCTTGCCTTTACGGTGTCCTAATTTTGCCCACCTCACACATTTTTTGGAAGGAAAATATGTTTGTTTTCGAAAAAATATTTGGAAACACAACAAGTTTCTTTTTTCGGGTCATATGATCTTGAGAATAATTGCTGAGATGTTGAAACATGCGCCTGGGCCAATAAAATGTCTGGAGTAATATTTAATCATTGTGGCAAATTATAACAGTATGTTTAGGTTTTTCAGCCAACCTGAGGGGGATTTTAAATAAGGCATTTGTAGTTCTTTTTTTGGAGATGTCTTAAATACTGTCACGCAAAACGTAACAAATTCTTAAAAAGTATTTTTCTTTAAAATGTTACAGGCTGCACCTTTACCAGAATCAGGTCTTACGTTTGAAGCAAAGCACTGCCAGTATGACTGAATAACTCAGGCAGTGTCCTTTAACCATCCGAACCCTTGCCAGACGATTTTGAAATTGGTGAAAATCAAACAAAATGCACAAAGGAGAAGTCTCATTCCCAAAGAAGTGCTGCGTAACAGTTTCGTGGCTATTGCATTTTGAAATAACTCCTACAGTTCCGCCCATCAGGTAAAATATTTACTTTATAGGCGTGGTTAAGATTTATATCAATTGTTTCATACGCATTGTGCAAAACACTGGTTGGAACTCTGCTCTGTGCTCTATGGATGATTTGATGCGAAACGATGTCTGTTGGGATACTGCGAATATAAAAGGAAAAGTAAATATGCATTGCTCAGCACAAACCCAACGGTTTGCATCTGCTCCCGCTATTTCATTTTTCACCAGTGAGCAAATATTTAAAGTGCTCTGCAATGAGAATTCCAAAATTTTTAATAAACTGTGCTATCCGGAATATTAACATCGAGCATACCATTCGCTGAAATTGTAATAATCTCTCATCACTAATTCATGACAGTTTTCTAATACACTAAAATTAATTGTTTTTCGTAAAACTACTCAAAATAATATCAGAAGTTGTTTTTGATGAACAGGATAGCTTTTTGTCATGAAGGAACTGTGAAAGAAATACTATTTGTTCGCGCATTGCAGTCAAAAGTTTTCATTTTCAAAAATTTTTCGTTTCACGTTAAGTAAGCACTTCGTTGTATGCTAGACCGAAATTGTGCCAACTTAAGTCTTTTAGAAATTATTACTATGCAAACTGATGATGACCCAATTTTAATTGCCCACTACTGTATTCGTGAGGTTTATTTCCGCAAAGCGTATATATTTTGTATATTGTACTCATTTGAGCCACGTTGCATTGGTTTCAGTCAGATTTGTGGCATGATGTACAAAAAGATGCAAATTTCACGCCAAGCCTACTGGACTCTCTCATTTCTTAGTGATGCTATTGGTTTACTTCTCTAACACAATCAGCATCTGCTTGAACAAAGCACATTGGCGTATGTTTGTTGTTTCATCAAAATTGTTTGCTACTCTATAGTTACATGCCAGAACGGGGTCTACTTTGTTGTTGCTTCAAAAACAGTTGGCAACGAGCATCAAAAACAAAAACTATAAAAATTGCGTTGAACATTAATGTACGAAATAACTCCGAAAAAGTACAATTTCTTACCTCATGAAAATGACCAATGGCACCATTCACATTGATTCAATCCGTAGATATAGTTTTACTTGCATTATTCACCAACTGGAGAAAAACATTTTTTGCTTGTTTCGGTATTTCGTTCATGACGATGTTTGTGAAAATGGAAAGAACACTTATGAATACTTTGAGTGGCCATTTCATCAATCTCTTTGGGCCTAAATTAATTGAGACATTTGAAAATGACAACAAATTATGAGAAGTGTTAAAAACCATAAAATATTTCGCTGTCTGTATCTTAATACAAAAGGTGGTCTTAAATGTTAACGCTGAAATAGGCTGGTCACATTATCTAGAGCAGGGCTACTCAATTATTTCATACAAAGGTCCAGTTACAAAAGTAAAAAATTGTTGGGGTCCGGTCACTCCAATGAAATCATAAAAATGTGGCATATCTTTGATTTTTCTAACAAAAAACATGAAATGAGAATATAATACGGTTGTTTATATACATGCATATACAAAATCGAGTAAATGGATATACGTATTAACAGAAGTTGTCAACCTTATTTGTTTATATGCTGGTGGGAGAAATGGAGTTTTCTACTTCTTGCTAGTTCCTTCAATTTTGCTTCCAAGTTTGTAATGGCAGGCAAGTCAAAGGCAATGGTGAAGTTTTTCATTTGTCATACAGATGCAAAGCTTGTTCTTCATGAAGTTGATATTTGAAAACGCAGAATCCCACAAGTACGTAGACCAAACCATAATGAGAATTTGCACTGCTCATTCGCGAAGTGTGGGAAAATTTTTAGAGATCCTTCCTTTTACCATAAAGTTAATTCTCAGATGTATAATCACAAAATATATTTTACAGTTACGCTTTCTTGAAATGAAATTAACTCCAGTGTCCACTCAAAAAATTTTAAACCGAGCAAAACTAGTTTATCTCAGTGAGTATGACTATTGTAGTTAGCAGATTTCTAAATGAATTACAAACTTTGTGAATGAATGGAATAAGTATAAAATATTATCAAAATACAAAAAAGTACCCATATAATTGAAATAACTTCCCCTTGTTTTTGTACTTTTCCAATGTTTTGGAATGTTGCAAGTGCGCGAGAATGAGATTTCACTGTGCAAATGGGCTGGTGGTACTGCGCAGTTGCTCACATTTAAGGGAACAATGAATAGCTTCAGATGAATTTTGGTTGTGTCCCAGAGCTGCAAGTCGGCCCAGATTTCTCTTGTCAGGCTGGGTTTCGGGCCGGGTACAGGTTTAAGTTTGTCAATGTTTCAGGTGATTTCGGGCCTGCATGCTTAATTTTTTCGCAACGACGGACATTTTGTCGCAAGTTACTGCTGAAGCAATCGAATTGAATGGATTTTCAATAAATAATGATTAATTGCGAAGAGCCATGTTTACTTGTTTACTTTGCTACGCCACCAGTATCCCTTATTTGCGCATGTCTGAGTCACTCGTTAAATTTGGCTTTCAGGGCCTAAAACGGGCTTCAAATATAATTGTCGCGATCAGGCCAGGATTGTGCTTGTGCTTTCGCGCCAGGTTCAGGGTTCGAAATAAGGTCCGTTTGCAACTCTACTGTGTCCACACACTTCCATGTGTCTTTTTCTTCGGATGATAATTCTATAATGTCTGTCACGAAAAAAGCGTTTACAAGAAACAATAGCAACTGTTTTCGAAGATATAGGTCGCCAAATCGTATGCAAAGTTGATAATAAATTTTTCAGTAAACTGAACATACACAGAATTTTTGGCCCTTATTTAGCTTCAAAAATCTCAGAAAATGATTAAGCTGAGTTTGAATATCATGTTTCAAAATTTCTAATAAATCAAATAAAAAATATTATTTTTTACTGCTCGTAGTTAAACATTCAAGTCGTTGAGGTGCGACATTAGGTCAGCCAAAAATCCAACAGTTTCCAGCCACTTTATGAATCGCTAGAGCGCTCTGTGTGCCAATAGTGTTGCGCAAACATTTCACTAAAGTAGCAACTTGGAATATCATTGTTGTTAAACGTTTGTTATTAACAAACAATGAAATTCAATCAAGGCAAGGAAATGGCTTCATCGCCATTTTCTTGCCTTAATTCTATTGTTTTTGCCAGGATAGACATTGCAATGACATGCAATTGTTAAACGATTATGAGGAAAAAAATTTTTTGAACCAAAATAACAAGGTCAACTCATGTGTGCTCTGCAAGTCAGCTAAAGAACAGGTTGATCGACAATTACGCAGTTAACGAAGATTTAATGGCTCAAAGCACGGGTAAAATCGCTAGAATTGGGGATAAACACTTTTGTGTATAGAATACAACTTAGAGAGGCTTACGAGGTCCGGACTTCATCATCCAAAGGTCCGGATTCGGACCGCGGTCCGCCATTTGAGTAGCTCTATTCTAGAGGTAAGCACGATAGACACAGGAACTTCACTGTACTGTTGCTGCTTGTACGTTTCTCTCTGGCAATAAAATTGCTATTGCAATCCTCCAAAAGTGAAACTTTTTTCCTTGCTTGATCGCTTTCAGAATATAACGTGATGTTTTCTGACCCAAACTAATGTTCACAATTATGTAATGCAGATTCATATATCTGCTGTAACTAGTTATGTCTTGTAATATGTTGAGAACCGATTTTATCCACCCTTTGAAAGTGACGTACAGGTTTGTACCCAAACCTGCAGTCGCCAATCGGAAAACATATGTCTTGCGTGAAACATAAAATCTTCCAAACAAATCGGCTATCACTTTCTGTCAGGGCGATATCTGTACACTGAACGATCATTTTGAAGTCGAGAGAAGAATGTGGTCGGAATCAATAAAGCGATTAAACATTAACGTTGACGATTACGTATCATGCACCTAGAAAATGTTGTGCTAGAGTGAGCTTATTTCCCAAAGATCTTTTTGGCACAAATTGCGGCTTTGCGAAGCGAATATTGATTTGGCATGATTACCTCCACAGTCACTGAAATGAGGTGGTTTTTGAAAAATGTGTACCAGCATTACAACATATTGTTTCGCGTGCTTCCTTCAGACAAAATAGAGAAAAAACAAAAATTACTACACCAAGAACACTAAAGATTTGTGGATTATATTACATGATGATCACCAGAGCACTATGAAGTACACGAAGCAACGAAATACGCTTGTGAACTCGCATAGTCTGTCAGGGCGGTTTGTAATAAAATCTCTCAACGAAGTGGCGATAAAACAACAATTTATTGCTTTGCTAGAACAATACTTTTCATCCAATGCTTTAATGTTGCTCTGTAGCAGTGGTTCCCCAACTTTCGCACGCGTACCGCGGTAACCGAAGGCCTTCAAGATGGTACGTGAGTAGACCAATCTTCTGTGTTTCTTCATAAAACAACTCTATACACATTTTTTGTTTTTACTAGTAGGGTTCTCTTTATAAATTCGTATATTTGTGTGTACTATTTCTATTAGTTTTTAACAATAGCAATTGTGTTTCTCACCGCTTTGCATGTCGATTTTGTGTCAAGTCTACTTTTCTAAACTTTTGATCGAATGATATTCGGTAGATTGAGTCTTCCTGGAATAAGTTGGTACGTGGTGACAGTACCGGACATCAATTGATACGCGATCAGTAAAAGGTTGGGAAGCACTGCTCTATGTGTTGAATGTATTCCTTTACTGATCTATTTTTTGAAGCTGTATGCTGCAGCACAGAGCTTCATTAGGCTTTCCGTAATTTACGAAAAGATTCGTTTAATCTGCTTGCGACTAGGTCTGGGTTTAGGTAAATAATTACATATTTGAAAACCACAATTACAGGCCATAGCTTTGCAGCAGGCAGTTTGTGGAATCTCCTGTCTGGTTCTGCTCCCATCTCCTTGCAATGATTCAAGCTTGCACTCATCATTCAGAAATAATAGTTGTCACAGCAGTGACCAGCACCAAGCGAATCAATCGCAATTTATTGCGTAAGGAAACTAGTTTCGTGTGTTACACATCTTCAGTCCTGTGCAAAAGTCGACATATGAAACAAATAGAAAAACTACGCACTGCTGCTAAGATTAAAACTCAAGATTACAAAATTGACCCCAGTTAGAACCCCTCCACTAAACTCAGCTACAGTCTTCGACACATATCAATACAAACAGCACTTACAATAACCTGACGTTGGGTACCCCCCAGGGGGTGCTGAAATCAATTTCTTAACATGCGGTGCAACCCCAGGGGGTGCTGAAATCAATTTCAGGGGGTGCTGGGGAAGGACACATATGTGGCAGCAAAAGGTAAAAGGAATACGTTTGTCTTTACTTTATCCTTATAGTAACCAGGT
>JGI24158J21664_10009332_pt1 | contig 13092 bp, 13 predicted proteins | sample Ectturendosymbi3_FD_21664 | JGI IMG/M metagenome (IMG submission 21664) | reverse complement strand
CGCAAGCAACGTCTACGCTGGGCAACACCCCAAACCTCAACATCGGGTTCCTACACCAAAAGGAAAACCCTACATTGGTTCATCAGACCGGGACTACTATAGCATTAAACTGAAGCTTTGAATCAAATGGTTGGGACTTACAATAAACTTAGCAGTTTCAACATGGAAAAATCTGTAATATGTGGACAATTTTTATTTTTCAAGTCTTAGAAATTCTGCTAGGAAGGAGTTGGTTCTGCCAAGATAATAAAATTATTCTGCAAAGCCATTTTGCATTGGATTTTGTAGCCTTGAAAATAAATAACAATTGCATTTCTTTTCTGTAATATAGTTCATGCTGAATCTCCTTGTTTTGAGTTTTTGTAGATTTTGTCTCAACTGTCCTAGTAGTGTGATAGAAATCACTTGACACCTAAACTATGTTAATCTTTTACTTACTTTCTCAAGGAAAAAATGAATGTAGCAGATGTTGATTAGGTTATTTTTTAATCAATTTAATGTAAAATGTTTTATTGATAGATTGTTGTCTAAAAGTTAGCATTTTCCATGCTTTATTGTCTAGAACAGTGGTTCTTAACTGGTGAGACCTCCCCAGGCCCCAAGGGGCGTCAATAGATTTCAAAGGGGGTGCGAGCCCTTATGCGCACTGTAACATGGAAAGTTTGATAAAGAAATTAACCAATAAATACATTTGCTTGTACAACTTGTTTATTGTCAGGGGGGCTTGGCACAAAGGACAACTACTCCAAGGGGGCGTGGCAGAAAAAAGGTTAAAAAACACTGGTCTAGAAGTAAGCATTGTTAATGCAAGCGTAATAAGTCTCCATTAACACCACTGCCGAAGTATTTGAATTGGACATGTGGTGCTTAATTATAATATAACAACCAATGATTTAAATGAAGTCGTATCGGATGCTTGTAAAAACAAATGTATTCATTGTGGTAATGTATTTGTTCAAGTGCATAAGATAACTAGTTACAATAATATGCCTTTCCAAAAACAATAATGTGTGACTAAATAATTGGCATTTTACTGTGTAGTCATTTTACGTGCCACCCAGCTAGAGATAGTGGTAAGTTGAAACCCCACAGGGTTTATGATGGTACAATTTGTTTTCTGGAGTATTGTTATGCTAGAAAACGTTCTGTAAGGCTTCATAGCCTGGTTTTATGGGTATATGAAGTTGATGCATTATTTGCTAGTTTGGAATGTTTGGAAAAGTTCTGTTTTGAGACTGTAAAAGAAATGTTTCTTGAACAAGCTAGGGTTTTTTGTTATTATGTTGGTGAGAAACACTGTGTTGGTTTGGTGGTCATACTTATTGCTTAACATCAACTTTCGATATATTATACTAGACATCAAGAACTTCCAGACAAAAGGTCAGTGAGCCAACACTTACCAAAGGCGCTCTTGGAGAAAATGAACTACTGGTGTTTGGCTATGCAAGCAAGCTGTATCCTCCAGATGAACATTCAACAGCTATTTCAAAGAATCGCCATCTTATTCTTTGGAATGATGATTCCGAAGTAGATTTGCGCATTGATAGGTATGGTGATGGCACTGTTTTTTTCTTTGTATATTGTATGGTACTGTTGCGTTTTATTTTATCAACTCCAACTGCTCAAGTGTTGAAAGATGATACTTCTCTGAAGTTTGTGGAAACACATGAAACTGTTTGGTAAGTGAGATATTTGTATATAGTGTTTTTTTAGTTTGTGTGGTGATTCTGGACATTTGTAATCTATTCTTCCTTTTCTTCCAGCATCATCTGTGTCTGTTATAGTTTCATGCACTGGTCAGGCTAATATGTATCAAATTTTATGTTTTTGTCCTATTTGAGTGGCATTAATTATGTAGTGTTCCTAATCCATAGCTGCAGCTTGTTGCTTATACATCTATACCCTCCTATGTAGAATAATCCATGTCATTGGTAAGTATGTGGAACTGATAAATTTCTATTTCATGACTGTAGTGCAATAAGTGCGTGGATATAAGTTTTTCTTCGTTCGCTCCTCCGACTGCCATGCAGTCTTATTTTGTGTTATATCTTGCAACTTTCCATTCGTGACATCAGATACGACTGTCGAGCGTCATTGCACGATCTATCGGAGTTTGATGGAGATTCCTGGAACAAAATTTACCAGGTACTGAATACAGCGTGACCTAGGCATTGAAGCGTCTTAGAATAGGTCTACTATATTTGCAAAGGAAGGATGCAGGACAGGACCGTAGCTGCGTCAATTTTTTGGAAAACGCTTGTTGACTGGCATTGAAAGAACTACTTGCACCGTAGTATTCCAAACCACGTCCACAAACCCGGAAGGAGCTCTAATCAGAACACTGTCCTAATATCTTAAATACAGTCCGTCCCAGTCAGGGGCGCAACGAAGGGGGGCACAATTCCTCAGGCGCCGAATCACTATGGGGGCGCCAAATGACTGCGGGTGGCGCCGAAAAGTCCCAACAATGTCACAGGTACTTGCTTCAACACAGTAATTTTGCTTCGGAAAGATTGAAGGTTCGAACATGGAGGCACCAAACATGCTTCTTGCCCTAGGCGCCATCCAACCTCGTTCCGCCCGTGGTCCCAGTACAAAAACCACTCGAATTTGCGCTAAAAGAATAAGCCGTAGGTTGTATTTAAAAAATGTATGAAAGGCAAAAAGAGGACATATTTCCGTTTATTAGCGTACTCTTGAGAACATTTTGTTTTTCTTGAAAAAGGCGGACGTCTCCCTCAAAAGCGAGATGTATGTCAGCCCTATCTTAGAAACAGTTTTTGTGTATTTTTGGTGGTTACTGATCTTTTCATTGACTTCGTAGTTACGAAACAGCGCAGGGAAACCTTAACGGGGTGCTAGGAAGCAATCGCTTATTGCTATTCAGAGCTTGACTCCATTCTTCAAATCGGTGTTATTTTCGAGCCTTGTTAGCAGTAGGATTCGAAACCGTTAAAGTTCGAGTTTTTTATCATCATTAGCGTGGGTGTCCAGATTCCGAACTTCATGGAATTTAATGTTTGTAGAACCTGATATTTCGTTTCATTCATTCATTACTTTATCCTTGACGATAATCTGTTAATGTAGCTATCTACTTTTTCACGCAGTTATCTGAAGAGGAAAAGAGACTCGAAGAACGTCTTGATGATGAAAGATACCGAGCTCTTAGACTGAATGAACTGGAAGAGAACATTCGACAAGGTGTTTAAGTTTATAACAACTGATTTGTCAACCAGCTTAATTACGACGAGAATCTCATCAGAACATAATGACAAACTCATCACTGTTGAAATTGGGTCTCTCTTGGTTTTTCTTTTTGTAAGGCCGTGGAGTGGGCCGCTATTCGTCATCGCGAAACGATACAGTGAACCCGTCTCATCAGCAGCAGGTTTCGCTGGTACTTTAAACGCCCAGCACCTGCGTATGCGGCTCGGGCTCTCAAGCAGCACAACATGTGTCTGCAGCTGCCCTGTCCTCCGGCCCCCGAAATCAGGACGCCGACCTAGCAGCTTAATTAAACCGCAGTGCACTGACCGTGGCGCCTGGGCAGCATAACACAATTTCTGCTGTCTCATACACAAGAAGAAGTAGATTATGCCACGTAACGAATGATGACGTAAGAAATGGCGGCTGGCAAGTTGTTAAAATCCATTTGAGTCCATGAAGTTGGTTAAGTATTGATTGCATGTGTGGGCCTGTTACTAATTTTTAACGCGCTTAGAATGTGTGAAGCCATTGTAAGTTTGTCATAAATAAAATAACGTCTGACGATCTTACTTAAGCTTCCTGTGGCGCTTAAGGTCGTTGTCTTTTCTCTTTAGAAAGTATCGGATTCAGTGACCAGAGCTAACACGGCTTTGTCCACGTGGCATGTGTCGCACATTCAGCTCTCGTACATCTACTCTTATTTTGTATTTTTTTTAATAATGCATGCTTGTTGAAATAAGAATTGTGACCTTGTTTGCGTTTTTTGTTTCCGCGCGCAGAGGAGGAAATTAAACGTCTTCGGCTGTCCATTGAACCCGAAAACGCTTACAGCCAAGTGGGTTTCAAATACGGTTTGCAACAAGAAGAGTATGACCCTTCGGTTCCAACCGCAGACGATGAGGATGATATCCACGTTGAAAACAGCATGGACGAAAAACCTTTCGTCGCGCCAGCCTCACTTGCTGTTCCGCAGGAAATGGAACTGGTATGCGGCTGTTCGGATAAAATCGAGTTAAATGCTGAAATAACGAAAGCAAGATGGACTTTTTAAAGTAATAAGTTTTTCTGACAAAAATAGGAAGTGTTGTAAAGCATTGTGATACACTTAATCCACAACGAAATTGTGAGTATCAAACTAGATCGACACATTGGTTCGAATAAACCAACCCTTTTTACGTCTAGGTTTCTGCATATTCCTGGCATTTGATAGCCTGCACTTGCTTTAATTCATACATCTATGCAGCCTCCAACTGACAAAATGCACGCCATCATTGAAAAGACAGCTCTATTTGTCAGCAAGCAAGGACCGCAGATGGAGATTGTCTTGAAAGCGAAACAGTCGAACAATTCCCAATTCCAGTTTCTGCAGTTTGGCCACTATCTCAACCCGTATTACAAGCACATGGTCAGTTTGATAGTACTGCATGTATTTACGTCTAAACTGTTTTGATTCAGGTCTGCAGTTTTATCCTGTTGTGTGCTTTGCAGGTCAAGCGAATAAAAGAAGGAAAATACACGCCCGGAGCACCAGAGGTCAAGGAAAATTCCGACGAGGTTGTGTCTAGAGATAACCGTTTGTCTCACATTAAAATACTGTGTTGTGTAGCTTTCTGAAAAAACAAGCTTCGGAGCTCGAGTTTGTTGATAAAAATTTCAGATTTTGCATTTAAAATTTTCAGATTTGTATTTATTTGAACAATTGCAATCGTTTTCAGGCGAGTATTCTTAGCTGATTTAATTTTAGATACAAAACGCGTGTCTTCTTTCATACCGCTTGCAGTGCGACGGATACATTTAATGGCAATTGGTGGCAGGCCAAAGCCAGATCGGTGCTTTTTGTCGGGGCGCTCTTGCCCAGGGAGCGCTACGGCCAGTCACTCAGTGGTCCTGACCCAACCTCCCAATTAAGAGGCGGACACTTCACCACTGAGCTAATCGCCGCCCAATATCTTTCATACCCTTGTGCGATTTTCGTGTGTATGGTGCCGCTCACGATAGCGTACAAATATAAGTGCAATTGCAACTGTGAGAACTGAGAATAACAAATCAGTTCTGTCACATTGTGTGAATCCCACAGTACCTGCCTTAGTGCTTTTGCCTAAGGCTTTTCTCACCGACACAACCGAAAAAATTATCGGTGCTCCAACGCAAGCTTTATCGCTGTTTTGCAGTCTAACAGTTCTTCCATGAACGACCAGAATAAGCTGTCACAAACGTAAAGCTGATGTCGAAACGTTCCGATTGCTCTTATTGGTGGGTTCTCGCTCGGTTATGTAGCACAGAGCATCGTGGACACTAATTTTAGAGCATGGGAAAGTCCCTCCAACATGACAAATAGCGGAATTATCAGACATTCAAATTATTTCTTTCGCACGGGATGCGTGATCGTGTCCATTGCAGGTCCAGACCTTTCGGGGATGTGGGAGCCTGGAATTTCGTCCTTTCATTCTCTAAATCCTTCGGAATTTAAAAACAAGTATTCGAATTGTTAGAAGCTATCGGCAGAGGAATTCAGTCGTTAGTATTTTGGCTACAACGGAATAAACTGTTTTTTGCTCTCTTAATGCTGTACTTCCTGGTGTGGTCATTTTTTTTAAATGCCGTTTCCAGTGTAAAAATACTTTAAACTCCAATCCATTTCTGTACGTCAGCGAATACGTGTGCTTCGATAGAACTCAGGATAAGAATTACGGACTCGTCGTTTGACTGGGAGTTGCTTTGTTTTACTGAAGAGTTGTCAAGGCATCCCTGTGGTTTTCAACTGTTTCTCCCGAACTTTACGTACAATTTGTTCTTTTTGCCAGCAATTTTTGTAACGGTGCAACAAAAATTTGGGCGCGCGGAGCTGGATCGAAAATTAATCTGAAATACCACGAATGCTCTGAGAATGAAAACAAAAAAAAACAGATACGTTTTTTGCAAAGATAACGGCGTTTCTGGCTGAAGCCGCGAATGAATTGAAGTGAAGATAAGGTTCACGCAAAGTCCTTAGGGAACCCCGGCTTCATCTAAATTGAATAATGCTGCTACTCACAGGTTGCTAGCATGAATGGTGAGTTTATCAATGCCGTCACGGCCTCGGTACTTTGGGTTATCCCTGCTGAGTCGGTAGCTTGAAGGCTTAAGTTGCAAGATTTTGGAATAAATTCAACATACTGCGTTTGAGTTCTTGCCGCCTGGCCCTACTTTTGATACTTGTTCAGAGTACGAGCATAAGCCACCAAGACTCTTCGTGCTGTCAGCATTGTCGCGAAAACTAGATACCAGCAAACGTCCTGTCTGTATTGTGTGAAGCAATCCGTGCGTTTTCCTGCAGTGACGTTAGCGCGCATTGTATTTTCCGAAATTTCAGTAAGAATGTTGTTTTTCTGATTTGGGTTCAAGTTTCAGCGCCCAAGAAAAGATGTTACTCCAGAAAAAAAGTAGAATTGCTCAGACGCTGTTTTTTCTTTTTATCCCACTACAGGGGGATTTGTTTGTCTGAGTCTTATCTCCTTATAACTAAATTGTCTTGCCCTCGGAAAACTACACGAGCGTCAGCGGTGACGCGCGATTATGGAAGCTGCAGGTGTTAGTTTATATTTAACGAATTGTGGCAAAAACAAAATTTGGTCTGTTCAAAACTTACTTCACTAAACTTCTCGCTTATTAATTTAGGAATCCGATAGTTCGAGCGATGATGGAGGGGGTTACTTGCATCCCAGCTTATTCGCCGCAGCTCACAAGAAGAACGAACGGGAACAGGAAGATAGAACGAAGGTGCTTCGCGATATATTTCAATTGCACTTACAAATAAACATCGTAGCTTGCAACGTTTGTAATTGCTCGCGACCGAGTTGAAAACGCTTTTCGGGAATGCTCTCGCAACCACTAACGACCGATATTCCAACTAGAACCACTTCGTTCCCGGCAGTGGATCATTGTCTTTTTGCAAAAACGCTATCGTGCGGTTGGATTGGACATTTTTAACCTATTCCGAATGCAGGCAGCTGGGTACAGTTACTCCTGTTGCGATCGGAAATCCCGAGCGGCATGTGCGCAAAGCTTCGCACCGTGGCAGCAAGCAACAATAGAGATCATCTTCGCAATCTCTCTTACTATTGCTTGCTCGCGCTACATATATAATGGTGTTATTCTTCACACACATCCCGTTCGTGGTGAATCACAAAATCAACGCAACACCACCGTAGAGGTTGCAACACTCACATAGCTTTCCCTCTTCATCCAGAGCCAGTATGATCCTTTTGTGGAAAGTACGAGTTGGAACCGCAAACTGTTATGTTCGTCCTTTCATCGGCTAAACTCACTGCCTGGCAATGTTCCATGAAATAATGTTCACAACTGCCACACCAGAACTCTGTCCCACCAACAAATATATGAGAAGCAGATACCGATCGCTGTCATCTTACGCTCTGCTTTTGCGCCGGATCTTTTTCTGCATTCCCATACAACGGTACGCTTACGGCGCAGGCGATTAGAACTGTGGATCCAGACCATCCTCTGGCAAAGCTGATTGAGAAAGGCCGAGCTGCGAACGCGGCCAAACAGTACCAGAAAATGGCCGAAACGGTGTATGGCTATTACCAACAAAAGAATGCTGCCACGGAAGCTGGTAAGTCGATTCAAGTTTTGTACAAACCTTGAAACGGTGCCGTACACACACCGTCCAGATTCAAGAATTGGATTTATCGTCCTCGTGATAAACGGTCGTGCAGTAATTATGACTGTGTAGACCAGGGGTGGGGAACTTATTTACTATCATGGACCGCATGGATTGTGCGTTGTCGCTCGCGGGCCGCAAAATCAATTAATTTAATCCTAAAATTCTACCTTTATCTAACTATGAGGAAGAGTGGCTTCTCTTGGTTTACTCTCCAAGTACCTGCTTATCATGGAACGTCGTTTTGACGCGATGTTGTACTCTAATTAGGATAACGAAAATTCTGATACGGACCATGTTAAATGTTCATGCAGGCCGCAGGTTCCTCACACCAGTCATCTTGTAATTAAGTCGATCTATGAACTGCTGTCGCAAGACACAACTTTGTCCTGTTTAATGATACTAAGAGAGCGTTTGCATGTCACGTAAGCACAGGAGTGGAGCTGAGGAGGATTTCAAATGCTTACGGTTGTTTATGGCGGGAGCGTTGCTGAGATGATTACATAACCGATTTTTCCTAATATTTTGGCCAGAATGGTTTTGTTTTAGGCCGAGTGACATCACAGAGCAGCGGTTTAACACAGCCGTTTAAGGCTGACGTTTTGCTTCAAAGATGTGATCAGATTTGAAGTCCTCAACTGAGAGGCGAAATAAACTTTGCTTTTTGGGGGGAGGTCAATGAATGCGTACGTAATTATGGGCGAATTGCTTTGTGCTTACGGTTGCTTGCAGATGGGGAGGGGGCTGGAAAAGGTGAAAAAAATTGCTACGTAATATGTGAACGCTCCTAATGTGCGAGAATGGCCTTGGCTGTTATTCACCTGCCTGTCAGTATCTAACATCAATCGAGGTCTGTGTGCCTGGGCTTGATTGCAAAGTTAGTTAATCACGTTGATTAACGCAGTAGACATTATTTCTTTTACCAATCCAGTGAGGACGTTTTCACATCGTGTTCCAGAAAAGACACAGTGCGGCGTTTTTTACGCGATCTTGACGGAAAAAGTACCGTAAGTGCGAACGACATTGTTTTCCAGACTCAGTTCCAACCACAGTGTCCGACGTCGAACCTCCGCCGTTGCCGCCGTTTGCAACAATGACGTCAGCATATTCCACAGATGCGGTTATTTCGAAGCCGCCAGCGCTTTACGCCGATGCCACTGCGCAAAGCGGCGCCGTGTTGCCTCCCGGGGAGGAATCCACCCTGTCTGAAGCGTCAGCGCAGTCGCATTCGACCGCTTGGAGCGAGCAAGCTTTCATCGTGCCTCCGCCACCAGATTTGCAACCGGTTGTGGAAGACATCGCAAGGTGAACTTGCAAACGAAATCTTTGCTCTTTGAAGTTCTTTTTTCCATTGATATTTGCATCTGCGTTTGGAGTTCAACCAACCAAATAGTTTTTTCCACTCTTTATATTTCGTCTGTTTTTGCAATGTTTCCTACGGTTTTGTAAACCCATTACAAGAGCTCACATGTTACTCTTTGGGGAAGGTCGCGATTCGTTTGAAGCTGCATACATTCAAAAACGATTTTTACGTTGACGTCATGAGTGAGGCATGAAGCTGCATACATTCAAAAACGATTTTTACGTTGACGTCATGAGTGAGGCATGAAGCTGCATACATTCAAAAACGATTTTTACGTTGACGTCATGAGTGAGGCATGAAGCTGCATACATTCAAAAACGATTTTTATGTTTTTTACGTTCATACGGGGAACAACGATTTTGTTCAAGTTCACTGCGAGATTGGGCCACGTCAACCCTGGTAGAAATTGTCGTGTGCTGTTTAAAAGTGTCTCAATTGGCAACACAAGTAACATTTGTTTTTGAAGTTATCTTCCTCACACTTTTCCGATACCAACCGCTCACCTGAGTTCTGCTTAATTTCTCCTGAACAAGGAAGAGTGTGAAGAAGATAAAATTTGAAATAAGCCTTCCTCGTTTTGCCACTTTAAGAACGCTATGAGAGACATCTCAGTTTTCACGTACCTTCTGTTTTTCGCATGGCTAATCTTTAGATTCAAAGCACGTTTTACAGCATTGTATGGCAGGCCCCTTTGACAGGCCGTTAGGAAACCAGAAGCTCTGCTTTCTGTGAGGAGTGCTTCACCTCTGAGCTAGTGCCAGTGGCACAGATGTGACGCATGGCCGAAATCAATCATTTTTAGGCAACTTCGTATTTCATCGGTTTCAGGCTTTTGGGTCTGCTACGCTGTAAATGGGAATCTTGTTTCTTTCGTTTTTTTCAAATTTTTTGTGCTATTTGGCAAGTAAAAACATGCATTGATGCACTAATTTTTGAAAATATATTTGCTCTGATGCATTTGCTCTGGCGCTTACAAGAAATGCGTCAAAAAAACAGAAAAAACGCCAGGCAGCAACGCGGCACAGAGAAGCGGAATGCAATCATCGCACTCCACTCGATTGTGAAACATCTGTAATGGGTAGAGGGGCACTTCGTTGTACTTAGAATGAAGGGAATGCTCCAGTCGTCGCTATGCTTTTTTGATAGAGGTGAACTGAAAATTTGAGTTGTCATTTCCCCAACTCAGGAGAGCCCCAATTGTCTGTGGCGATGGTTTCTCCATAAAGTGTCCGGTTTTGATGGACCCCAAATTTCACGGTGGTGGCCCGCCGGAATGCTATTTCTGGACTTGCTGACGATCTTTCAACGCGGTGTTAATTGAATAATGGGATATTTTTCGTTTGGTGTGAACTTAACGCAAACCACAGGTCATGCGGAATACAACTGAAATATACCTGCAGTAGTATGCGCGAACAGATTTATGCGTCTAGTAGTTTTTTTTATCCTCAACCCCCCTACATTTACTAGTTTAAGCCGTAATTCGTGTGCTGAATGCAGCACTTGAGAGCGAATTGGACAAAACTCGTCGAGCTTTTTATGGAAAATGTCCACTTTCCATGTACGCTTTTAACGCTCGATCTTCTGCGAACGTTTGAATGCACGCTTGTTGCACTTCTTCAGTGACTTCCAGTGTTGCCAGCCTTGCGGTTTTCCCGCGAATTTGGGCTTGTTTTTTGTGGATTTGCATTTTTTTTGAAGAATTGCGGGTTCCTTGTTTTTATTAAAAATTGCTTGTTTTTTGGGCTTGTTTTTTGCAAATTCTGTTGCAGATTGCTTTTTCAAATTATATGGCACTTTTGTTGTTTCAATTTACAACGAAATTTAGCGATGTTTTTGTATAAATTTGCGCATTTTGGGCTTGTTTTTCGGATTTGCCTCCCTGGTTTTATTTTTAATTTACCTACTGGTTTTATGTTTTTTGAATTTTCCTACCAAACGCACGTTGGTTTGTTTTTTTCCGTTAAATTACCTATTTTGGGCTTGTTTTTCAATTTTGCTTGCTTGTTTTTACACAATAACCTGCCGTCACTAGTGACTTCCTTGCACTTATTCAGTGACTTCCTGATTGCACTTGTTCAGTGACCGTTGTGCAAACAAAATGGACGCTTTTTCAGGCGAGTGGCGTATGAGGGCGAAAAAGTCGAGACTTCGTTCAAATCTCAGAACGACGTCAAATATGCTTTCTTACATCCCTGGCATGAGCTGCATCCTTACTACCATTTTCGTAAACTCGCGTGGGTTCGAGTTTTCTACCCGCCACCCCCTCCAGAAACAGCAACTAATGAAGGTGAGTAGTGTGCTCGTGTCCTTAGATAAAGCAAGTGAACAGAAGCGTTGAAACGTAATGATTACGGTTTGTTTACGCTGTAGCGAAGTGAAATTCAGCGAAGCGTAGCGTATACAGTGCACACTCGCGAAGATCACGCAGGTTTCTCCCCCAACCCAGAGCCGGATTAAGGCTCAGCTGTCCCTAAGGCATATTTTGATGAGTGGCCTGAAAATGCGGATATTTCCAGCTCAAAAGAAAAAAAAGTTGGACCTGGCAACAGAAAATATATTACACAATATTTCAGAACAGCCAATATTTTTAACAGTATTTTTGTTAGGTAGCCTTCATATACCCAGCTAGATTACGACTTTGCGCGCTTTTGAAACAGCAACTTCATCAACTACTTTTTTTAAGTCAATTTTTTAAGCAAATTGCTTTCAATACGCAAAAGTGCCAGTGTGCCAAGACGTTGTTGAGCCATTGTTGATCGTTTGACACATAGTTGTAGGAGCAAGCAAATTCTTGGGTGTGCAAAAGATTTTTGCCCAAATTTTCCCAAACTTGCCAAAAACGTTGTCGTGCAATTTTTGCCGACGGTTTTTGTGGTGTGACCGCCCAAAAACAGGGTCTTCTCTTGTTTTCCTGCAAACCTTGGGCGCCATTTTGCCCAGGTTTTCAGGGATTTTGCCTAGATATTTGGGGATTTTGTTCGGATTTTCAGGAATTTTGCCCAAATTTTCAGAATTTTTGCCAACATTTTTAGGGATTTTGCCCGGATTTTCAACAAATCAAAACTTTTGGGGGTGCGCTTGCATGCACCCCCTTCACCCCCGCCTCCTACACCACTGGTTTGACATCTTTAATTCTTTTTAGTTGCGAAAAAGCGTTCTCCAGAGCAATTTGTAGCCATCAGAGATAGTAAATTCGGAGTGCTACTTCCATGTTCGTAGATGCACGATAAACGCCAGCAGTGTACAGCATTTGAAACATCATCTGGGCACTTTCAGTTGATGCTATTTCATCGTGTCTCTGCTCTTTGATCCAGCATATACATTGACGAAATTTTGCTGGGAAATCGGATGACAGGTCCTTCGAATACATACCAACAAGTCTTGTGATAGCATTAGCAACATCAATATCTTCATCTGACGCAGATTCATACTCAGTTAAAACACCAAATATCTGCAGCACCAGGGAATGTGCCTCAATACGTTTCTCTAGCGCGCTCTTCAGTTGATCAATGATGATATAAAAGTTGGTGACTTTAAACGTTTGCTGGCTCGACATCCCTTCCACAGCATCTTGGCATCTCCACCACTGAGATACCTCTCACGCTTGGGTGCTCGCTGACTTCAGATTTGTATGTGCTGCTGCCACAGCGATCACCTGCCTGCTGCTCATAATGGTCAAACTTCCCTTGGAATTCACCCAAGAATTTATCCAAGCTCTTCAGCAGGCCAGTAGCTGGGGCTAGTTCGATGGTATTACTTTGCAGCAACTTACTACTGCTGTTGAAGCACTGCAAAATGTCATTCCAAAGTTCACACATTAGGGCAATTTCAATGGTGTTCATGTGTTTGGCCAATGCATCTG
>JGI24158J21664_10009330_pt1 | contig 13093 bp, 5 predicted proteins | sample Ectturendosymbi3_FD_21664 | JGI IMG/M metagenome (IMG submission 21664) | reverse complement strand
AAAAGTCATAGAATTCTTCCGACGCCATGAAGCGAGTTTGAAACGTCAGACTATCTTGCTGGAAGTTTCCCCCAATAAGACAGGCATCATATGAAGTTGCACTAGAAATTGCCAAGCAAAAAAACTCACACAATTGGATAAAACGCTTGTGAAACCCTGTTTGTTGAAAACAGTAAAACAACTTCTTGGAGAAGGTAGTGAGGCAAACATGAGACGGATATCTCTTCCAGCGATACTATTCGAGGCGCATTTCAGATATGCCAAAAGATGTGAAAAACCAGGTGATAAATGAAACAAGCATCTCCAACTCCAATGTTTTATTCACGTGGATGAGTCAACAAATGTTACTTCATGTGCTCAGTTGCTTGTTTTCGTGAGATATATTCATTCTTAGACATTGAAGAGGAGCTCCTATTTTCGGGGAACTGCAAACTAGGCCTATAACAAGCGCAGATGTTCGGGAGAAGTAAAAATTTCTTGATTCAGCAGGGTTGCAATGGAAATGTGATTTTTACTCCTCTGTAAAATGTGCTGGAATCCACAATAAAAATTACAAATTACATCAAATCTGGAAGCCTTAACACTTGCCTGTTTTAAAGAATTCTGCAAAGACATGATTTCAACACATGAGTTTTTCTATTCGACAAATCTGTACGCTGGCTATCGAAAGGAAACATTCTAAGCCACGTTTTGTGATGAAAAATGAAATAAAGTTATTCTCAGAACTGAAAGCAAACGACTTGTTGGCTTCCATTAGAGACCAGATTTGGTTGAAAAGTCTTGCTTATTTGGCTGAAATTTTTGAAAGGTTTAAAGCTAAAAGGAAAGGTTACAAGCATCATCCAGCTTCGTGACGAATCTGCAAGAATTTTATTCGAAGTTGCTAAACTGACTTCGTAAAGTAATGTAAGGAACGTTGCTGTGCTTGAGAAATTGTCAAATGTTGTTGAAAAACTGACGAACTTGCTAAGAATTTGAAGACATCTATAATAGACCACCTTCAATCTCTTCAAATAGAGTACCAATGATATTTCTCTGAACTCAAGGAGGAAGATGCATTTTTACAAAATCAGTTCTCTACCTCTTTGGTTATAGCCAATATTTTGCTCGGAATAATTCATCAGCACAAGATATTTTTCATGAAATGCCATTTTCTCGGTACTGGTGAGCTGTGCGTGAATTACATCCACAACGGTCTGAACTGGTTTTCAGAATATTGCTTTCGTTGCCACAGTATATCTTTACGAGAGTGGTTTCTCAGCTCTAGCTCACATCAAAACGGAGGCACGAAATCAAAGTATAGTCGAGCATGATAAAAGGTTAGCACTGTCAAGCACTTAACCACGAATTTCGAAGTTGGCCATACTGTCAATTTTTGTGGTAAAAAATGTTGTGGTAGTTTGTTGCAATTTTCCAGGACAGCATTTTGCTGTAATCATAATGGTTATAATGTCATATGTACCAGTATTAAAAACATAGTAGGAAGGGGTCACAAGGTATGTAAAAATACAAAAGGTGTCACGAATCGAAAAAGGTTGAGAGACACTGCAATGGAAGGTATGGCCCTACGCTAAGTAAGGCCTTCTCAAAGTGGCTCCCGAGCCAAATTAATTGCTCACCCCTGTCTTAGGGAAAACACCTGGTGCTGAAAGTGTTAAAACAGTTCAATTCACCGTACACAAACAGTTTTCTGCTAAACATTGTTGTTTTTCTCTCAAAAAAGGAACTCATGTTACGTTCCTTAAATATTGCTATCTTGAGTGTCCTGATTATGCATTTTGGTCTCATAAAAACTGCATGCCATCAGGGTTGTGGAGTTGCAGGTGAAATATCTGACTTTTCCAAAATCTCCAACTCCCGTCTCCGACTCCAACCTTTCCAAAATTTCTGACTTCCTACTCTTGACTTCTTAACATAAAGAGAATGAAGTTTGGCTGTTGAAATCAATGGAAATCATGGTGCACAGCAAGAAATCTGTTCCAACAAAAATTTTAAAAGAAATTGTCCCATTTCAACAGGAATTCCCAACTTGGGAGTGTGATATAAAAGAAGATCCATTTGGACATCTGGAGTTGGACAAAAAATTCCGACTCAGATTCCTAACAACACTAGGAGTCAAACTCAAACCTCCAACTCCACAACCCTGATTGCCATTACTCTGAGAATCATATTTTTACTTGGGAAGTTGACCAACACTGTTTTGATTTGCCCTCTTTTCACAATTTTTTATACAACTAGAGGAATATTCCTAGGTTGTTTTTCCCATAGAACTGTGATAGTAATTTGAGGTATAATTACACTTTACAAGTGTTTAATTTTATGGAAATGTTTATTGTGATATTTGTAAGGGAAAATTTTGTCATGTTAATTCAAATGTTTAAAGCTTTTTTGTTGTTGGTAGATTTTGCTGTGTTGTCTTTTTACCAAGCAGGCTACTAATGTTTGAATGCACTTTTTAACGAGAGTGTTATTTTGATTAAACAGTTTTTGATTTGTACTGTAGTTTTTGGCAATAGTTTCTAAATCAAAACAAATCCGGTGTTCAGTCAGTGCAAACTGTTTTACTGTTATAATGCATTTGCTTTTGGCTACACATTCTTTTGCATTAGTTGTAACCTTAATCATATTTCGTTGGTGGTTACAGCAAATTTAACAGGCCACGTTGAGAAGGTTACCTTGGAAAGTTTTGAGCTCCTCAAAGTGCTTGGGACTGGAGGTAAATCTTCTCTTTGTTTAAGTAACAATCTTAAAAATTTTATCTGCTGGTAACTGCATAATGCTATAATTTTTCAGATAAATTGTTTTGTTTTCTTCTGTAATATAAAAAAATTGTGTTTTTCAACATACTGAATTAATTTGAAAAGGAAGTTATCATTTATTATATACACAACCAGCAGTTCTTTCTGTGATAATTTCACAAAAAGATAATCTATTAAAATTGTGTAGATAATCTCTTAAAATTGTCTAGATAAATCTCTTAAAATTGTGTATTCAGATATTAACCAATGCAGTCAAAATTTATTAATTTAGGCAAGTAACAATTTTACTGATTTGGGTGCTAATGAGATATTTGCAATAAGTGGCAGGAATGGTAGTATAATTTTCCTTCACATCATGCAGTTTTTGAGAAATATTGGCACTTGTGTTTACTTTTAACTAATTATTAACATGTGCAAAGCATTAGACCAGTAACCTGAGTTTTTTTTCGCTAAGACGTTTTGATCATTTGTGCCATAATTGTATTAAAACACACTGGAATAGTATTCACTAATCACTAGTCTATATTTTCAGACATTATGACTGAATTGACTGAATTTTTTCAATAATTCTAAAAAATTTATTTTATGACCATGACCAAAAAATGACTGAAAAAATCTAGCCAGTAACTCTGTCTAAGGTTTTCTTCATATTTCTTGTAAAAAGTCTGCTTGCAGTAAGATGGTATTTTCCTTGCGTTTTTATAAAAGCATATGTCCCTAATTTGATCATTATTCTATCATGACACAGTCTAATCAAATGCGCTGTTAAGCAGGACTCTGTTTCTTCCACTAGTGCTAACATTTTTTGCTATACATTTCTTTCTCAAAACCCATCCTCTATTCACTATGCACTTCTTTTAAGAATTTCAACCTTTTTATTTCTTTGCCAAGTCAAAGATTATGTGGTTTCCTCTTTTATGAAATGCTATATACAGGCGTTGTGTTTTTGCCATAGCCCAGGTTGTATTACGAAAATTTGCAGCTACTGCTGGCAAACTTCATACCACTCATAATGAAGTAAATCATTCATCAAGATGCAGATTTCAGCATGCTTTGCAATTTTGCATACAAGTAAATAAATCAATTAGAAATTACTACAGCCCATGGCTACATGGTGCCCTTACCTTGGTTCAAGCTGACAACATAAGCCCCAAGAGCCAAAATAGTTGACAAAATCAGCTCTGGAAGCCAAAACCTAAGCTTAATTGATATTCGTTGTGCCGCTGTGCGCAAATGTTGTAATAGTTGACGAAGTAAATCATACAAGTAGTAGTTGACAAAGTAAAAACATACTTTTTTTACTGCATGGTTTGTGTTATCTCATTGTTGCAACTATAGCATGACCAATAAGTTTTTTTTGACCGATACCGATGTTTTTCATTGTCAATAACCGATATCAATATTCTCAATGCCGCATGGCTTCGCGCACGTAACTCTGGTGCCAAAAGCAATAGAGAGCTGTTCAAAGGCTCAAAAGACACAGCAAGTCTTCTAGTCTGCACTCGACAGACCCCTTAGTAAATCATTAGTTTTTGGCTTATTTTTTGTAATCCTAAAGTAAAACTATAAATCCATATATGCCCAATCTATGCTTTCACAGCCATAGACTACACTTGAATAGGAAGCATATATCTAGATTTTATGTTGGTGGATCTACAAAAAGCTTCAATTATTATTTCTCTATTTTAAATGGTGTGAAGTTTTGTATAGGCATTATCAAACAGCACGTTTTGTCCAAGTGCTGATTGATTTTCAGAAGCCTATCACATCATTTTCAGATCTTTTGCCAGTGTAGTGTTAGCTGCTACCAAGTTGCTACCTTGTTTAATGGACAGACAATTGGAGAGCTTTCATATTTTGAACTCAAATAAACTTGTGGTTTTTGTCTTACTGGTTGGTGTGAATAATAAATTGGTTTCATGCCAGTTTTATTGCATTGTTTGAAGCTAAAACATCACAGTCATGTTTGGAATATTAATTTGCTTTAATTGTTCCATAAAACTTATAACGTAGTCAATTTCTCTTAGTTGTCCATCTTTATATGCAGGCTGCTTGTTGGAATACTGATCAACTGCATGGTGTAGGGATTTTTGAAAGCTGAAAATTTCAGCTTTGTTTAAACTGCAGAAAGGGCATAATTCTTTTTTGTGTGAACTATTTTCTTTGAAGATCAGTGGTGTGTTTTATAGTTTATGTGAAAACATAATGTGATATTTTCAATTTGCAAAGCTTTTTCTTAGTTGGAATTATATGGTTGCATTTCGGAAGCTATTAGAATTATGTATTGAGCAGTATGTTGTTATAATGTGGTCCTATGATAAATTCACTGCAGGCTTTTTCAGCTAATCACGATTTTACATGGTTGTTCATAGCTGAAATCTTTTGTTGTAACTTGATGCAAGAACATATTATGTTCATTATGTACTTTTATGTTGGTAAACAAGCTTAAAGTTGATTCATTTTGTTGTTAAACTACTAGTCTGACTCTTTGGTTTCTTGTCAGGATTAAAAAACAATTGATTAACAAAGTGAACTGTTGATTGTATCAGCAAGCATTTACAAAAGAGCAAACTATTAACCATTGTCTGCAAAGGGTTGTTAACACCTTTGCTGCCAGTAGTTTCTGGTGAAATCCAGGTTTCTAGCGTCTCTTAGCAACACCATAACTCGCCGGCCAATTGTGCTAGAGAGCTATCCAAACAATTAAAAGACTTGGCGAGTCTTTAAGTCTGCACCAAAAAATTTTAATGTTTAGGTTTCATTTTTTTGTGGGTGACATCATAAGTGGAGTAAGTTTACTTCTTTTTGGTTGAGGTCATCAGGCTGTGGGCCCAAACCGCTAGATGCAAGTACTTCCGTCTTGTTTATATTGGAAACTAGGCTAAAATCTAAGTCTTTTGAGCCTCCAATTGGCTTTCTAAGGATTTGGGTTCATCCCCTAATTAGATAAGTTGTTATTTTTAGGCCATAATGTCTCAACTAGAAATGTTAGAAAGGCAATCAGAGGCTCAAAAGACTGACTCTAGCCTATTTTCCAATAAAAACTTTGAGAAATATTTCCCTCTTGTGGTTGGACCCATGGCCAAGTAACTTGAGCCGAAATGTCCATAAACCTGACCTACTTAAGACATCACCCACAATAAAACCTGAAACCCAAAACCAAAAATTTTTTTCATTGCAAACTAGGAGGCTTGCTGCATCTTTTAAGGGTTTAAACAGCATTTCTGGGTGTGATATATATATATTTGTACACCGGCAGTGAATGTGTTAAGTTACAGAACCTTAACGTATTTGCTAACTTTCTACTGGAATTAAACAAAGTAAATTAAGACTTTGCATATAGTTTTTTGTGATGCAACTACTGTGTTTCAAATTTTGAATATGGCATTATTCTATGAAAAACATGCATGTATAAATGGCCTAGTCTTCTGCATTCTATCATGGTACAGTAATTCTGTGTATATCCGCATGCATGTGTGTGTACATGTGCATATGTGTGTGTGTGTGACAATCATTAGATTGAGCAGATATATCACAGCACAATGGATACTTTTTATAGTTGTGGTTTTATTATGTGAATATTGTCTTAAAAGAAATAGTAATGCTGCAATTTATGATTTAAATAAAATCACAGCCTATTTAAAATAACTGTTTTCATCATCAGCAAATATAAATGTGGTCATAATATTTCAGCCTATGGAAAAGTATTTCTTGTTCGAAAAGTTTGTGGTCATGATGCTGGAAAGTTATATGCTATGAAGGTCTTGAAGAAAGCATCCATAATAACCAAGCCCAAAACCACTGAACATACTATGACAGAAAGACAGGTATTGTTTTTTGTTGAGTTTTGCTAAAATGAGTCCTGTGCATGTGAGCTATTTTGCTTAATTTCTCTTGTGGAATACAGTTATACCTCATGTAGCTTTCATCTGTGTAGATCTGGAGGATCTCCCTCGGAGTGTATCACATTTACAACCTCAATCCATTTTTTCTATGTTATGAAAATTCAGTTGCATTAACAACGTTTCTGCATTATCTGAACTAAGGGTGCTAGTCTTGTGTATGAGCTCTCATGTACTTTTATTTTGTTATGGAATTTCCTGCTTCAAAGCACTTTTGGTCATTCCATTACCTCATCATTCTACATATGATAAGCAATGAAAGCGCTTATCAGCAACAGGATGAACCAGAAATGGCCATGGAAAGTATGGTACAAAAACGATATATGGGACAACAAACATTTTCCTACATGTGAATCTTATATGCAGTGCAAGAACATGCAATGCATTCTGTTGGGTGAATAATCGCTTCAGTAAAGTTGACTTTATTGACTTAGAAATGCATTAATGTACTCGCAACAACAGGTTTGTTTGTAAATGAACTAAACTTTGTAATGGTGTTTTTTGTTGTGCAACCTGCAGAAGATATTTAATGGATATGTGTGATGAATATCAGATTTGACCCCATGTTCAAGACAAGCAATTTGCTGTTTTTACGACAAATTACATTTATTTGCATAAACATGCTAACTTGCATTACTCTGCATATTTTGTAAATATACGTTATTAACACTTTGAGAGCCGGCATACAATATATTTGTACCTAGATTTCGGCCTAAAACCAGCGGTTTTCGGTTGCCTTACCAACACCATAGCTCCTTTGCCAATTGCTCTAGAGAGCTGTTCAAGGGCTCAAATGGATCGGCCAGTCTTCTAGTCTGTACTTGAAAAACAATTTTTTGGTTGGGGGTTGCAGATTTTTTGTGAGTGACGTCATAAATGAAGTAGTTTTTGGTTCATTTTGGCTCATGTTGCCTGGCCTAGGGCCCAACTACTAGGCCATCTAATGGTTGGTTCCCAGGGCCAAGTAAAGTGCACCAAAGTGGCCTAAAAGTCCTCCACTTATGACGTCACTCACAAAAAATCTGCATCCCCAACCAAAAATTTTTTTTCAAGTGCAAGCTACAAGACTTGCTGCGTCTTTTCAGACTGACCAGGTCAGTAGCATTTACCGGAGCGGAGAAGTTTCTGTGCAAAGCCACGTGCGTTTCAGTGTTTTTTTCTCGGAAATCCCCACAAGCGCCCGGACGCCAAAGTGTTAATGTGATAATATAAACTATTCCTTGTTAACTGCTATTATCAATCCAAGCTCTTACCACACTGCCTGGCTGCCCTTTAGGTTCTGCGATTTGGCCAAGCTCAGCAGGTCATAACTCACCAGATGATTGAGCTAAGAGACATTTAAGAGGCATTAGAAACCAAGGCTCATGCGTACTGTCCTGGCATCGAAAGTGTTAATTGCATCTAATATTGTTTACAAGCATTTTTTGATTGCAATAGAAAGGATTCTGTTGTAAGTAATCGTCCTTTGTTGCTTCAGGTTCTTGAAGCTGTCAGACAATCCCCGTTTTTGGTGACTCTCCATTATGCATTTCAAACTAATTCAAGGTTGCATCTGATTCTTGGTATGTGTTGCATATACATAATTGTAATATTTTGGTGTGTGATAATTTCAACTGAACGTTATTTTAAAATAATAACCAATAAAATTTTGATTTTCTTTAATGGCTGGTCAACATTTAGCTGAGACTCATGGCTTAGATTTCCAACTTTCCTGGGACTGATAAGCCTCATATTAGGCTGCTTGAAAATTGTTTTTGCAATATAGGTTGTTACTTTCTTGTCTGATGCTGGTTACTATGCACGATTGCCTGTTGAATGGGTTAGTTTAGAAATTATATGTTTTGTCTTTTGTTAATGCGATCTCTAGCATTTAACAAGTCATAAATGTTTTGCAGATTATGTGAATGGAGGTGAGTTATTCACTCACTTAAACATAAGAGAAAAGTTTACTGAAAAAGAAGTCCAGCTTTTCAGTGCTGAAATCTTGCTTGCCTTGGAGCATTTGCATCATGTAGGTTCTTAATACTTCTATTTTTTATGGTTTTTGAAATACTGCATTTCCTTGTTTACGCCTCACAAACATGTTTTTACTTGGATATGGGTGCTCAGTTTTCACCACAAATGCATTTTTGGTGATTTGAACTGTGAAATTTGCAATTTGCTGTCTCACAAAACATTAATTTTTGAAGTTCAGACAATAACAAGGGTGGAATACCAATTGTCTTTTCCATTTCTGCTTGTGGATTAATTTCCCTTCAAGTGAAAACATTTTAATTGTTTTGAATCAGTATTTCTATTGCATGTCATTTTTGAAGGAACATCAAGTTAAAAATATTACGTGGATATAAATAAGATTCATGAAGCAAAATAACTTTATTTATGATTAAATATTTTGTCTAACATTTTGATCACTTACAAGTTTGTGGAAGTTTTCATGGACACTTTTTCCATCTGCACAGCATTTGTCTTGTTTTGCATTTACTTATCAAATTGTAATCTCAATGGAGTTTTATCATTCACGTGTGTTTGCCACAATTTTTGCATGCATTGGATTCTTTATCTCTAATTGCTTTACTCTTATCACTGCTTCAATGCAAGTAGAAGTGTTCTTGAAATGCAAAGGTGATTTTGAACAATGTACACTTTTTATTGGGAGTTCAGCACTTCAAGCATTCGATTATCTAACTCAGGGTTGGGGAACCTGTGGCCCACATGAACATTTGATATGGCTTGCATCAGAGTTTTTGTTACCCAATTTAGAGTACAACATCATGTCAAAACGAAGTTCTATGATAAGCAGGTACTTAGACAGTATGTCAAGAGAAGCCTCTATCCTTTATATTCATATTTATATGTAGGTAGAATTTTAGGATAATATGAAATCTTTTTGCATCCCACCAGTGATAATCCACGATTTTTGTGACTCGTGATAGCCAATAGGTTCCCACCTTTGATCTAAATACAAGAAAAATGAGAAAAAAGTTTGTGGATGGGCATATGTGTATTCTTTGTTCTGTTAAGTTTTTCTTGTGTGTAACCTGTTTCTGTAACCAGGCCCGTAACCAGCTTGGGACACTAGGAGGGTGAAGAGTTTTGTGAGATGGGTTCAAATTTATTAAACTATGTTCAACACAATGTTCAAGGGGAGACGAAAAATATTTCAGAGGAGGCTTCTCTCACTTGCGCCCCCCTAGTTATGGGCCTGTCTGTAATTCTATTGTAACTAAAATGATCTAATTTCAAAAAGGTTAGACAAAATAACCATTTTGTATGGTTCAAACTGCTTTATGGCCACTGTACTGTGCATGAACAGTGGCGCATCAGATGCTTTCAGCAAACGTTTGCAGGCACTTTGCCAATAGCCATTTGATCTATCTGGTTCTGAACATATTCCAGCATTGTTAACTGTAAAGCTTGTTCCCTGTAAAAACTTTAGATTTATTCTTGGGAGTGTTGAAACGTCCAGGATCTTAGTTTGTACCTTTGTTTTGTTATCGTTGTTATCAAGGCTTTGTTAACATTGTTAGTATTAACATTATCATTGTTTTGTTAACATTGTTATCAAGGTTTGTAATTGCTTTTGCATGGAATCACTCTGGTTTCATACGATTCGTTAACTCCATAATGTCACAAAGAATTTTTAATTTGGACACTTTTGACTTAGTTATCAACTATTGTTCTTTTTTCAGCTGGGCATCATCTATCGTGATATCAAGTTAGAAAATATTCTGCTGGATTCTGACGGTCATGTCGTTTTGACTGATTTCGGACTAAGCAAAGAGTTTTTGAATGAAGTAAGCTTTTGATGTAATTGCTCTGCAAATTTTTGGGAAGACCAGCTTTTTTGTGACAAGCAAATGGAAGTTCTGGCACTGTATGCGCAAACATATTGCTTTAATGAGCGTTTTGAAAGTTGTTTACCCCTTGTTATTTAAACTTCATGCCAGTAAAGGTTGATTTGACCTCCCTAGTTTAAGGTTCCTCGGGGTAGTTTGGATTATATCAGGTTTTTTAAAGGAAAATGTTAGGTACCTGGTATGGATCTGTGGGGACCCGATTTCTCTGATTCTAGGGACCCAATTTTCTCTGATTTTGGGGACCCGGTGTTTATTTTCTCTGATTCTAGGGACCCGAATCAGATCCCTCAAACGCCTTAAAAAACCCTGATTATATTATTAATATAAATGCCTAGAGCTGTTACAGATTGCTTAGAAAGTCAGTCCTCGAGCAGAGTTTCCTACTGAGAATCTGTCAAAGAAAGACTATAAACATGATTTGTAGGTCCCATCTCAACTTAGTCCTGGTGATGCATGCTGGCCGTTTTTCATTCAAGCTTTGTGACTCCATCGACTGTTTTTCTTTGCAGATTTTAAAGTTGATGCTGGCGAAATTTTAGTATTGATTTGAGATCCTCATTCTTTCCAGCCTTTCTCCTTTACTGCTTTTGTTTGCTTGTTTTTTTGATTCTGTTTACTTAATAACTCTTCGACTCTCCAATTGCCTCATAATAACTCTTCGACTCTCCAATTGCCTCATTTAGCCAAAAGTTCTAAGCAAAGCTTACACAAAAATGACCTCGGAAAACGTTTTTTTTTTCACATACATCTCCACTTCAAGGGCTTTTGATTGTTAATGCAGCGGTGTATGTGACAAAGTAACAGTTACTGCTTAACGAAGCAAGTTATTTGTTGGTTGTGGCCTGTGTATAATCTGTGCGATGGGCATAAGTGTCTGACTTTGTTTACTATCTGTTGCAAAATGCAAAAGTTTTAAGAACCTCAAACGTAATTCTTTATGAGCATCGTTGCATGTGACTCAGTCGCACTTTCTGCGATGCTGTTTTGTTTAGGACGAGCGCGCATATTCATTCTGCGGAACCATAGAATACATGGCTCCCGAAGTCATCAAAAGTAACGGCGCTGGACATAACTGGGCTGTTGATTTTTGGAGCCTCGGTGTTCTAATGTACGAACTTCTAACCGGAGCGTCGCCTTTTACTGTTGAAGGAGAAAAAAACACGCAAATGGAAGTGTCAAAGTAAGTGGGCTCGCTCAGTTCATAAAACATTTTGTTATGTTAGGATAGGCTTCTAAATGATGCTATGCACTGTTGCAGGACCATATAGTTTTTTTCCTGGTGTTGTTTTTAATATATGTCGTTCCTAATAACTCGTGCGTTGAAAATGAACACTTTGCTGCTAACGTGCGCATTTGATTCTAATTTGCACTGACAAGAAAAAGATGACTGCGGAGAATGGTAAGGAGGGCTTGAACATAGTGTTTTCATGGAATCGTATTAAATGCAAACTTGTAAGGGTTAAGGGGAGGCAACATAAAAGTGTAATAATTGTTCTTCAACTTGCAACTGGTTCATGCTGTTGTGAAGTTTTGGAAAGGTTTCTGCGCTGTTGGTTTCATTTTATGAAAATCCGTACTTTTTCCATGCACCTGCTTGTTGTGTCGAAATCCGATCCAATGTGAAAAAGTGCGCAACACCACATAGCACAATTGTGGAAGGAACTTGGCAGTTCGAAAGCTTTTTTGTTCTCCTGAACTGTTTGGTTTACTTAGAAAAACAACAGAATTAAGCATTATGAATGGCCAGACGTGAAACTTTGTTGACATGCGTTAAACACTTGCTTTCTTTGCAGCATTTGACTGTTGCCCATTGTTTGCTTCAACTTGCAGCCCACTAATTTATACCGGGTATCTGAATGGATTGCTGAACAGCTGCGGTATTTACATTTCAGGAGAATTTTACAAAAACCTCCTCCTGTTCCACGTAATCTTTCATCAGCTGCAGTGGACATCATCTTTCGGCTTTTGGATAAAAATCCTAAAACTCGCCTTGGTTGCGGAACTGAAGGCACTGAAGAAATCAAGAAGCACGCGTTCTTTAAGGTAAATTTAAATTGATTGTCGTCTTCGTCCTTTGCGGTTACAGAACGTGACCTCTTTTCCGTAACTTGCTCTTCAATCCGTGTTAGAGTCATGTCGACCCAACGTGAATTACGCCTGAGTTTTTGCACGTGTGTTCTCGCACGCAACTCGAAGACTATTATTCGTAAGTCCTTGCTTGCATATAATGCCTAGCATATACGTGGGCCATGCACTGTTGACTCCATAATTGACAACCAGTTATTTTTTGTGATTTTGTTCTAGAAAGCTGTACTTTAGCGTTGGTGTTACCTGCGCCCATCTCCACCTCCATCTCACTTACAGTGGGGTAGGATTGCCTTTACATTTCGGTGAAATTTCTTACAATAATCTTCAAATATTTTAAGTGTGTTATCCCTCCCATAGCCCTTAGGATTCTGACCTAGTAAAATCGAACTACCGTATTTACTCGATTGTAAGCCGCGGCTTATAAAGTTTTTTTTTTCATCATGTTTGCGGCTTAAATTCAAGGGCGGCTTACATTCAAGGGCGGCTT
>JGI24158J21664_10009327_pt1 | contig 13095 bp, 9 predicted proteins | sample Ectturendosymbi3_FD_21664 | JGI IMG/M metagenome (IMG submission 21664) | reverse complement strand
GGCAAGTGTGCTGAAAACGTCATCGCATAAGTGGCGTCGTTGGCAAGCAGCGAAACATTGGTTTTGTTGGATTCCTAGGAAACGTTGAGCCGAAATGCTGTCGGAAGTACCGAAAATGATCGTGTTGTGAAATTTTCGTAACTAATCCAAACTTAAGGCGAGATTGGCCGTCTGGCGGAATGTTTTGCCTTACATTTTTCAGGGAGGGCTGCAGCCCGTCTAGACGAGCCCCCCCTGGTTGTATTCAACCTTAACGTCATGAACTTGTATTTTACTGCAGATAAGAGTACTGTGCATTATGTGTGTATGCGAGTTACTATGATAAAGTATACCAACTTCTATGATAGAGTTTTCACCTGTTTGCATAATTCGTCACTTTTTTATAATCCCCTTGAAGTGACGAATTAGGCAATTTCTACTGTACATTATTTCACAACCACTTGACTAAATAGTAAATACGTTGATCAAGAGGAAGTCTGACTTCTGGACGAATGCAATTAGGCATGTAGGCTAACTTGCGTGCAGCAGAGGTCTGATGATGCCCGGGGCGACTGGTTGGTGTATGCCCCCACCAAATTCTCGTATTGAGTAGTGGCGTATGGTGCACATTTATTGGATACGTGCTGTTTGTGACGTCACAATATGAAGGCATGTTCACGTTTCCAAACCGACGTTTTGGCGGAGTTTGTTGACAGAACATGCATAATATTCTACACCCACTCTCCTTATTCGTTGTTGTACAGTGTGTCACTGTAATGAACATAAATTTATCAGCGATCCAAGTTAGGAGACCGGAGGAAAACACACCAGCACTCAACGCTGAGACAGAGCAGTTCATAACCGCAAAAATATCTGGCCACTCGTTGAAACAGGGGAGTAGAACGCACTTAGTGCTACGTCAGCGCAGTTCACAACTGCAAGAATATAAGGCTGCGCCTTAAGATAATGGAGTAAAACACACTCAACACTACAACAGGGCAGTTCAGAACAGCAAAAACATCAGACCGCGCGAATGTCTCGTCGAATAGCATTCGAGCAGAGAAGGTACGCGCCTTGAATGGCGAACACACAGGGTTGACCAACAGTGTAACTGACTGGGGTGGCAGAGGGGCGAACCGCCACCCCTGGCAAGTTAAAATTAAAAAATCGGGCCATCACTTCCCTACGTTTTGAGTAATTGGTTCGCGTTCAGTGAGTGGCTGTTTTTTACGGTTTTCGGAGTATTTTCCTGTACTTGAAGGTTTTACTATACAGCCATCAACATTGGGATTCACCACCGTCTCTAGAATTTTTTCTGAGTTTTGGCTAATGGGCCCACTTCAACTTAGTTTTTCCACCTTGTTTAAACTTCTAGTTACGTCACTGGGGTTGACCGTTTGGAACTTGCTAGGCTACACAAGAATTGAGAATGCGCATAAAGTACGCAAGAAAACTTTTGTTTTTTATTATGTGGCTGTTATATATACAAATACTGGGGGGACGGAACAGATACGGGCTTGTGCAAGCTGCTATGACCAATCCGCTTGAACTGCCAAATAATTGACGAAGATCAAAATGATGCACACATTGCAAGCACACGTGTGTGGCTGTATTAGCGCACGCCCAGGGTTGCCACACCAAAAAACAAAACTAGAGCTGCATCAAAACTTCAGACAAATCAAGCAAGTTGAAATAGAACTGTTTTAAAATTCGGCTCAGAAAATCAAACGGCTGTAATTATTTTTCAAACCTTTTTCGTGATTTTCCCTTGATTGCACGATCTGGAAAAAGTCACGACATTACCAGTTTAATTTCTAGGGCATAGGTCTTTGGTATTGAAGAATGTGAGAATTAGATGCATTTGAATTCGTAAAAACTAGTGTTGACAAAAAATCAAGTTTCGAAAAATTAAAGCCATGCAGCATGTGGTAGTGTTACTAAATTTACTTGGGAAACCCATAACATGGATCAGGGTCTCAAAGACGCGGGCCGCATATGGCCCGCGAGGGCGTTTTGTGCGGCCCACAATGGTTTTTGGGAATTTTGAAGTAATTAACATTTACGTTATTTAGTTTATTCACCGACGTTAGAAATTTCTAGGCTAGCGAGTGAACAAGTTCCTTTCAAACGAACGTAGAGACGGCTAGAAATGAATTGCCTGCAACTCATGACACATTTCGAAGGAAATAAGATGTAAAAGCTATTTCCAGTAAGGTTCGGTTGCCGCCAATGTTGCGTCAGCGTCATAATGCGGCCCTCGGGTTACTTTATTAGCCCTCACTTGGCCCTCGGAGCAATTTGAGTTTGAGACCACTGACATAGGTCAAAGGTCGTCAACCACCAGTCCGGGTGCCACGCCAAGCAGTTTCCAACGACACGCGTAAGATCCAAGTTTTACATATCAATGTTGTTATGATTCACACAGATGTATGTTAACCTTGAATTGTATAAAAATCCATATTTTGTTGGTACGCTGACAGATTTGAAACTTGAAGTCGGCACACAGTAAGCAAAAAGTTGCCGACCCCGGACATAGACAAACAAATGCATATGGCTCTTGATGTAGGAGGTGCCAAACTGTTCACACAGCACATAAAAACCATATCAGGATCGAAGTCAACTTTGAACACACGCACTTCTGAACAGTTTAGCCGACAGAACAAATGTGCATGATGATTTTCACAGAACTCAACCTGCTGCCACTTTCACCGTTTCCAGGCTATATGTACGAAATTGAAAACTGCGAGTAGTTTCGGTAATCGAACAGCCAACAACAATCGGGCCACAATTTCCTACCTTCCCTGGTATTTTTAAAATGTCCTCATGGAACGCCTCATATTCAATAGTCCTTCGAATATATTGGAAAAAATGTATTCATCATAAATCAACATGCCGCTAAGCATTGCTTCGGGAGTTCCTAAAGACAAATTCGCCCCACTCACTTTGAGTTTGAGAAACGATCTTGTATGTTTCGATTTCGAACATGATTTCCAAACTTTTAAATTTAGATTTAAATTAATAATCATCAGAATGATCAGCAATGAAATTATCTTTCCAAAAAAGAATGCATCATAAAGAAAACTCCACTTTCAAGAAACGATAACTATCGAAAAGCAGTTTTCAGAAAATAACGTTATGACAAATTATAATGAAAAACAAAACTGCAAAGTAGCCCAATACAATACAAAAGGCAGTAATGACGGTGAACACAGTGTGGCAAAGAAAATATGTAGAGGAAGTCGTAATAAGCGGGATGAATGGGTTAAATGAATTTGGTTTACCCAGGTTGCAAACTGCTTTAGGAAATCTTTTATTCAGAAGCAGATTACTTTGAAAAATGCTGTTCTTTTTGCTACTCATGTTGTTGCGTAGCAGATTACTTTGTTGCAGTTCTGCGATGTAAGTCGTGGCTTTATTAAAACTTCTAGCGAAAAAATGTGATGAGGCACCACGAATGAAAAGCACCATCGCCTCCCCAATCTTGGATAACACAAAACATTTCTGCTATTGAAGTAATACAAAAAATGATCTGCACATACATGTGACTGCAGAAACGCAATGAAGTGACTTGAAGCTGAGTAAAGATTATCTTAAAGCAGCGGATTGGAATTTTTAGCCCGATTTCTTAATGCATTCCCAATGTCGTCGAAATTTGGCTCTTGAAATATCCATAGTTCCATCAGCAGTTTTACACTCGTTGCCGCTTTCAGCATTGAAAAGGTGTTCTTTCCCGATAATCAGCATAATTCAAACATAGCTACAGCGAAGCAGCGCCGGATTTGATTGTTCTGCTGATTAGTTTTTGACGGTTGAGTAGGGGTTTGCTGTAACTATGCATGAAAAGGGAAAGAAAATACGTATTTGTTCTAGGCAGCGTAAAAGAAACAAATCTCGTTAAGTAGTACCGTATCAACCACGCAAACGATGAAACGCACATATCCTGAAACAAAACGTTTGTAGAAGGAAGGCTTGTAGATATAAGGAACATCAAATATTGGGAGCAAGAAGGCAGCCTTACTAAAAGTTTACTTGACAAAACACCTGTCAGGTCTCAGTGATGCGTGATGTGATTATTTCCAAAATGCGACATGCAGATACAACGGCTGGTTGATCAAACAATGACAAAGGTAACGGAAGCCATAGAAACAAAGTTTTCTTCAGAGCAAACATTTTCGAATTTAATGGATGATATTGGACAGACTGCAGGCTTTCATCTGTAGATCCCGGAAAAAGAATTTGAAGCACATTTCGTTACCATGTGCGCTTTTGCTTTCTGGTGTGCCAAGTGCGGCAAAAAATAACTATTCCAACCAAGCACAGAGTGTAAGCAAAGCCACAGTTGGCTAGTTTTTTCATTTAACATTTCTTTGTAGCTGCGCCGCTGGTTCGATACATTGTTACAGTGAAAAGTAGTGCTTTTATTGCGTCGAAGTATAACATGTCAGGAATAACTTTCAGAAAGCACGTGAATTAAACCTAATTTTGGTGACAATGTAACATAAGGTGAAATACAAGGGAAGCAAAGCACTGAAAGAACAAAAACTGTGAAAGTTGACCCACTACGGCGCCAAAGCCGGATTGAGGCAGCGCGGGGCCTGTAGCATATTAACAGCGCGGGGCCCCAAGTTAAAAACACATTTTAACAAGTGAACGAATGTTAAATCATAAATTTTGTGGGCTTCGATGTGACTACCATTAGGCATACTGAATTGTTCAAGTACGAAAATCCTGGTCCTAAATAGCAACTGGTGGACATTATGGGCTACATATCTTTTTTTACCAAAGACATGTATAAACGTATCTTTTTATCAAGAAGGAATACATTACTGTGCAGCTCACAAGTACAGTACAGAGACGGTAATTAATGCTTCCACACACATCAAAATTTTTGATCATTGCTTTGTCTACAGAAAGTGTAGCCTCAGCCAGTATGTGTCGAAGTCGATTCTCAAAAGCGGCAAGCCTACTGCTTAAGATTGGATTTTCAAGATTTTGCCATGGCGAACTTATTTATGATACTGATTGGTAGTGTCTATTCCACCTAGAAATTCATGCTCTATACTCTTTTAGAATCAAACTGTTCAGTTGGTTTCGTCTGATGGTGCTCCTTTGTTCATTGTATCATCCTAAGTTGAGAAAATCACTGTTCTCCACTGCAGTTAGTCACTATGGACATAGTTAAGTGCGCAAATCATCGCCCACATTTGTAAAATATATAAAATCGGGGGCGGATATCACGGGACGCGAACGAGGCGGTCGCCTCGCACACCCTTTTTCAGAGATGCCGTGAGAGCCCCCCCTTTTGAGAGTTTCGCACTTAAGCTTATTAATCACTCTAGTAGAGCCACATTAATAAGCTCTGAATCAAGTCATATGTTTGTCAAAATAAAGCAAAAATTTGTGCAAATATGCCAGAAGAGGCCCCCAACAACTTGAATATGCAGACAAAGAACAATTTAAAATCAAATGACTTCAAACAATTTACAGTATGAAATGTACTTTCATGCAGAAGCAAGTTCACAGACAAAATGAAAAATTTACCTTGATTCAGGGTTTCCACGCATTTAAAAAAATCCTTTTTCAAATTTTTCAATACCTTCTCAATATTAAAAAAAGTTCAATACCGTTAATTCTCTTCATTTTTCGAAATTCTAATCATGAAACTCAATGTTACACATTGCATAACACTGCACAAATAATGAACTGCTTTGCCTTCAGTAAAATTCTCCTCAGATACCTCTGATGTATTTTCCATTATAATTTCCACACTTTTTCAATACTTTATGTACATTTTGACCAAATCCCATACTTTTTTCAAGGTCTTGAAAACAGATTTTGAAATTCAATACTTCAATACTTTCAATACCGCGTGGGAACTCTGTTGGTTTTAGCGAATAAAGTTTCTGCATGGCATATGTAAAATATAAGGCCCCCTTTTTGAGAGTTTTCCTCGGGCACCTTGATTCTAACGTCCACCCTTGTATATATCGAAGAACAAATTCCACACAAAGAACCGCGAGGCCCATAGCAATTGCTATGTTTACTACTATTGTTAATCCCGCACTGTACGGCGCAAAAGCACTGTCCAGAACTGTCTTGGCATACTTCCTCAACATTAACTCTTTTTCGATCTTCTACGAAGGAACCGTTTCTAGTCGGCATTTTCAGCGAGTAAAAATGACAAATGACTGAATACGCACCATGACTCTACGCAAAGTCCTAGGAATCTTCCAGCGGTTAAAATAAAGGTTATTGCGGTGACAAAAACAGACCCCTGCGCAGCAAGAAAGACGTTGTAGATGCTACAGTAGATCCACACAGGAAGGATGAAGATGCCAGACATCGCAAGCGTTCCAAGAGGCGTTCTAAAGTCTGCAAAACAAACGAAAGCAACCCGTCATTGAAAACAATTAACGACTGCCCATGACAACAGCTTCATCGAACTTCTTTAAACTTCACATTTGAGAATCATGCATTGCGATAGTGTTAAAAGACTGAAGTTTTTGTAGATGAGTGCGTCTGTAAACCGTGACATCGACATACGACTCACGCTCAGAAATCCAATCCTGTTATAGTTCAAATGCATTTCAAGGATTGAAAAGGATAAATGAAGTGTGGAGCATGAGTTTTAATAAAATATACGTAGGGGTCCACTTTCAGTAATTGAAATTCGTTCCTAATACAAGCATAATGTTCTCAACTTGACCATTTGTTTCACAGTTTACGATATTTTTGAAGCCTTAACAACGTATTGGTATAAAAAATACAATCAGATATATGATAAAGCAGTGATTCTTAACCTTTTTCCTACGGTGACTCACTATCACTCCGGATGACGACACAGCTACCGAGAAGCATTTGCTCATAAAATGATACAAATTAAAAAATATAAATAATGTTTACATCGCCTTGATTTATTTGTTAAGATGAAGCGATCGTTGATAACCCGAGAAAAGACGGTAGAACAGGATCATTAGGTATGAATTTTAACAACAAAGTAATCCCTAAGGGATTCATTAATTGTTGTTTTTGGCAATTAACTTGCCAACCACTAACGCTAGATGGCCAATCATGGGCTCACAGAAAGCGGATTTTCGCCTAGTTTATTTTTGAAGAAAAAACAAGTAAATTGCCACTTGAACTTTTTTCTCAGATCTTGATGACGTCATCCAAAAATATCTTGACCTCCCCTGTCATGATGTCACACCAAAAAAGTTGAAACCCAAAATTACCCGGATTTCTTTAAATCGAATCCAGGAGACTTTCTGCTTCTTCAGAGGGTATGAACAGCTCTCAAGCTCTATCAGTCGGCAAAGTTATGACTGGACAAAGTCCGAACCACAAATGTGGCTTTGCGGTCCTTTTAAAGGGTTACGTATCTCAATCAATGAGACTTGTTTTTTTCTTATTATTGCATAAATATGTACAGTGGTATATCGTGCATGAAAGTCATATCTTATGTTTTACCAAGTCGACTTTCCATGAACTACCTCGTGGGCCATGCCTCATGACCCATAATTTAAGAGTCACTGTGACAAGGTACAGATGTAGTAACGTATCTGTACATAATAAACGTCATTTTTCACATTGTACAAAAAGTTGTGCAAACAGCGCGATTTTCTACTATACGCCACCAATACACACAGAGCACCGCCGTTAGATCACAGAAACTCATTTAAACGCAACAAGTTGCTATATTTTGTTTGATGAAATGGTCGTATGTATGTTGTAAATAAATGTATATATGTCCTTCACAGACAAAGAGGATGAAAGCAACAAATTTTAATTTGCAATTTTTCAGAATAGCAACTAACTCAACCTACTGTTTTTCATCACAAGTTTTGCCAGCATAGGTGATTTGTCAAAGTGATACTTCCACTGCTTGCCCTCAGCTCGAGAATGATTGCATGCAAACACAAACCATTCCCACGCAGGTATCGTGTACCCGTACTGCAAGTCACAAATGAAACTTAATTAGTCGCGTTAACGCAATACGTTTTCTTAATTTTGGGATGCAACATACATAACGGAATAATGTACATTTTTTACTGATGATAGTTGCTTTGGAACAGAGGTTCTTTTGAAGAAGTTAAAGAATCTTCAGTCGCGCCCCCTTTGGCGTTAGTCGCTGATACCCGTGCCTCACCTAACCTCACAATCAAAAACAAGAAATAGAACAGCAATTTATATTGTCCTGCATTTCAACAATATGTCACTGCCATATTAATCGCGCCCCCTTGCGAACCTTTCAGGCCCCCCAGTTTAAGAACGTAGGCTTTAGTAAATCATCAAAAATTTATCGGGGCTTACTTTACGCATTTGTTTCTGTACCCAACCAGCAATCTAGGAGAACCACAATAGACGGCGACACACTTACCTTTGTTCAGTCGCGAAGAGTTATTGGATATATGCCAAAACCGTTGTGGCAACGGGGGATTTTTCCCTCATTGGGAAATATTCATGTATGGAAGAAACACTTCGGTTACACTGTTGACAGTCCTACTTTTCGTTTGATTTCAAAAACTATATTTATCTCAATTTTGCTTGGTTTGTGCGGCCCCGTTACGCCATTTGAGGCGGTAGACAGTTTGGTTCATGCTTAAAGCCGTAATTCTGCTCCCACCTGGAGGCCTGTAGAGCTGATGCCAACTCAGAATACAGTGCCACAATTTATCTTCGTAAAATGTGCCTTGCCTTTGCAGCAACGTTTTTTGTTTTTCAACATGCCGCGTTATCATTTCACAGTACCTTCCGCATATCCTATTCAAGGGTTTTGGGTGACGAATCGCATTCATTTAACAAGCAGAATCCTGCGTACATTGCAGGGAACTGGCATGGCCGAGAAAATACAACCTCGACAAACTATTTCAACCGTATGTTCCGCAAATCTCCTTACCCCACAGGCATGACGCATACGATTATGGCTTCTTTCGGCGTCAAGCTATAAAGCTGTTGTAAAATACACACGGTTTTCTTAGACGTGAAATGGTTATGACAACCCGGGCAGAGTTTCGTTTTAGCTGAGTTACACCAGGACAATCATTCCCCAAAGTTTCAGCCATTGAAGTCCCTTCGAGTAAGTCATGTTCTTTCCAAAATATCCTACAAATGGCCTACACGGCGTTTGAGGCAAACTTGCATTGGTCGTGCTAAATTGTCAATATTTGCGTGTTTCTTTTCGTCCTAGAACTCACCGTCCGACCAGAACAAGTATCCCTCAGACTTTTTCAATTAATATTTTGCACAGCCCCATACTGAATCCAGTAAAAAATTATGCTTTTTGATGGAGAATGACGACACTGAAACTTTCTCTGAAAACTTGCTTGCATTACTACTTTGTATGAATTGTTAGCGAAATAGACCTCCACGCAAAATGCCTTCTCATTGGTTGATCAAGACATGGTGGGAAAAACTATTGTTGCAATATTTCATGCACTAGGTCTACTACTACAACCTGAAAAACAGAGGATTAAATTAAAATTAAAAATTTTATTCAAAGATTTACAGGTTCTGTTTTTTTGGGTCACCCTATACCTTTTCGGTCGTTTTATCATCGGCAGCATGCTTCTCAGAGCATTGCCCAGACTATTGCTTGATGTGGCAAGATTAGGCCTTTTGGTTGGATATTGGTTCTGACGTTTAATAATTTCAGTTGAAATAATTCCGCTGCGTCACAACGAAGTCAATGTCATGACAAACAAAATCAACGACACATTGCCGGTGGAAAATGTAAGCTGGAAAACATGCAAGTGCAGGATGTAAGAGAGTAGGATCCGCAAAGATCAGAAGCCTGTCACCTGTTGCGGGTAGTATCAAGAGCTTCAACCCACGGGTAAGGCAATGCAGAAGCAAATTGTTCATTGATTTTCATATATCTTTTTCCTCTGGGTAGAATCGCTGGAGCAGCAGCCTTTATACTCGAAATACCTCCCGGTCAACAGCAATCTAAGTGTAGATAGTTCTGCTAGCTCCACACCATGGCGGGCCAAAGCAAGATCGGAGATGTCGTCACTCCACCTGACCTTTGGACGACTTCTGAGTCGCTTCCCTGAGGGTGTAGCCAGCAGGATTTGCCTCGCCAATCTTTCTTGGACATTCTGGACACATGGCCAAACCAACGAAGCTGGGGTATCTCGATTCGCAGAAGTGGCTCGACTTTCAGGGATTTACGAATTTCACAGCTGCGCTCTTTCGTGCAAGGAATTGGTTCACGGGCGGTGCTGCATTTGACTCGCCACCCGAGAGATTGACTCGGCCGAGAGGAGTACAAACCAGGCCCGCAGCCAGGTTTTCAGGTTTGGGGAGAAAAATACATTTTTAGGGGGGAAAGATTTTTGTTTTTGTTATACGTTTAAAAAATTTTTTCTGGACACAACAAAATTTAAGGGCAATGCCCCCCGGTGGCTACGGGCCTTGGTCGCGGTACAAAGAAGGTTGCAAACCGCTGGTCTATAGGAAGAATTTCCAGGGTTTGCACAGACTGAAACATCAGAGCAAAAATGAGCGCGAGCATGAGTAAGAACGAAGCGAAACAAATTTATCTACGACAATACAACGTTGCATTTTCGTTGATTGCAGCTACAGTGTGTTGAAAATATGTGGAACAGGAGCGGACTGCACAATGGACGGAAATCACTGCAGCGTCTTTTCCGTTAGGAAATATCTTAAAAAATGTCAAGATGTTCATAATGCGTCGATTTGTTGCTAGAGCATGATTCACATTTTCCTAATAATGGATTTGAAGTTATGTTATCAGAACGTTATCGTTATGAACTGCAGGTGGGGTCCGCTGATACATGCTACATAATCAAAACTTGTATGGCAATACCAGTTGAAACAGTTTTTCAGAGCCGGCGCTACTACGTTTTTAGTGGCACGGCCAAGATCAATAGAAATCGTGCGTCCAAAGAACTATTCCTGCCAGAGCGAGCTTTTTTAGCCATTCATAGTAAGCGGTGCCCTGTAAGCATTTTCTGCCACAGCGCAGTTGCAGAACACAGTCAAAAATCTAACCTTAACTGAAAACTTTAATACAACCGTAAACTAAACATTTACTGCAGGCTATCCATTTCCTTGAAGTTCAAAAAAATTAGAGGAGGCGTTGCTCTGCACCAGTGGCGTAGCAAGGGGGGGAGCTGACAGTTCGACAAAATTTGTATGGCATCGTGAACAGTGAAATTTGCAACCAACTCGTTGCAAACATCTACAGTGTGGTTTCAGAAGTGGAAGCATTAGCCTACTTTGACTTCAAGCTTCCCAAGATCTTCTTTTGTAGATTTTCAACCAGGCCCGTAACAACGGTGGGCCCCCACCCTAGAAAAATTTTCGCCCCTTCTGGAAAAATGTGTTGGACATCGTGTTTAGGAAATTTGGGCCCGTCTCAGAAAATTCTTCGTCCCTCCTGGTGTCCCAAGCCGGTTACGGGCCTGTTTCCAACCCTATTTCTAATTCAGTACTCAACATCCATGTATGAGCGATGGATACAACTGCAGTGGGCGGTGAATAGGTGGAGTACAGCAAAGAGCAGTTATTTTGGGCTCTCCAATTTCTACCAGCAGCTGTGTGGGCAAGTTTCTTAAAACTGAAACGTATTGTTTAGTCAGTAAACAGGTTTGGCCATGGCTGCATCGGGCGAACAGGTTGCGGCGGCCTTGTTTTTATGCGATTGCACACCAAACATTTTACCCATGAAGTTTGGACTTCTTTTGTTTGAGAGAGATTATACCGTTTATTTTAGATAGATGAACATTTCTGGTTGGTTTGGATTTATGCTCAGTGGCGTAACGGACGGGTATCAGACGGGCGAATCGACCCTGGCAAGTTAAACGAAAAACACCGGCCACCACTTGGCTTATACAGTAGAATTACCCTATGACGTCACTTCAAGTGAACGGAGAAAAAGGGGCCTTATAGGCGAACCGACGTCATAGACAAAGTCGTGAGAGGCGAATTCTACTGTATTCTGGTTTCAGTGGGTTGTTTATTGCGTTTTTCGGAGTTTTTTTGGTGATTTAGAGTTTAGTATAGCAATCCACATCCGGTTCACCATCATTTCTCAAGTTCTTCTCTGAATGTTGGCTAGTGGGCCCCCTGCAGTGGCCAGTGGACAGCTTTCAGCTGAGTTCCCGACCTGAATAAAACCTTTAGTACACCACTCTTTATACTTTGAGTATAATGAAATGGTGCAACCTGCAGCACATTCCGACCCATTGCGACGGACAGCAATCGGGAGCACTGCCCACCCGAATTTTTTTTGTTCCCCACGAACTCTTTGGCACATTTCTATACACAGCATGATCATCATCAGTGAATTTTATACTTCCGTTACTAGTCTCTATATCACTTGGCGCAACATTTTCGGTATCATCACCAGTGTTCCCTCTAAGATTTTTGTAAGTCGGCCGGTGTCCAAAAAGTACCATCAAGATCAAAAGAAACTTAGGCGCCCTTGGTAGATTTTCCTAAAATGCGTCCATTTACAACGAAAATACTTTTCATCAATGATTGTTGGTAAATGACTTAAAAAAATGTAAAATGGTCATCACTTTTTCCAACACATACATACACAGGATTTTCTGATAAACGAACAAAAAGTCATCACACATGCAATAAATGATATTAGCTGCATGCAAACTTCCTAGCCAAATGTGAACCTTTTCTCTCAGGGGTTACCCTGCATGCGGTCCTGAATGACTCTTCTTGTCTTTGTTGTGCATTGCTTACTGTCGCACTAAACCAGTGGTTTTCAACCTTTTTTGTACCGTGACCATTACAGTAACCCATTCTAGCCCAACAAACCCAATCTAAAACTCAAATAAAGCAAATGTAATACAGCTGCGTACACAAAATATGTACTGATTACCCCTCCAAAAATATCACTTGACAGATTTCCCGGAAAAGAGCATAAAAGCGATTTTCAAACAACAAAGGAATTTTACTTCGTCTCTTTTTCCCAGATTGATTTCAGGCTAGCAGCTAAATTCTGCGTCCGAAATCTGAAAATGGTTTCTAGCATACTGTCTGAAGTATGGCTGAGTTAACAGTGTGTTGGTTAGCACTATATCTGAAATAGCCTTTGAAGCAACAAACATTCCTTGCCCACTAGCTATGCCACGA
>JGI24158J21664_10009325_pt1 | contig 13098 bp, 4 predicted proteins | sample Ectturendosymbi3_FD_21664 | JGI IMG/M metagenome (IMG submission 21664) | reverse complement strand
TAAGCGTAGTTTGATTAAGCTATTCACTCAAGGCAAATTGTCCACACCTGTAATTTTTTCGCTGAGACATTTCGGTCATTTGTTCCATCGTATTAAAACTCGCCGTAACAGTCTTCATTAGCCTTTCTGTTCAGGCTTTATAACCGAATGGACATGCTTTTTTTTGGTTATTTAAAACAAATTTGGTCTATGATTTAAAAAATAAACCCAGGTTCCCACTCAAAGTCTCCTTGTTGAAGCATTGCTACAGATTCACCTTTTTTTCACACAGTGTAAAACTACGTGCATTTCGGCTATCAGCGGTCACTGCGTCGCTGCATTACCTGCCACAGATGTCTGCATTCAACTGTCACATGCGGGCTAAACACCTACAGTAACTTAAACTGAATCTTTGAAGATTTGTTGCCATGTTATTATTACACAATAGAGACCAACGATAGAACAATCCGTCGCAAGTTTCGCAACCTGCTTCTGGCTCCTGTGCAGTGTGAGTGTCATACCGACAAAAAAACTGTCAATCAAGAATTACATCAATTCATCGGAATTAAGATGCTGACTTTATATTTTCTAGAAAGTTTTGATTCTTAGTCCGAATTTCCAAGGGGGCAAATGCTCGTTTTCCACCCTGTGGACGCCCATGGTGAATATTATTGTTGAAATATAATTATATCCTTGTTGGTACACATGTTTTTTTATTTTCCTCAGCCTTCTTGTCATAAGAAATTTTAGGGGTCCATGCTCATCTATCGAAATGCTGAAAGGGTACATGGCCAGAGTAAGTTTGGGAACCCCTGGTCTATACTGTGTTATTAATAACACTATATAAACAATAAATAATTTTTATCGACACAGACGGTCCTACGCGTCTCGCATGCGATCTGTTAAGTATTGACATCATGTCAAACCTTTCGAAAAAGTCCGATAGCTAAACTGGCTCACCTCTTGTGGGTAAGAGCCGTTTGTGTAGCTTATAATTCAGCGGGTAATGAAACGTACTGTACAGGGAAAAATTTTGACGGAAAATATCTTCTGCAGCTGTCTGCAAAAACACTCTCGCTCTACCGCGAGATCTTTTGCCTGGCCCTGACATTGACGAAATGAAATAAACTTGATGACCTGCCTTAAGCCTGAAGACCCAAACTATGCTCGATAAATTAAACAATCCCGCTCATCAGAGAAATATCTCAACGTCTGTTTTCTTACGTCATTTTGTTTTGATGCGCGAAAAGGTAATTCAAAAGGTAATTTATTGCTAGTGTAGAACTTTGCTTTTAAATTATGCTTAGCTTCTGCATTAGCCTATATTCTACGCAATGCTGTATGATCTATTGACTGTGTGAACCATCATTTAGTAGCAAAAAACAATAAACTTACTCACCGTTTCCAGCATTCCTAATCTTCTGACCTGCTTACTTCATAATTGACATTGTGGAATATCTGCAACTTCTACTTTCCTGTTTATGTATAGCTGTGCAGGGTCAACGTAAAGTGTTTCTAGGTACGGCTACGTTTGTTTTCGTTGAGGCACACATTGACGGCGCATAAGTTCTTTTCATCATGCAGTTCCACCGGCCTGACGCATGCTGCTGATGAGGCGACAGGATTTGATTGTGCGTCACAATGCACCACTCCCTTTACTCATTGATTGATCGCGGCGGGTCTAACAAGTTTAGCAGGTTTTCGTGCATACCTTGATATTTCTGTTTTTATGTCTGAGGATTCCAGAGCGCTGCCAGTAAATCTGGGTACTAACCAAATATTGAAAACTCTTACACCTGAATTTACATTTCATTCATTAAGAACACCGTCCAAAGAGTAGGATAACGTTTCCTGTAGTAGTGTTCCTGATATTAGAGCATTATTTCCGCATTGCACTTTTTATTTTGGGACAAATGCGTCAAAAACAAAGAAAGAAAAAAGATTGTGTTGTTGAAATTTTCAACAAACCAACAAACTTACGTAGAACATAGAATAAAATAGCTGTGAAGCGAAAAAGTAACACAACAGAAGAAATCAGCAGATGATTTTATCAACGACGCAATGCGTCAAATACATGTACCTGCTTTCATAGGCATGAAAATTTATTAACAGCATCTGAAAAAGCTATAAAAAGTTTTAAGCAGACGTTTTGCAGTTTCTCTTGAAAAAAACTGAAAGTAAGCTTCGTTCCCATCTTGAATAACAAATGATTTTTGCCTACGTCAGGTTTATGGTGAATCAAGACCCACTATTTGGGGGAAGGCAGCCAAAGAAGCCAGTCACTTGAAATCAGCGAAATCCAAGAGAAAAACAGAAACGTCCAACAATCTGATGTAGACGCAGAGTTTTTGAAAAGCGACCATATTTTCAAAATTACCCAGATCGTTTGGGAGGAAATGGAACCTCTGCACATTAATTCATTGGATCTGTCGGTAAGTTGTTGCTCTGCGCTGCTAGGGAAAAATACTGGCATACACACAAACGAACGTTCTCACTTGGTTATTAGCAGTATCAGCTTCAAGGCCACTATCATTTGGCCAAAAAGTCAGTGAATGCACAGTTGACTGCGCATCTAAAGCTGAAAAGGGAAAGTCTTGACCACATCCAGAAGGTGTAATAGCGGCTTACTCCAAATGAGGTTGCGAACCGTCGTAGTAAAAGGTCAGCAAAACGTACGATAGGTGTGATTGTGACGTAAAACAAACGTTTTCTGCTTCAAGATCCATTCTTTTCATTGGCTGAAGTCGAGACCACACCTCCCGGTAGATCATATGCGTAGACATCAGAGCAAAAGAAAACTTTCGCACGTACGTGGGGTACCTAAGAGTCCTTGTCTTTGAAGTGTTTCTTCAGAGAGGCACGTCAAACAAAAAAATCCTTAGCAAGCAAGGTTTTCGAATCCGCAAATCCAGTGTTTTTTACAATACTTTAACAGCTGACGTTTTGGCCAAGTCGTGAATTCAATATTAAAACAATCTTTTGATCAAGGAAGATAGTTATGTCTGCATTATGTTTCCTCCTTTGAAAAGTCAGTCCTTTCAAAAACCTTCACGGCAGTTTGTACGCGTTTTTAATCTCCGCAAAAGAAGCGTTCAAAGCGTTTTCAAAGTTTAGCAACTAAATCACTGCAGCTTTACTTTGGGGCGATACAACACCAAACTTTCATTTGATACAACACCAAAGAAAACTTTATTGATTAATTATTCAACTGTCAAATAACCTGCAACACGATCCGATTGCGGCTTGTACGAACAAATTTTCAATACATTAAACTTTTTGTTAATGTGTTTGGTCCACCCTTCCTGCTTTCATGATATCAAAAGTAACTTCTCACTCTACATATACTTGAGATTATCCTAATCAAGTTTGTCGCCTCAAAAACGGCAGCCAGCCTCAGGTAAGCTGCGGTTGTACATCCTAAAATGTACCTCATTAAGACCACCATTCCACACTGTTTCACCATCGACTCCTTTTCTTTCAGCCTTCTTTCACTGATTGAACAAGCATTCTAGTTTGCAATGGATAAGCAGCGGATGTCACCGGCGCTACGTCACATCCGGAATCCATCAAGAGATGTATAATTGCAGCGACGGCATGCTTATTGCTCAGCTGTTGATTGGAAGGCTTTTCAGAAAAACACTATTTCTGTAACTTCAAGTTTTGAATCTATTTGCGTGAACGCAACTTTACCCACGGCAAGAACTTTTTTCTTATCGTGAGACAGCACGGAAAAGGTGCAACTGTACTTTAGTCAAACGTTTCGATCAAACACTGAAATGTGCAAAGATAGAATGAGTATTACGACGAAGCATTGCAATCGACCTTGTTAGAATGGAGTTGAAGTACAGATCAGAGTTGTATGCTTAATAGCGTCTTGCTGTTTGCTTCAAAATGTGTTTTACTTCGACTGCACCGTAAACACAAAGAGAAGAAAAAAAACATATACCACAATCCAACATGTTGTGCTTCTACTAAACTCATCGTGGCTATATTTGCGAATAGTGGTGAAAAAAAGCCGCGAGAAAAACGATGGAACAATAGTTATGCAATCATTGCAAAATCATCCACGTTTGGCTTGAATAGCTTGAAATCATCCACTTTTGGCTTTTGGCTGTATAGGTCAATGATTTGTAAACCTTTTCGTTGTTTGTGCATGCTTTACATTCATTTGAATCGCACCACTTCTGGAACGAACGTGAAGCAGTATTGATTTCATGCGTAAATGACAAAATTATGGTGCTTCTTTATTGCTTATTCACATAAGTAGCAAGAAACAGGCAAAATGCATTGAAATTTACAAACAACCAAATGAAATGAGTACACTTACTGTACTTTAATAAACAATCCGAGTGATTCAATATCTAGTCACCATTCAGAGTCCGATCTCGCTGGTGGTGTGAAAACCCCGTAGTTACGGAGCACTGACGCGATAGGTGCACAGAAAATAACGAATTTGATTTTGTAGCTACGATTTCCATGCCTACTGAATGTAAGAAAAGTCGTGATGCGCTACATTACTTCCAGGAAGTAAGGAAGCTTTCAACTTCCGCCAATGTTGCAAAATAACTTGTACGCCGTGGTACATGGGTTTAAATGCTTACGTTTGTATACCTTTTACTGTTGAAAAATGACAATGAAAAATGACAATGTTAAATTAGGCGGCTCTCAGATGAACCTTTTGTAGTGAAAAATAATTTTAGCAGTGTCTGATTTTCGGCGCTGGAGAACTTCCCATTTGAAAATGTGCCAATCCTGGAAAAGAGTTTGCATGTCCCCGGCAAACCACGGTAATTTTTCGGCAACCTTTTACGTAGGTTGTGGGAAAATATCACTCAAGGAAACGTATCTTATGGTGTGCTTTTAATTAAGTCAGAACAACTTCCGTCCTAAGATGTTTATCGTAGGAGTCTCAAAGACTGCAGAGGAAGGTCATCGAGAAACAGGTTCATCTAAGTTCTGAAACATGACTCAATTCCTAGAAGATTTTTATCTGATGTTTTCAACAAATCGAAACAATTGTCTATTAGCAAATGTCAAGTGTAAAATTCTGAATTAATTTCCCTGTTCACAAAATTATTTTTCAAACAACGTTCCTTCGATGAATAAAGCACGAACCGGGATGAGTTTTAAGTCAGTGGTCTTTGCTTAGTGCAAAGATTTTAGAAAGGTGAGGGAATCTTATGCAAAATTACTATTTTCCAATGCAAGTGTACCCTCAAAATGAAACCTCAAACGACAGCTGCGCAAACTGCATAGAACATACTGAGCGAAAATTTCGCCACGCACTTTTGCAAGGTTAACAGGGTGGTATTGTAGCCCAGTGGAACTGTATAAATACTACGCGTCTCAGGGTAAGTGCTTGTAGAAAAACAATCTCAAGTTTGCTTTGCATCTAAGCTCTAAATTGTTCGCCTTGGTTCATCGGTCTTAACCCGGATATGACATTCTCTGCCCAACAACGGGCAGACAGAAGTACCGGTGGTTGTTTTCATTCCCTCTACAGTTGCAAATAGAAATACAAATGGAGCGAATCCATAAATTTCGAGAAAAGTAAACCACGCGGTCCTTTATCACGAGTTTGCCTCGCGGGTACGGTTGAGATATACAGAAAACCGAATCAACTTGAGTGTCTAAAACGCTTAGATGATTACACGAGGTCTCCAGTTTTGTTCCCAGGCTATGCTGCTAGGAAGCGTGAATGAGATGCGAGATATTTTAATGGCTGTCGTGATGGCGCTTATCTTCGATACGGACGATTGCATTTGTCATATCCTAAGCTTCTTTCCGAAAAATAGTAACTCTCCCCTGACAAATCGCTTTTCTTTCCTTATTTCACTTAAAACTAAATTATCTGATTACACTGGAAGGATTACATCTGCGAAACAAAGTAGAAAATATTCATGAATGTTCATTTTCGTTTGAAATTCCTTCACTGTATGAAAATACTACAAATGTGCTAAACAGCATTCTGCAGTAAAGACTTTATCTTCCGTGGATCCAAACTCATTCTCGATTCGTCCAAATCGACTTTCTGCTGAACTACGCTTGCGGGGATAGGCCTACCAGAGGCTCGATGTAGAATGGTTTGCGGCCGAAAAGGATGTCAAGCATAACATCAGAAACAATAAGTGCCAATTACCTTTTGAAGGGCCTCGGAAACAAATTAATGTTCTACTTTGGTCAACATTTATAATTTCTGTCAACTGTGACGCAGTATCAATCCAATTAGCAAGGAGTGAGCATTCCATAATTATATTCCATAGGAGTGAGCATTCCATAATCCGCATTCCGCATCAAACGCACGTTTCAACCAGAAATGAATCTCATTGATTCAACATGGTGAAAAACCAACCACGCATATCATGTTCACGTAAGCCACCGCGGAAAATTTCCTGACAAAGCGAAACAACGAGGCTGTGAATCAACTTGTGCTATAATTGAAGCGTTGGGGGGTTTCACACGAACGAACTTTTTTAGCAATTTTTGTTTGGTGTTTCACTCATACTGTTTTTCGTTTCGTAACCGCAGTTTGTGTATGATTCTTTAGCAGCGTAGCAGTTCAACACAGAACTGCCAAGCGGTTAAGCTCACCTTCATGACTAAGATTTTTGCAAGAAATTTTGAATCAGCGGGGTGCAATTGCAAAAAAAAAATTCAAAGGACAATGAAGTTGGTTAAAATAAATTATTTTTATGCAGTTTTTTGCACTTTGTGGTCTCTATGAAAAAATACAATTCATTGCTACCTCAAAATATTGTTATTACCCCCATCCTTACGAGCACATTACAATGCTTTTTTGTTATTATCAGAATCTTCATTGACCTAGTTCTTTAACAGGTCCAGGTCGCTTTCACAACTTTGCATTGGTTTAACCCTGTTTATTTTAAGATCTGTGCATCGTTATCCGTTCCAGCCGTTTGAATTACGCGGATACGTGGGATACATATTGTTTCAACTTTGAACCAACAGTGCAATCACGAAACCGACCTTAAAATGTTTTTTTCAATCGTTCCTGCAGGCTACATGAGAGCGGACATGCTTTTTATATGTTTTATATATTGTCAACGAAACTAAAAAATATACAGTATGTACGATTCGTAGCAATTATAATTCAGTGGAAATAACTTTAAATTTTTCGAAACAGTTGTAAAAAAGCTTGAGTTTATTTTCTATACTCCCGTGCACGTGACATTGTCAGGTAGTGCTGTGCTATTTTTTCCTAGCCCCAGGCTCGTCACCCTGCCAGACATCTAAACACAGCCGTTAAGTGATAATGCCTTGAAGAGAAATGTCTAAACGCTAAGAGTGCGCGAGAAAGTACACATGAAATGCGATAAGCAGATTATTATCAGGCGGTTCCAGCAAATATGCCAGCATCGAGCATTTCTGTGGCAACTGCGAGTTTCTCCTTGCCGTTGTTATTCAAATGTATCTTAGCTGGTTAGAGTCGCACTTTCACTTTTGTATTTTTTTGGCCATGACAACCGCATGTCTTATTGCTGGTTGTAGCCCTTCTGCACATTTAGTTATTGACCGCAGACGCCCATCGTAAGTCAACGAAATGCAAGAAAAACCATTGGGTACAACGCCCTTATTTTCAAATAATCAGATTCGTCATACGGTTGAACACTGCGTATGCAACACCTTTTCAAGGTTTTCAACTTTTATCAGCGATAATGCCTCAGAGAATTTGTTTTATTTGGTAGATGCTGAAGAGGCTGGGTTTTATCATTATGTTAAACCAGTCAATTTGATGCGTCTGAACCACGAGCTGCAGGTGGCCGAAGGAAAATAACGATTTGGAAAACATAAGTTCTTGAATCGCAAAAACCGTCTAAACTTAAATGTAGGAAAACCTTAACCAGCCTTGTTTACTACTACCACAATGACTCACACCATGTCGTGGAACTTCAAGTTTGTACAGAACGTGTTTGTTTGCGACCTCTATGTCGTCACACTGAATGGCGTCAATACATAATTCAAACTTTGAAGCAAGCGCACATATTTAGCATTTCTAACGACGTGAGAGCCTTGACGAGGCTAGCGATGGGGAGTTTAATGGAATTTTCAGAATTTTTTCCTGACTAACCCTTTGTAGCAGCTCCAACACAGAAAGTTAAGTTTTGCTGAATCGTTCAACAAGCCCGTAGCAACGGGGTGGAATTCTGGGGCAGTGTTCCTCCAATTTCTTTGTTCCACCCAAATTTTGTTGTGCCCAGAAAAATGTGTTTAAACATACCATAAAAACAAAAACTTTCCCCTAAAAATGTATGTTTTCCCCAAGCCATAAAACCTGGTTACGAGCCTGTCGCTCAACACATGACTTCTTTTCTGCTTTGTCGCTCGCCCTGATCACGCCGCTGAGCATAAAAACATCCAGTTAAGTCTGTAGGAATCCCAAAACCGTCACCTGACGAAGCTTAACGGGTGGATACACTTCTTGTGACGTTTCCTTCACGCACATGGATTGCAGTAAACCTCATGCGCTTTTCAAAACGTTCAGTGCGACTTTAGAATTGGGCAAGAACTTGATATTAGGCAATGCCGGGAAAAAGTAGTACAACTGCACCGGTATGACCTATCTATTGAAATCAGAAAGGTGTGTTGAAAAGAAAAAACTTACAAATGACCATATATTTTGCTCAAAACTTTAAACAAAGACATTTATTTGCACTGAATTAGATTTGGAAACAATCAAAAAAGTTATATGAAAATATGAAACCGGTTTTAATGGTTAAAGAAGGTGAGATTAAAATATCCACAGCGCTTGAAAAAACTAACTGTTAGACTGAGAGCGGATCACTTGAATTGAACTCCCACAAATGCGAGTTAGTTGTAATGACTTTGAGCATTGTATCTGGCAGCCATGTCGCCATCTGAGCTTCTAGACATAGCTGCATATTTGTTTGAAATTTAAAATTGATTCAGGATCAAAAAAAGTTAAAACAAAACGAAACCGTAACATGTGCACTGCTCATTGTGCAGTTAGACCATAAGGAAGCATCTCACAGTGAACGTATGCTTTTAATTTGTGGAGTTCATCCTGAAACACGCTGTGAGATGAAGTGAAAACGGAGAAACGTGACATTTGGTTGTTGAACTTGCATAAAAGGTAAAAAGGTAAATGAATTAATTTAGGACGTCAACGTAGGAAGTTGATGAATTAACGCAGAGCAGCCATAAATTTCTACACATTATTGCATTCTCTTCTTTTGCTTCCCCAGCCGCCTGCATCACTTCCCAAACAGTCGACTGTTTCACATAATTTTGATCAAAGTTCTGCCACTTCCTAGCAATAGAACTTTTAAAAGATCTTGTTAGTCATCCTGAAACTGCTCAAAGGAAGGCAACGTTTATTTATACGGTCACGAACTTGATGCGTTTTTAGTGACGTACTGATCAGTTATCACCAAATGAAGAATTGTTTTTCTTTCAACAACGGACAATGAGACTTGTGTTGCAGAACGTTTTGACTGTTCGCCAAATTCACTGACAAAAATGTGTTGATTGGGTTAGAATGACCGCGGCAGTCATCATAGTTTGGTTTATGACGAAACGTCCGTCACGATCCGCCAGCAATCTGTTCTGAATCTAGACCAAAATTTGAAATAAATGTTCTGCGAAATTACAACAAACAAACTTTACGGTTCAACAGTTATAATTGCATAAGGCATCTCAGTATTTAAAGAAAGTACCCTTTGTACAATAAGGGAAAGATTACAATCTTTTTACAGCAAGCGCTACATCCGCATCGAACGGAATCTGGCACTGAAAATTGCTTTGTCGTGAACGCGTCTGGACTACGCCCACTAAGGTTGGTGATTGGTTAGGCAGAGGACCACCTCCAAGGTCTAGACCAATCAGTGACAACCAGCACATATCCTGTTCCTATCGCAGTAGCAGAGAATGAATCACAAGACGTGGTGTCGTACATTTCGCGCTCCAGCGATAAAACCGCCAGTTGTTTCGCTATGAAGGTGACGAAAAAGCGAGGAAATAATCCTAGCGTTGTAACACATGTTGCGGTGTTCGCCGAAGGTTTGCTTTCATTGTGTTGATCTGCGTGCAACTTCATGTTGGGTTTTAGCGTGTCCAGTGACTGGGTGTTGAAAACACAACACAAGCGGTGAAGAGTAACCAGTCTTTTCAAAGGTGGCGATGTCGAATTAATGAGCAAATTTTTTTATAGGAAATCGATGTCACGTAACACTGCGCATCCTCAGTCCTGAAACTCGCAAGCAATGCGTACGGGTATACTCATATATTGGCCAAGGATTTAAAGCAAGAGCGAAGCAAGCAAGCGAACTCAAGACTAAATGAATAATTCAGAACTCAAGCTGCCGCAAGTAAAATACTGGAATATAGGCCTTTCTATTGAACATGGTTTCACTAAAGCTGAAAAACTCCCTGACGCCAATTACGGAGCAACGGAAGGAAACACAGCTACGAAATCACAACTTCCAGCAACATTTACATCATCAGCATTTTTTGCCCCTCGCTTGTGAGATTTCTATTTTTGCGCTTTTGGATCTGTACATCTATCGCTTTGTTGACGTCAACTTATACTTCATAAGCTTTGGTTAAATATGTTGGTGGACTTGATTTGTTCAAGTTATTTCATGCTATTAATACACGCTGTGAATGGCTAACCTGAATGATCAAATTATCAGTCTTTTCCTCAAAACATCTTGCCAGTCTGGTTTGCTAGCAAAGTAGAAACTGCGCGTAGTACTTCGTGATGGCCATTCTTCGAGCCATGCTTATAGAAAGTTTGGCCTTGTGCTAAAATTTAGAACGGGTTGTCCAGCCTGCGGCCCGCTCGCAATATCTGCAGCTGCGTTTTTGAGTTACGCCGACACGAGTGAACTTCAGATATGCCATGCTTTGTTTCCACGTCATGTTGTTGCGCATTATGATTGAAGAAACCGGAAAGCAGCCATTCGTGACTCTGTGTTCATTCATGCCAACCCTGATAAATTGATTTGCGAGAGTCTCCCTGTTAAATGCAATTGAAAGTGTCCTGATATCAGTCACAATGCTAATTTAGCGCTGTTCTCTGTACTAGTTAGTTAAGTATCAGGACAACAGCCACCTAGAGAAATGCTACCTAGGCCAAATTCCACCCTGGACAACCGCCATGTAGGCCAGAGGTCCGCAAATACCTTTTGGCGCCACCCTAGATAATGGTTCTAAATCTCGCGACCGAAACATTTCGTGAGCATGTAATTTTGTGGAAAATACTCTATAATTAAATAAAAATTTTAGGAATACTATTGAGAGTAGCAATTTTCTTGCACGAAATTGTGTGAAATTTAGCACATATAAAACAGTAACTGGTTGCATTTATTCTGTCTAATGAGAATGGCAAATTTAAAATGTAAATTTAAATTATTTCGCCACCCGGATTAGAAGGTCTCGCGACCCACTATTTGCCTGCCCCTGATCTAGGAAAATGGGTTTTACACATCGTATACGAGCTACAAAATTCAATTTATAATGCACTATCGCGTTGCGGTACGTCGGGAGTTCTCGCGGCACGGCGGTTGGAAACCATTGTGCTGCAGCATTATTGCTTCGACACAGTTCAGCAAAAACGAGTTGCTTGCAACACTGCTGTTACTGGCACGTAATTCGCAAATCAAAAGCAGAGGGAAGGCAATGCACGTAACTGAAAATGCTCGGAGGTAACGGATATAACGATTGCGTAGAGCCGATGCGGTGCAATAAGATGCACGCGAGAATTGTGCTGTGGAAGATTTGAAAAGACTCATAGAAATTAAGGTTTGCACTGACTTTAGTTTATAAACATGCAAGGACATATACACGACATTCTCCATCCAAAAGTATTAAAGGTGAAGTGAAGTTTGTTCAAAGTGGTCAGAGGACGAAAAAACGTTTGTTATAAACTCGTTTGTGATTTCAAAATGTTTGACATGAAAGTCCTAGGTGGCAGTTGTCTTACGTGGCAGATGTCCAGATGGCACTAGTCCTGGTGGCGATTTTTCTAGGTTGGACTTGGCCTATAGGAGGTCAAGGACGTCCGCAGAGGGAAAACAGGCACTTACCCACCCTGGAAATTGAGACTAAGAAACAAAAATTTTGAAAACACCCGAAGTCAGCAGCTTACTTTCGATTAATTGATTTAATTCTTGCAAGAACAGTTGGTTTGCCTGTATGACATTCACACTGCATAAAAACCGAGTTCGCTGTTCTGGTGTCATGCAGTGATGAGCTTGCATTTGACTCATGTCTGTTCCTTTGCCTGCAGAGGCAGGTTGCGAAACTTGCTAGGGGATTCGTCTACAAGCGGACCAGGCCCGCAACCAGAGCGTGGGCCACCGGGCAATTGCCTCCCTCGAATTTGTCAAAATCAAGTTTAGCTGTTATGTGTCCAGAATGTCCCACGACAGACAGGCGAGGAAAGTCCTGCTGGCTAAGCCCACGAGAAAGCGACCGAGAAGCCGTCTAAGTACGAGGTGGAGTGACTGCATCTCCGACCTTGCTTGGTTCCGACTTTGTTTGGAGCCAGCAAATTTGCCTGATGTTGCTATTGACCGTGCTGTGTTACGAGTCCTCCGGGCTGCTGCCCCAGCTCATGAAAATGAATAAATCCTTAGTTGTTACAAAGATTTTTCCCCCACCCCCTAAATGCTGTATCAGCAGGTTGCGACCCTGGAGCGAATTGTTTTTCTTTATTACCTAACAATAACATGGCAACAAATCTACAAAGGTTCACTTCGAGTTTCGGTGGTAGGCGTTTTGCTGAATGTGACTGCTGAACAGTCATCTTGGCAGGTAATGCCGCGAAACAGTGAATGCTGATAGCGGTAAGCCACGTAATTTATACTGCTCCTAGAAGTTTGAAAAATCCATTGTTTATAATGTGAGACTGTGTGTGTGGCCAATGTGCCTGAGTGAATAGATTAACAAACTTCTCTTATGCAGGTAGGGCTGGGTTCAAGCAAAAAAATTATTAAGCCACAAGTACTTTCTAAAAGATTACGTATGTAACTTGAGAAATTCAAGCAAATCAGAAAATTCAGCATTTAGACTTAAAAACAAGCAAGCATATCAAAATCATCGCACATTTTTAATCATCACATAATGGGCGGTTCAGAA
>JGI24158J21664_10009324_pt1 | contig 13098 bp, 8 predicted proteins | sample Ectturendosymbi3_FD_21664 | JGI IMG/M metagenome (IMG submission 21664) | reverse complement strand
CACTTGTGCATAGTCATCATCACTTTTGCAAATTCATCGTCGCTTGTGCATAGTCATTGTCACTTGTGCATAGTCATCGTCACTTGTGCATATTCATCGTCACTTATGCGTATTCATCGTCACTTCTGCATGGTCATCATCACTTGTGCATGATCATCATCACTTTTGCATATTCATCGTCGCTTATGCATAGTCATTGTCACTTGTGCATATCCATCGTCACTTTTGCATATTCATCGTTGCTTGTGCATAGTCATTGTCACTTGTGCATATTCATCGTCACTTGTGCATATTCATCGTCACTTATGCGTATTCATCGTCGCTTTTGCATAGTCATCATCACTTGTGCATGGTCATCATCACTTTTGCATATTCATCGTCGCTTATGCATAGTCATTGTCACTTATTCATATTCATCATCACATTTGCATATTCATTGTCACTTGTGCATATTCATCGTCACTATTGCATAGTCATCAACACATTTGCATATTCATTGTCACTTGTGCGTATTCATCGTCACCATTGCATAGTCATCAACACTTTTGCATATTCATTGTCATTTTTGCATAGTCATCATCACTTTTGCATATTCATCGTCACTATTGCATAGTCATCGTCACTTTTGCATATTCATTGTCACTTTTGCATAGTCATCATCACTTTTGCATATTCATTGTCACTTATGCAAATCCATCGTCACTTGTGCATAGTCATCGTCACTTTTGCATAGTCATCTTCACTTTGCATAGTCATCTTCACTTACGCGATGTCCGCAAAAATTTGATTGTTCAGCATCCAGATGTCAGCTGCGGAAAATCCAAGTAATTTTGTTCCTCTTCTGTTTCCATCAGCACATACGTCATCTTTGCCTTTCACTGCTAGATCGACGAGAATGATTGGCAGACAAGTCGTAACTTTGTATCACTTTCAATTGCGCAGCTGATTGTCATCATTTCTAATGCGCAGGCTGTGCAGCTGTCGTGCATTGGAGAGGGACCTGTTGTCCACGTGACTCCGGAAACCTTGGACTGGGGTCATACCGAGGTGCTCACCCCGAATGTGAAGATGGTCAAGCTATCCAACCAGTCCACCATCCCTGCTGATTTCATCGCCCAAATGGTGAGGCAGCTCACTATTGCAAAACTATGTCTTTTGAAACTGTTTGGCACGACTATTGCAAAGTTTGCCATTTGGTCTTGGGCAACTCTTGTGTATTGAAATAAGTAAATCCTGGTCCATTGTTTGATTTTTTGTATATTTTCATGCTTTGTGAAGCTATTTATTTGAGTGATTGCGCTCAGAAAAAATGATCGTATTGCTTCGCACCAGGAAGTTTATTTGTTACGTATGAGTTTGTGATCAGTTGGGAGTTTTAATTTGTGAAATAAGCATCACTGTTTTTTCCAACTGCTTACAAATGCAACACAAAAATTTAAGATTTTCTGTCGTGATAAAACTTTTTATTTCATTCGGCGTCTGCAACATTTGCATAGCAACACATTTTTGTTATTGAATTATTGATTGCTGTGGTTGCGAGTTATAATTCATTTATCTTCCTTTGCTACACTGATGTCTTACAGATGTTGAATGTTTTTCTCATTGGTTTGTTTCCCACTTCAGTCCCGTATCATTATTACTGTTGTTTCTTAAACACTGTTGCTTCAACAGAAACGTTTTCTTTGATACAAACACTCAGCTGAAGAATGGATTGAAAAATAAATTTTTTTGCGTCAGAGTAGCTGAAAATCTTTGCGTGTAATTTCCAAAGTGCTTGTCTGTTCTCGCAGATGAGACCGGACACAGCATGGCTGGTGGAGCCGGGCCGCGGAACGGTACCTCCGGAGTCTGTACTGCACCTCAACGTTACCGCTGTACTTGACGACTGTATCAGGTGTGGGGGGTCATGGTTGTTATGAAGAAGCCACCAGATAGCGCTGAGATCCTTAACTTGTAAAAAATAAGCGATTTCGTGAAAGTTGAGCAGTGTCTAATTTCAATCCCATTGTTACGTGTTCAGCGCCAACTGTGACGTTTTTTAATATTTCGCCGTTATGTTGTTTGGCAAACAACATAATCCGGTGGAGATATATCTGCTCGCAGGTTTCTTTGTTTCAAAAACGCTTTCTGTGTTTTGAGCTTAAAGCTTATATTTCCAATAGCTTGAAAAAATGCGTTGCTTTTTTTCGTGTAGTTTGAAAGGAAGTGTTTCATTATGTGGCTCAACTCTATGCAAGTTATTTGCTGGTGTCAGTGCTCAGACCAAAACCTGGCTTGCTAAAAATGCGCGGCTTGTATCGGAACAATTAAGTAATTTAAGACAATTTTGCCCAAGAAATAGTTTATTGAAATACATATAGAAAGGGTTGTCTGATGTAGCTTATCGTTAGACTAGCTAGATCCGTAGTTCTTAACTGGAGGGGAGCGCTCCCCCAGAGTGGTGTCGATAAATTTCAAGGGGGGTGAGCCTTTATGCGCACTACAACATCGAAAATTTGATTATTAAACTAAGGAATAAATACATTTGTTTCTACAGCCTATATAAAGTCAGGGGGCTTGAAACACAGCACAATTACTTAAGGGGGGCGTGGTAGAAAAAATGTTAAGAAGCACTGAGCTAGATAGTAACACAAACCTGGGTGACTCTTTGAAGCGCTGTTGCCATCTTACTTTGCACACATTGCAAAGGTCTTTGTACGTTTCAAAACACGTGAACCAGCAGTATTGTGCTGAAGAAAGAAACGCAGCCGTCATTTTTACATAGATTCCAGGACAAGTTGACGATCAGCATAGTGAAGGGGCCCATCGTCACCATTCCCACGCACGCCTACGGATTCGGCACCACCATCGTCTCTGACCCCCCGCTGACGCCATCAGTCAATCTCGGCCCACACTTCGCCAAAGTGAAATGTTCCCGCCGCTTCAAGCTGACCAACAAAGGCCGACGACACCAGGCGCTCACGTGGTCGACTGATGGGTTCGCGAAGCCTAAAAGTAGGAGGGACGCGGTTACCATCAACCCTAAGGACATGAAGTACAGGGTAAGATGTTGTGCAGCCCTTCAGCTTCTTTGTTCCTCGTATATTGCTCAATAAAAAGGTTGGTGAACAACCTCAGTTGCATTTTTATGCATCAATATTTGATAACTTCGCATCTTAATCTGCGGATGAATATCCTCGCTGTTAGTTTCGATGCATCTTTATTGGGTTCCGCCGCTGTAAGCTCAGTTTTGCAAAACTTTGCAAAATATTTTACTTACGAATTGGCGGTAAGTTAGATATGATTTTTTTGTTGTTCTTTTCTTGTCTTGCTTCCAAAATTGCAAATAGCAAATGACGATTTCAAGAAATAGTCATTGTAAGGAGATTGGTATTCCATACCAGATAAAACTTTTTATTTTGCATTTATTTTAAATTAACTTTTCACTATGCCAGGCCGCAACCAGCAACATTATTTCTTTGTTTAAATTTCTAGAATCTTCCAGCCCACCCTTCACCACCAGAACCAGTTTTCAAACTTCACCCCCCGAGGTTCGCGCTGGACCCCGGGCAGAGTATGCTGGCCACACTTGAGGGACAATGCAATATGTAAGTTTTTATTTTTCTTTTGTTACGGTGCATGAGCGTGTTCTAACTTTTTTGTGTGGATAAACACACAAAATCTTTTGGAAAAGTTTTAAACTCTAAACCTAAAAGAAAATATATATAATATAATCATCTCCACTGATGACCAGTTTACTGCCAACAAAGAAATAACCGCGTGGTCAGTTGTGGCCTGTACTGGTATCACAGTATTATTAAACTGTCACTTCCTATTTATACGATTGAAAGTGAAGCAGATGTGGTTGATATGCTTGAATGAATTTCAAATGTTGTTCAGAGTATATTTGTTGATATTGAACTTTGCATTTCTCCCGGTCAGCCCGAAACAGGTCAGTGAGCACCTGCTCTGCCATGCTATCATCGGAAAGGCGAACGGAAAAGAGAGAATCATCCGAGCCCAGATCCGGGCGGACTTCATATCTCCTGTTCTTCAACTTTCAAAAGACCGCATCCACTTTCGCGTCGACAAACGGCCCGATGACGTCACTGCTTTAACCCCCCAGACCAGGACTTTCGTCGCCAAAAACGTCTCATCCCTCCCATTGACTTGCGTGCTGCGAGTGAAATACCCGTTCCAGGTACTTCACGATCACCAAGAAATCCTGAAAAAGAACATTGCTGTGTAATCTGTCGATTCATCTTTGTTGTTAATGGCACCTCGTCGCAAGTTTGCAGGTGTTGTGAGTCATTGCGTAGAAACAGTGCAATCCACATATATCCTTTTTCTATATCTTTGAAACAAAAGCCGTGAAGGTTCAAAGAGATAAAGTTATCGTATTCACCGATTGTGGATGGATAGAGAGATTGCATTATTCTTTTGGGCAAAATGAACTCAGCACTTAAGTAATCAGTTAGTTGCTATTTATATTCTGTTCGTGCCGTGTTGACGTCATAATCAGTTGCGACATAAGTGGACAAAGGGAGAGCAACATGTGCATTTAAAAGTTTTTTAGGAAGTCAAGTTGCACTTTTTCTGATTATTTCTGCAGCAGCTTTTCGTTGAAGCCTGAGATTGTGTGTTGAGTTAATGAAGATGATGATTTGCTTCGTTTGCTTTTGTCAGTTTTATTGTTAAATGCAGGTGGTACGTCACGGGACTTCGGTCCCTGCCTTTGTCCGTGGATGCCAGATATGTAACTTGTTGAAGGATTTGATGAAAAGGGCGACACATTCATATTTATGTTTGTTTATTAATTGTAATCTATCCATGCAATTCCCGCACCCCCACCCCGAAGCAATGTGCGGTTGCTTTGTGCTTCTCGCATCCAACTATGGAACTACGTGCATTGCTGGATCCACTCACCCGTCTCCATCCGACTATTTAACTTTCACTGAAACATTTTGTTCTTCCAGCTTTTGGATTTCTATGGAAGTCCTCAATCTATTTTGGAAGTGAACTTAGCCATGGGCCAAGAGCTGGAATTAACGGTTAGGTTCGACCCTGCGTTTAAAGACGATCTTGTGTCTCGAGTCGCTGAAGGTGAGGTCGGAATCACTTACCGCGAACATCCTCACACCGATTCACTGCAACTCAAAGGAGAAGTGAGCAACGTCTGCTTCACTTTCATATTCTAACTTAAACTCTTGAATAGGTTATTCGGTGTATTCAATAGTTAGATAAACTGTTCTCCAAAACTAGGCATAACTTTTGAACTGATTGTGTAATCTAGTTTTGTTTGATCTGTATCTTCAAAACCTTTTCGTTATTAATTAAAGAAAGAAACCCTGTAAATTAGGGATTGAGCAAGGTGTCCGGAAACAAACGAAATAAAACTGATCACCAGATGACAGGCTTGATATGCTTGAAATGAAACCTGGTGGCAACTGCAAGCAAGAACATGAGCAGCAGAAAGAGCATCATGGACGGGTGATTTGTAAACAGCGCAATGCTTTTGTGCTTGAAATTCGGGAAGTTCAACCTCCACTGTGACGTAGTCTGGCAGTGGTCACTTCGGTGATGACGTGAAACATTGGAGCAATTTTGAATGCGCACGACACCGGGTGGACGCTTATATTCTTCTTTCAGCAAAATACAAACTGGCTGTGATGGTATTTACTTTGGACGCAATGAAGTCAGTTTTAACTGAAGCACTGCATTCATATTTTCTCGTAAACATTTGCATTTTTCACCGAGCAGGACTTCAGCTCTGTACTGCGTTTATTTCGTCTGAGTTTAACTGCAGCCCTTTTTCCATCAGGTCAACTTTCCCAATTTGCATTTTGACAAAACAAGCATTGAATTTGGATGCATACTAAACGATACGGAGGTAGCGAGATATCTGGACATCACCAACACCAGTCCTCTTCCAGTTTCGTACAGATGGTCATTTCTAGTAACGGAAGGTGAACAACACATCAGGTGAGTGTAATTGATGGATACGTTCGGAAATACGAGCTTTGTTGCTGTTTGGCGATAAACTATAATTTTTATTCAAACTGTGTGAAGCCTTTCGTAGAAGTTGGTTGGTGATTACTAATCCGCGCGTGAAGAGCAACTGGCAAAGCTTACTGAGATCATTGAAAAGGTATTTTTGCGCGCACCAGCCCTCCCCACCACTTCAGCAGTTATCATCCAACACACGCATTGGTGCGGAACGGATCCCCGCAATCAGTTGATGACGTTGTGCAGATTGCTTGACATAAATCACTTTTTTGCATTGAATGGTTTAAGACGGTTTCGTGCAGAATGCGGTTTACATGAAAGGATTGACATAAAAGATCTACCGTCCAGCAATACGAAGCAGATCATGCGTTACGTATCTTTTTCGCACTAAAACCATTTTTTACATCTTTTTGTACTGAGTGCAAACAATTTTCCTCAAATGCGCTCTTCGCTTATCGCGCGATGACGTTTAAATCGGGAGGGTCACAGCAGATAGTGTTGCCATTGAATGGTGGAACTGTTCCTCTTATTTTGAAAACAAAAATCAAAAATAGGCAGGAGGTACCTCAGGCACTTCCTATACTGCACCATCAAGCAACTTAACACTCGTGTAGCCAACCTATGTTGGAAGCGCGATCGGTTTGTTTTTAATGGAGACTTACGTAACTTTTATTCATATAAACATTGCGTAACCGTGAACTTGGTCTCTACAACGTGGCATCGGAAACGAAAGATTAAGCCTAAAGATTGTAAGGCCCAAATAGGCTTTAGAACAAGGCAGATCATCCTATCCCTGGTAGGTGCTGTCTACTGCTGCCATCACCGTGGTGTTTTGAATGTAGTCTCTACTGAAGCCCTGCCCTAAAGCTGGCTTTTCTATCACAAGGAAATGTTGGGTAGTTCCGCTTCAGACTTTCTCAGTTTTAATTAAGTGACTGAAAACGTTGCATAATATGTAAAAAATAACCAACGAATACAGTTCAACTTTTATGTGAAAGGTATTAGCAGGCTATAGCTTGGGCTATGTATGCAAAGGTGACATTCCAATATCATCAAACAAACTGCTTTCTGGTAAGCTTTAGCATATAAAGAGTCCCGGTATCCTGCACGTGCAGAGATGGTGTCCGGCGGGTTGTGATGTTCCCCTGGGGTCAAAACAATTTACTTCTTACATTTGGAAACGTAAATGAAGGTGAAGATGCCGCGTCACAGCGGATTTGCTTCATTTGCTCTGTTCTGCTCATCTTCGGATGATGTCACTAACCTTGCACTTGAAACGGGAACTATAGAACAAGGATTGGTTTGTGCAAATGTAATTATTATTGTTATGCTTCACATCAACATCGCTTTGGATCAGGGGGCCAGGCAGGGCCGGATTAACCATTGGGCAAACCGGGCAAACGCCTGGAGCCTCGAGCTTGAATATCAAAACACTCCTTTACTGGTTTTTCATGTTTTTAAGTTGTTCACCTCGCGTCAGAATTGTAGAGCTTTTTGATTACTGCGTTTAGTATATAGGTAAGGAAACTGACAACTTTGGCATTTATCGCTTTTGCGTGACTTAAAAGAATTGAAGCAAACAGCACCACGCTTTATGGGCTCCCATTCAGTGATTTCAAATAAACGCAGATTGCAAACCATAGAAACCACATTCGTACAATTAAAACCCAGAAAGTTTGTGTTACGAATAAAAACATATGAATGTGCTTATTTGAATGGAAACGATAATGGAATACTGATTCAATTATGGTTCCTCTTCCAAATCTTCTTCTGCATCGCAAACATTAACATCTGGACGACCTTTTTGTTTCTCAAGACGTTTTTCATAACGTTGGTAACATACTCCGTTGATGATATCTCTCATTAAAAGTAGGAGTGCATTTGCTATTAAACTAGGAAGTTTTGTGCAATCTTGAAGTGCAGTGGGATCTGGAATCCCGCAAAAATATAATCCAAATGCCTTCTTCTTACAATTGAAATGTGTTTTTTAATTTGTATGCATATAGGGAAAAATCGAAATTTAAACAATCAGTCTCAACCCTTGTTGCACCAGTTTCTTCATTTGCAATTAGAGACAATAACATTATATAACATACAATCCCGACAATGATCTTTATGAAAATATGAAACCGATTGAACGCGTTCTGCTACATTCGATATGCGTACTTTCTCACCTGATGTGCGCGTGTGAACACTGTAGTATAAAGTTATCTTTATATTACTGACCACATTGAAATTGCTGATGAATTTTTCATTTCAAAAAACACGGATTTCACGTGATTTTTCATAATAACCTAGACACCCAGGTCTACTAAAAAGCAGATCTAGGTGAAAAACCCCGCAGTGGGAGCCCTGCATGGCCACATGCGGCAAAACACCTACTACCGTGACTTGAAGTGAACGTTTGAAGATTGCTTGACGTGCTGATGTTACGCAATAAAGACAATAGTAGAACAATACATGGTCACCCCCAATTGTCTCTGAAGTGTAGGCTGCCAAAACGTATCAGTTTTGACGTTTTTAACCAGTGCTTCTGCAAAGTTGAAATGAGGACATGTGGAACGCAACGCAGTTTCGTTAAAGGCTTAGGGGGCCTCGCGATCACGACTTTGTCCGGGGCCTCGCTTTCATTTAATCCGACCCCTGGGGTCAGGCACAACAGGGGATGCCCCTGTTAATTGGAAACCTCTCTTGAAAATAAACATAATTTTGCTGAAAAAAGAGTATTAATAACAATAACTGTTTCAAAAATATGTCACTGGTTGCTTTAATGGAAACTTCGGGCGCTGTAATAATCCCTTGAGGTTCAGAAAGATACTGTATTATCAGTGAAAATTGCCGCTTTGCAAAAGAGTTGGGTGGATCCCTTAAAAGCTACTTTTCCGACTTTGGTGAATTGTTACAAAAAATCTTCACAATGGACTCCCTTACCATTAAGTTGAGTTGATGAAGTACTACTGTCAGAACAACCTTAACTCAGCTGGTGGGTTGTCAAAGACAAACGGTGCTGTTCGCAGACTGCGCCAGAACATGCTGCTGAGCTTGCTCGAAGCTTCAACGACGTTTTGTTGATATTCTTTTCGGGCATTGAATGCTGGCTTAAGGGAAAAAAATACATCCACCATAGTTTCAAGTTAGGTTTTATTACAATCTGAACTGCAAAACACTTACTTCCGTGTCTTGAAACTTTTACTTAAAAGCAATGACCAATGCTCATTTGCCGTGTATTTTGTCGCAGGTACATTGGAGAAATACTGCAAGCACCCACATCTGCCGCAGGGGATCACGAGGAAGGCCAGCGGCCCATTGAACCAGCTGCCCTCCCATCTGAAATAATCGCAGTTGGTGATGTCACTGGCGTTCCTGACTCTGGTCCAGTTTCAAACACTGACCAGATCGGATCCAGCAGTGGGCCCGAGGAAGTGCACACTGACCCCAGCGTCCAGCACGCTGAACAACACGTGCCTAACGATCAAGATCAGACTGAAGCCATTGAGCATGGAGGCCGGGGACCCGTGAGGAGCGCAAATGAAGTTAAAGATCCTGGAAATGATTTGGAAGAAGAAAGTCTGAGCAAAGCTGACGAGAGCACTGATCAAGATACAAATGCACAGGTACCCCGCATCGTGTCGTAGTTGTTATTATAGTTATGACTGCTTCTTGTTGTCGACTCAACACTTGGGTGTTGTTCGTGCACTCTTCCCTCAGAGTCCCACCCAGTCAGTGGAAGCTTGGTCACCTAATGGGGGTGTGGACTCCTACAAATAGATTTGTTTTAATAGTTAGCGAACTGTGTTTATGCCTGGAGCATCTTGCTGGCGTGGGTTCAAGGCTGTTGCTCAGGGCATTTTGAATAAATGTACAGGATCATCATGTCATGTGGAGATTGAACAGACACCACTTTAGAAGATTTATTCAAAGCTTAAACGGTCTTAGAATAGAACTACAGTAAATGCAAAGAACAATACGTTGGCGAGCAGCTGGCTCGAACCTCGCACAAATGCTGAATAACAAGCGCAGCGATTGAAGTTAAGCAGCGGTGTGGACGCCAAGAGCAAAGGCACGTGATTGATTATTACTTCAGAGATCTGTGTATCGAAAGAAATCCTTTCCCAGCAAAGAGTCGGCTGCAATTGTTTCATCATGTCTTTGCTATTGCGACATGTGTGTTGCTGTTTAAAAACACAATGGTTCGTTTGAGGAGCAAAAATCATACAAATACCCGATGTATTTTTGAACGTGCACCTCCTGTCACCCCAATATGCCCCCAGAGCAGTGGTGGTCTTAGCATTTGGGGCCCTGCACTCGCATAAATGGAAGATCGAAATGAAGGCCACCGTTTTCAAAAATGGGGTTTGTATTTACATTAAAAGTGGTATGTGATGCTGAATTTTACAGCAACTCGTAAATCTTCTTCCGTAAGACATTTCCTTCTCATATATGCACCTTAATCCACTACAAAAATACCACAATTGCACACAATCTGCAGCAAAATATAACACCCCACTGCTCCGTAATTTAAATCTACAGAAAGTACCTCAGTATCTCCAGCTTCATGCGTTATACGACCAAAATTTATTTCTGAATCTCTGCAGTGACAATCAAGTAGCTGTAGGGCAAAGGAAAACATTAATGGTTCAAGAAAGTAAGGACAGCTCCCCCATAAACATTTAAACATTCAGTTCTGACTCAAAAAAAATGAGTGCAGCTGATGTAACGTTGCGTTAGCAGCTATTGAAGTATACAGCAGACCATGTAAGTATACACATGCACGGTGCTGTTTAAAACTGTTTGAACAATGGAATCACCCTGGGGCTGGGGTGGACAATTAGAGGTCCGCGGCCCACATGTGGCCCGCGGGAGCATTCAAGAAAAATCTTCAAATCTGAAATTTCTTCCAAATTGTGACAGTGAATGTTAGCAGTGAGGATAACTTAAACCGTGACTTATATTTCCGTTTGAAGGTATGACGCTTTCGCTATACCCGGCCTTCTCAAAGCCAAATTAATTGCCCATGCCCTAGGGCCAAGTTAAGCTTGTTTCTGGACTTTCAATGTCCAGAAATACAGATAAACATGCCTTTTCTTCTACAGTAAATCGGTTGAAAAAGAACTGATGAAATATATTTTTGTGATGAGACTGAAATGAATGAAATACGCCAAAGTATTGAATCACAAATTTTGATCAGATTGGCTTGACCTTGATAGGCTACAACAACTAACTCATGGCAGCAAAGCTTAAACAAGGTAATATCACAAAAGTACTATAAACAGGATTATGCTAATGGATTTATCTTCGTCGTATTTTGATTTAGGGTGTGTAATCCGGGTAATTAGTACATTTATAAACAAGAATGGTAGGTTAGCAGCTAAATCTTGCAATTGTTAGCAAAATAATTTAGAAAAGTACGGCTCAATTTTCTTACACCAAAACTTCTTAAAATTTGATTGGGGGCCGCATATCCTTTATTTAAAAATGTTGGGCCCCGTTAGACAAACCAAGCCAAGTTTTCTGCTAAATAATATGTAATCATTAGCCTATAATACAAATGCAATCATTCACGAAAGCTCATACATCTTTGAAAGTGTGTTCGCTGAAAACGGGGCCCCTCAAAGAGCGTAAATTCAAAATAGGGTCCCCCATTTTGCACGCCCTGCACACTCACTAAGACCACTACTGCTCCAGAGATTATGATGTTCCTTGTTCTCTTCGCTGCAGGAGCGGACGGGAGAGCTCACCTTCAGCACGGAATGGAGCAAAGAAGATGTAAACCACCACGATGACGTAGGTGAAGAAGAGCTTCGACGGACGGCCAGCCGTCTCTCCTCCCGGCACCAGCCGTCTCACCCATTCAACACCAGGGTCGCTGACCTGCCCCTCCTACCATGGCTGGAACCGGGAGCAAGCCACGTCCCCAATGGGGTTGAGGAAGTGTTCGATATTTTACCGCTGTATGGCGCTCTTGAACCAGGAGAAACTCAACGTGTCACCTTCACTTATTATGGACATGCCGATGTTAATTGCCAAGCAAAGTAAGCAAACGATCTTTGTTCTGACTGTGTTATTAGTTTAAACACTTGACTCAGAATGACCAACTTTGTTCTCATTGTTTAAGCAAGCGATTGCTGGATGAGTAGAGGATAACTACGACGATAAGACCAAACTCTGGTTGCCCAAGCGACAAATTGCTATTGGTGATAATTGCTGCAGGTGGCAACGTCGCGGTAGGAACTGTTCAGGGGGAAAATAGTTACAAGTGTCATTTGTCTTAGGTGGCGTCACAAGTGGTCACTGTCTTAGGTTCGCGTAGCAATTGTTTTGCTAGCAGTTACCCAGGTGGTTTTTGTTGTTGATCATAATTGTTGGTGGTGACAATTCGACTGGGTAGCAGTTGTTTTCGCGCCAATTGCCGTTGATCGCTGATGCTCCGAGTGGTAGTTGGACTGAGTCCAGACTGACCGAGCGTTAATTGTTGTTAGTGGCAACTGTTCTCAGTGGCCAATTTTCCGACACTCGAAAGGTCACGCGCCTTGATATTAACCGACTTTCGAAATAGTCTTGTGCTGTGTTCAGACAGTCGTCCTGCCACCACACCTAGTGTTTTCAAACATATTCAAATAAATTAGAAGAGAAGTGAAAAGTAGTTTCAATTATTGTGCGTTTGTTTGTGGTTGTGCTAACCGAGGTTTTCCGTTCGTAGAGCGATATGCGAGGTGCAAGGAGGACCCAAGTACGAAGTAAAGTTGCAAGGAGAAGCTTCTCTTATTGAATACAAGTTTGACAAATTTGAGGTTGATTTTGGAAAACAGGTATCAGATGAAAGTTAGCATACAGTTGTGCTTACACTCGTTATTGCGAAATTGTTTTGCATTTAAGTCTTCCGCCATTTTTTATCTGAACATACCACTCTTTGTTTGACATGCACTTCATCTGTGGTGGAGGTGCTATTGTTGCTATACATTCGGTTGTGACATATTCTGTGCAGAGCGCGAACCCTCAGTGACACAATTCTCGCCCTGGCCCCAGGAATTGGCACTAGTTTCATTTGTTGCATCTAATTTGTTGCTATGAAGATATTAAAACGAACGCCTAATTTAGGAATGCAGCAATCAT
>JGI24158J21664_10009322_pt1 | contig 13099 bp, 9 predicted proteins | sample Ectturendosymbi3_FD_21664 | JGI IMG/M metagenome (IMG submission 21664) | reverse complement strand
TTAAGGCCGGCCCTGAGCGTGCACAAATTCTTTGAAACTGAAAAATCACAGTTGGTTTGCCCAGTTTTATTGTATGCCTTCCGATCATAACTTGAACCGCTATTGTTCGGCAAACCTTTTTAGCAAACATGCTCGCCGGACTTCTTGGCATGCAATCACCAGCACTGGAACCATCGCAACACTCGTCCATGCCTGGCGGACAGAGCTGTTACAGGTGTTACGGTCAACTAAGCAGTTCATGCGTTCCGAACAAGATTGCTATGCCTTCCGAATTTGTCATGTGACCATTTTGACCAATCGTGTTCGGCTAAATGCAAAATAGCTCCAGCAGTGCTTTTGCCCAGCAGCAAGATACACACTACCTATATGTAATCCAACTCCAAGATTCAAGAACAGAAAAGTAACTTGGAAACTAATTCAAGTTAACTTATGCTTTACTATTGGTTCACAACATCATTATAATGATTGACACTTAAACGACTTCAAGGCAATCAATATTAACGGCAAGGCAATGGGGAAGTCAGTTACGCTCCGTAAAATTTACGCATTTATTTAACTCTCTTGTGAATAACTTCAAAGCAGAACGGTCATGTTTTAAGCTTAAGATAGTAAATGAATAACGGAGCACCTTTAGACAAACTAAGCTGAATCGCCTGATCTACAGAGTAATAAACTTTCTGGAGCATGAACTTCTATGTGAAAGAGACACTACCAGTATCATAAATGAATTTGCTATGGCAAAATCTAAACAATGCAATCTTAAGCAGCAGGTTTTCTGCTTTTTACAATCTATTTCGACATTTGTACTTTGACTACAATTCCTAGATATAGCAATAATCAAATTTGTTGATGAGTCTGGAAGCATTAATTACTGTCTTTGTACTATACTTGCGAGCTGTAAAGTGACGTATTCTTCCTTCTTGGATACGTTTTTGGAAAAAAGATATGTAACCCATTATGTCCACCCCTTGCCATTTAGGACCAGCTTTTCTCGCACCTACTACATTCAGTATGCTAATCAGTCTTTTTTAAAGCGTTTTGAGGACAGAAACGGTCAAATGTTTCCAAACGTCTCTCGAAATACAGCAGAATCTCTTTGCATAACCACCGCCAAAATACACTAACACCTCGCTTTATAACCATCTCTTTATTCCGATATGAAGTAGCTGCGGTCTCTCAAAATCCTTCAACGGTCACCAAGGTCACACCACAACAGCAAGCCATGTGTCTGATGGTAGTCACATGAATGCCCACAGAATTTATCATTTAACAGCGAGTCACTTGTTCAAGTGTATTTTTAACTTAGGGCCCGGGGCTGTTAGTATGCTACTGGCCCCGCGCCACCTTAATCCAGCAGTGATCCCAAGGTGGACGTTTTTTCATTAATATGGATTGTCACTTAAAACTTCGGAACATCAGAGTTGCGAATCGGCGCAGTTTTGACTATTTCAAATAAATCGATTCATTTGACGGTACGAACGTGCCTTTTTACGAAATGCAACTTCAGGTGTCCGTTTGCGAAAATTGCACTTGGCATCTTTGAACCTGCAAGAAGATGCAATATGGCTTGTATTGCCGCAGTGGTAATATCTTCGCTGTCCTGTCGCCTCCGTTTTTTGGGAGTGTGCAGAAGGCTTCTGTTGTTCCGTATTGCTGTTGTTGCATACTGCTTTTTGCTCGATCGCATGCGCCGGAAGTGATTTTGGGCCGTTGATGGTCTCCAATAATTGTGAAATTAATTATTTGACATTTAATTTTTCAGAAAATGACATCGGCCAAATACGTTAGTCCGATTGTAGACATTTGATACATGTAAGTACTCTCCAGAAGTGGGGTAAGCAAGGTATCGATTTACAAATTTTTTATTTTATTTTTACAGGAAATCGATTTCATGTAATTCTACTCATCGTCAATCCTAAAATCTTATTCAAATAAATATATTTAAAAAAATTGCATATCGATTTATTGCTTATCCCCCTTGTGGAGAGTACTTACTTGCATACAGATATGTGCAATTTTGAATCATCGCAAAAAGATGAAGACGGAGTTCAGTCGGTTTATTCCTCGAAAGCTTACAGAAAACCTAAAGCTGCATTTGACATACCTGTATAATAATGTTGAATAGTGTGCAAGCTATTCGTCTTTTTGTGATAATTGATGCTTCAGTAAATTGCAATTGCTTTGAAACAATTCTATCGGGCAGTTTTCAACAATCTTGGCTACGAAAGATAGGTTCTGCTGCAATTAAGCCGAAAAATACGAAAACAACCAATCGGTTTCTTAAAAAAAGAAAACATAAGACCACGGCTAAACAGTCACAGAATCATCCAGCTGCACACAGGGCAACTCATTGAATTTCCGATTAGATCAGGCGAAAGCTCTCTTTTGGTTGTTGATGATTGCAAGTGAAGGTTGTATCGGCCTAAGTGTGCTTTTCCACAAAATTCATTTTCCACAACTCGTTTGCGGCCACATGTATAATATAAGGTTTGTTTTTCATTAATGCCAGACTTCTGTTCTTGTGAACGCTGCAAAGCGGTTTGATGACTTTTGCAGTGGGTTGAAAATCGTGTGAGTCGGTGTAAGACACGATGTTTCAAACAGAATGAAAAATTAGTTTTTAAAAAGCACACTACTGCGTGAGCCACCTTTCGTATCTTTTTGTGCTTCGAAGTGCAACCACGCTTTTGTGACATCAAGTGCACATTTGAAGTACAAAAAACTAAAGTATCTCACATCTTGTCGGTTTTGTTTTTGTAACATGTTTGTCAGTGATACAGCAACAAGTCACCATAAGGGCGACACGGCTGAATCTGCTCACAAAGTGTTTTGACGAAATCGATTTCAGGTCATTTACGCAATGTTTGTCAATGATTAGGTTTTCATAAAGTTTCCGAACTCAGACAATTCTCGACACACACATATCCAAGCGGAAATAACAGCAGCAGCCAGTTTTAACAGAATAGTTTTTAAATGTGGAAGGTCTGATTGACTTTCTTTAAGAGTTGTATCATGTTTCTAGGCCTGTTGCAGCTTAAATTGGGATGTTGTTTGGACCTTTATCAGACTGAAACTCGATCAAATTAAAATGAACCTAAGTAAAACTGAATAACCATAAGTATGATTCTACATTTTGCAGATCTGGTACACGAAAAGCGGAAATACTAAATAGCCTTATAATGAAAATCATGGCCAATGAAAACGACAAAAACAACATATTGCAAACGTTTCGATAACTCCTGTTACCATCATCAGTGTATTTGCAATTGCACTGATGACGATAACAGGAGTTATCGAAACGTTAGCAATATGTCGTCTGTATCCTTTTCATTGGCGGTGATTTTCATTATGTTTTGCAGATTGTGTTTGAAAACATAACGTGGATCACAGTATTTTTTCTACATTTCAGCAATATTTACAACAATGTAGGGGTTAAACGATTTTAGGTTTTAGTGTGACAATTCCACTAAACATTTTTAAATGCATTTAAATTTAGGCAACATTTCTGAAGTAAAGCCCAGGAGACATGCTCGGTTAGGAAAAACATTCATAAAAAACATATTACATTGGAAAATTGGCAACATTGATCTTTATTTCGAAGGTTCGTAAATCAGCGAGAAATACGAGAAATTATTTCCTTCATTAGCAAAAACCTTAACCTTCATCAATAAATTAATGAAAAACAAGATTCATGCAACGAAAGTCGATACGGCAAGTCTCGTTTGTTGCCCTGCATGAGAGCGACTTGAGGAAATGTTGTTGCAGTGGCAAACCCTATCCTTCCAGTTAACGAAAACAAGCAACATGCTGACAATGTTAGCTATCACCACGGTGTCTTCCATCATTATTTGCGCATTTTCATACACGGAAAGCAATCTCATGGAAACTATTATCAGAACATCGCTAATTACGCAAAAAATAGTCACGCAAATTGCTCTGTATATAACGGGCTTGAGATTGACACGCATTCGCTTTGACTGCATTTTCATGGTATGCTTCAAGAGAGGGCATATAAACAAGTAAAGCAGGCTTCCGTGAAACACGATCGAAATAGACGCAGTTACAATGAGGTACGTTAGACCCAGGTGTGTGTCCGATGCGAAGTGGCATCCCATGTCTGACACCACCGTTTGTCTGGCAAGGATAAACAGCACAGGCACGACAATCGCTGTAACCCAAATTAAAACAAAAGTCAGCATGCTTAAAAATTTGTTTAGGCTTGTTTTGAGGTGACTTGTTCCGCCTTGCATTAGCAGTGATCGCTGGCGCAGCCACAGCAGGAGGTAGATGGGCACAAGTGTCCAAGTCGTGAGCACGAAGTTTATGTTTTTCGTATACTCACACAAGTGCAATCCTGTCGAGAAAATGTGCACTACCTCGAAGCAAAGTTTTTCACAAAACATGACTGTTCCAGTGCTTGTACAGGCGATTGAACACATTCGCAGTCTAGCAGCTTCTTTGCTTTTACTTTCAGCTGTCATTCTGCGCTTACTGAATGAAACTTTCTTTCGGCAATAAGAAGCCGAGCTGTGCTTGGTGGGGACCAGCTCAATTATCTGTCCGCGTCTGCGTTTTTGACGAATTACCCATTCATAAGTGATAAGAGAAACACTGAGGTATATTGCGATCAAACAATACGCAAACAGAGTACCTAACCGCCAGAAAGAATAGCTGTGGAACTGGTGGTAGCTCGGATCCATTTTGTGTGCATCTTTATCCGAATGCAAGCTTTGGTTAAACTCCATGTGTTCAGCATAGGATGTGTTTCAGATTAATGATCAGTCAGCTTCGGGGAAGTTTTCAACCAAACTCACTTGAATTTATTTAACGAAATGTCGACACCTGTTAAAATCACAAAACAGTCTATAGAAGACTGCAAAAATATTTGAACAAAATGCAGTAGATTTGAATTTCAAAAGCTCTGTAAACATCCATTATACTGATGCAGATTTTGCAGAGATCAAGTTAATGACTTACGTTTATGTTTGAACTTATGAACTTATTTCATATCCAAAATTTCTATGTCTTACAGGGGTGGGGAGCCTGCTGACTGCGGGCCAAATTCGGCTCGCTTAAGCATTTAATATGACCGGCATCAGAATTTTCGTTACCCAAGATAGAACGCAACATTGCGTCAAAACTAAACTCCGTGATGAGCAGATATTTATACAGCAAGTCAAAAGAAGTTTCTCTCGCTCTTCATAATTTTCTATTCTTATTTTCCTCAAAGAAGACTAGAGTAAAATTCTAAGAAAAAATTAATGATTATTGCGCCCGTCAACGATATTCCACACATGTGGCCCGTGACAGTAAGTAGGTTCCCTACTCCTGGAATAGAATAATGAAATGTTTAAAAATGTTTCCGACTATTTGGCAAAATCATCCAAAATATGATTCATGATCTGCTCTTTATCATTGACGAAGCTGTTGAGGAAGTTGTGCCATGTAGACTTCAGATACAAAAACCCGCTTCCAAGTTCACATTTATTTAAAATCGAAAAAGGCAGTTATTTTTCATCTATTTTGTCTCAAAATCAAAATAAAATTGTTTAAAGTGCTAAACTATTTCTGTTATACACGATTAGTATTCGCAGATGCGACTCTGCCTTCAGTCGCACTGATGAGCCCGCAAGGGCGAAACCGCCGTCTGGAGATTGAATACATGCTCCATACCTCAGAGACAAGAGGATGAACACTTAATAAAAGCTGATGAATATTTGGTTGACTTTGCTGTTTTGATTTGCTATCATTCTGTGTATTCTTGTATTAATAACAGATATTGCCTCAACTTGCCCACTAAAAAGATTGTTTGTATTGGAGTTTATTAGTCTTGCACATGAATCACAAAAGCTTAACTTTTGCACTACCAAATAACGTCATGAACTTCATGCTGTCATCAGCGCAAGAGAATGTGGCCTCTGGACATGTTGCCACCGATCAGAACTTTCTGCTTTGATCAAATCACTGATTACCAGAATTAAAACAACCAAGATTCCAAGGAAGCATAATCGAAGAGAGCCTTTTTCTGAAAACAGGGCATAAAATCTACATTACAAGTGTTTTTGCTCGTCCTTATGCGTATCTGAGAGTTCGTAGGTTTACCGTTCGCGCGCTGCGTCAGCGTCACAAAGTATTGAATAAAGCGCAAAGTGCGGCCACAAAGCTTCTGCTGCAGTTTCCTCCAGTCGCGAGTCTTCGAAACAACATCGTGAAATGTACTGATTGCGTTACAGCTTTGCATTACCCAAAGAACAAAGGTTTGGCCAACTCGACTAATTTCATTAGATATTGTGACCTTGCGTCAAAAAAGTACGAAAAAGAAAATTGGTCGACTTTTTCTTGCGTAAGCCACTTTTTATTGCGTAAGCGCTGAGAATGGCATGCGGCCCTTAAACAGTCTTCTTGGCGATTCACTTAGTGGCCGTGGGTCGAACACACAATATTCCAAACAAGAGGCTCCCACTCTACCACTGAGCTAAAAATAAAAAAATTGCTCGATAGAATCGCTTGTTTGTCACCTTTGCGGAGACCAGTTACTTGAATAAAGATATGTGCAGATTTGAGTCATAGCAAAAAGAAAAAAGCAGAGCCCAGTCCGTTGATTCTTCAAAAGCTTCCAGCAAACCCAGAGCTTTTAACTGATGTTCATTCTTGGCACTCATAATAAATTTGCAACATTATGACTATGGGTAGATGAAGCCCTACTACTGCTCCAAACTGAATTGCCATCAGATGTGAAATTCACACAAGCATTCATACGTGTTTGTCTGCTTGAGTTTTACTGTCAAGTCACAGAGGGAAGTATCCTACGTTCATTGTCATGCGTCGAATAATGCTTCTATAGTTTCTTCAACATGAGTGCGTGAAGCACTTTTCAGCAAAATGATCAGAATCAAAATGAAGTTCGCAATCCGAATGACTAACCTATTATCTTGACCCACTTCTGCCACTGTTTCACGATAACCCTTGTTTCCCCAAGCTTGTTGAAAGTAGAGACTAAATTCAAGTGTCTCTGTAAACTGTTTTGTTTGCAATTTTCTGTGTTCTTGCGTTTGCTGTTTTTTCTGATTGTTCTTAAATTTTATTCAAACACATTTTTGCTCTTTCAATTTAACATTTTTACCATTTCGCTAACAATTTAGGCTTAGAATTTGGTTCCAACGCCAAAAAAGGTGGAGAACCACTCGTCTAGGCCATGGTTAAACTGCGCACGACATTATGCAAATTACAAGCCCGATTCTCTCTGTAGCTACTTGGTGACCACCAGTTTTCGTCCAGCAGCAGGACGTTTTTTAGTGCTTGTGGGCAAGCAACAAATTTCTGCTTCTGACTGACAACCCTCTCTTGTGAGCGGATAACCTTGGTTTCTGCCATGAAACGACTTATTGTATCAAGAAAACAAATTCAAGCATGCAGTTGTCTTACTTGCTTTCGATAAAACAACCATCTCTTTATTCTTAGCAAAATTAAAATATTTACTGACAATATCCGCTTGCATTTCTGCAATACAACATACGTTGAGCTAGTTTTCCCCAATCACCTTTTGAAGTTAGTAACTCTGTCTATAAACAGAAAGTTAAATGTTCATGACACTGTGATTCAAATGGCATGGTAAGGGATTGTTACTACGATTCGTTACTGATTTACTATAAAACACCAGTTCCCGAGTTTTGGATGCGCTCTTACATAAACAATCGATATTTGGACCCACTACTTAATTCCAAATTAAAAAACAGTGTATCACAAAGGAAACAGTATGCAACGCAGGTAATTTCCTAAAGGATTTATACAATTTACACGTGATAAAGATATTAATTACACCAGTGAATGCAAACAAACTAAAAAAGTTCATTACAAAAATTTTATGACTGTTATACATGGATTTATGAAATCCATTACTGCCACTAAACATAGGCTTTTATGACTTACGAGTGTCTACAAACCTTCAAGAAGCGGTGCCTCCATTTAAGGTTGGCAACTGCTGTATTTTTAAAACGAGTGGCAATGAGCATACAGTTGTTTCATCCTAGTTTGAGTGATTCATTTCATCAAATCCAATCCCCCAAAAACATATATCTGATATAACACTTAACGAAAGCAAACTATGTATGTCCTATTGCAAACAATTAAGCATCACGAATAGCTGAATATTTCTGAACATCAGGGCAAGGTACGTTCGTTGCACTTACGCGCAAGTCACATGTTTCTCGAGCATGTCTGCGATATTTTGCTCCTATCACGGGCCAGTCTATCAGAATGTGATATCAGGACGGAGGATGCAGCAGTATTGGAGAGGTTTTACGATGGCCATTTCTGCGAAGATGATACAGAGGAGGCAAGGTCTTCCCTATTGGTACCCAGAGCCGGATTAAAGGTTGGGGGCCCGGGGCAATTTTTACTGGAGGGCTCCTATGACGTAATTCATGACGCCATGGTTTGTAAAAGTTGTGTTATCGCTGATTAGCAAGATTTCCGTTTGCTTTTTGCGGTGGTCGAGAATGTGCTTACTCAAATTCACATACAGTTGGTTGCGAGAAGAGAAATTATGATATGAATACTAGAGTGTATTTTTACTAAGAAAAAATATTTCACAAACTGGAGAGTGACTCGGCAACAAACAATATTAACCCAAACCATAAGCAGAAACCAGAGATTACAAACAAAAACACCGCAAAAAGAACATGTCAATATGACCAGCCAGGCTGAGTGTGAACTTGTTTCCAAGCTAATGTCTTGATTGTCACCTTAATTTTCAGGTGCTCTGGTTAACGCCACTGCTTTAACGTTGCTGCTTGAAAGTTTTGCTAGATAAAGCGATTCAGTCACGCCGTTTTCTCGGGTCTAGTGTACAATTCGCCCTCCCCGACTTTTCGGGTGATGACGTCATCGATTGAAGTTGGTGGTTAGAGAAGGTCGCACACCAAAATTGGTGATGACATCACTACACGTCATGACATACAGCTTGTCAAAGTTGACGGCCTATACGTATCTGAGGGCATTCATTTCGGCTTGCTTATACGACGTACCACAGTTAACATCAGCGTGAAATATGCAGGCAAGCAGAACCTTTTTCAAATAAATCGTGAAATAATCATCTCCAGGATGTTTGTTCAATGGATCGTGGTACTTGATTTTGAGCTGCAGATTGCTTATTCGGAAAACTGCCTAGCATAGGTGACCACGGATCCGGAGTCGATTCCAGCAGGATTCTGCGTTTGTTTTTGCAGCCGGATTCAAACATTTGTGAAAAACCGAACCCGGATCCGGAGTCAGTTTTATTTTTGGCAGTAACAGGAGTCTGCACTGTCTTTACAAACGTCATAGCTTCAGTACAAAATAAGCATTGCTGGATTGCGGTTGCATCGATGGTTGCTGCAGACTGAACAAGAGTCAGATTCTCAGATTTTTTAAATTTTGAACCCAGGTCCGGTTTCAAAAACTTTGGAACAGGAGCGGAGTCTGAAAATGTGCTTCCGGCCACCTCTGCTGCCTAGTTGGCTGCTCAGCTTGGTTTTCAGTTGGTCTGCCAAGTTTGTTGTGTCATTGCCTGATTAGCATGTTGTGTTACAAGCTGGATAACGATCGGTCAGATAGATAGCAAAAACTGTGATGTTTGATCTGCAGTTAGTCAGCCTCCTAGTGAAACTTCAATGCAATCTATTATAAAAGTTTGGCCCGGTGCAAACTTTTAAAGTCATCTTATCGAGTTGCTCTGTGGCTACTCTTTTAACGTGTGACTAAAACGTTTCTACCCGTGTTCTATCTCAGACAGGTAAGGCACCTAACTACGTCTCAGGGCGGAGCACCAGACGCAGGAGTCCCGTTACTAAGTTTCGCCAAATAAATGGTTGATTACAATATACGTAACTGTATACATGACGTTAGTACGCAACGGTGAGAGAATACGACGACAAATTGCAAGGCGGTAATGTGGGTGCAGTAGGGTGGAACCTCAAAAGAGAGCTTGACTCCTAAAAATTTCAAAGTGGTCTAAGGTGACGGCGGTTATGCAACTGGAGCTGTTACTTAAAATTCTTGGGTTTTCAAGTGTTCCCCAACTGTTCGTTTTAAAGCTGACCATTTTTTCTCATGTTGAATTAACTGTGTGTAAGTGCCGAAGAGCAGCACAGTTAGTCGTGAGTGGGGTGACTTCAGTGGTTAGTGTCCGTTGTGAGCTGACCTCCTTTGAATATCGAAGCATTGTCGCAGGCTTGTCAACTCGGTCTATCCCAACTGAACTCAAGCACGAGTATATTCGACTGACTGCTCCTCCGCCGAAGATCCCCTTATATACCGTCGCTTGAAGGTAAAAACCTTTTGGGGTTCTTGAACATTGCGTCATGCCGACTGCATTACCTCATGACCGCGTGCACCTTACTTTGTCGCTTTATAAAATCACGCAGCATGACGTGCTACTGTCGTTGGTCAAAGTCGTGTCTACTGCCAAGGGTGACCTTGGTTTGTCGAGTTCATGTGAGAGGTTACCTGGGTGGAAAATCCACAGTAACCTATGCATGGACACATTAAACTCGTTGTTATTTTTTTAGAAGGTTGTTCGGGCCACGCGAGTTTATTCGGGCGCAGTCCTGCAGTTACTGAGGTTCGTTGTAGGTCGTGCTTACGCCGCCTAGCGTCTGCTGCTCCTTGTGTCGGCACGGGGCAGTCGTCAGCATTAACGTCGGTGGCTGCTGGACTGCTCGCATCGATGGTGGCTTGATTCAACAAAGTGTGTTCGAGAATAGCTAAGCTCGTTAGGTTTTCGAATTTTAGATGAGGTAAACAGTCTCGAGGGTCATCGTGTGGTATGGCATGTAAATAATCGAGCCAGGCTTTGTTAACGTCTTTGCGGATGCCGGCGTACGTTTTTTCTTGTGGCACTATTCTAATTCGTATGCAATAACTCAAGAAACGTATCCCAGTGGATTTAATTATCCAGCTCATTATTGTTAATAATTGTTCATATGGTTGTTGGGAACATAGCGGCAATTGCCACGGTCTACATGCCTCATATGGCTGGATCAAGGTTTTTAGTTCCTTGAGTGTTTTCTGCGCATCGCTGAAACCGTTTACGTCTAACGGCATCTTGGCGTACCATTATTATGTAAGACAGATTGTATCTGAAAAACAAGGAAATAGTGAAATAGTAGCATCTACGACAGACGTGACTACATTGAACACGGATTATATAATACAACATAATTAGAGCAGTCGATCTTTTTGAAGATTTCGTGTGATCACGGCTTGGAAGTTGATTTTGGTTGTTGAGTGATTACGGACAAATCATGTTGGAGAAACCTCCCAGGTTGACTCCAACACTATCATACAATGCAGTTCCTATTGCCTTGCAGCTGGCAAGCGTAATCTCCGCGTGCTGGGGCTTTGTTTTGCAATTGTCAGTCTACTTTTAACACGCCCTGCATCTTCGCTTTGCAGCTTGTAAGTGGTTAGACTGGGTATTGTGCACTTCTTTCCCAGCTTTTCTGTATAGCTGGTCAATGTAGGTATTGTGTAATTTACCCCCAATTTTCTCTGCAGCAGTTCTGTCTGACCAGCTTACAAATCCCCATCAAGTCTTGGAATGTAATTTTTGACAAAAACCAGCGTAGATTTTGTCCGTCAGCATTACCCTAAACCTTCTTATTTTCTTTGGAATGCCACCCAAGTCAAGCTTAGTCATATGTGTGAAAAATAAACATCAATGCTGTTCGTTCCCATTCTGCTATTGCTTTTATTTAAAAGCACACATGATGATCTTCAAAAGTTCACCGCTTCCATGCTGCCTAATAGATAGCAATCATCAAAACTGCTATAATCGAAGCAAATCATGGTTCAAAACCATCCAAGTTTTGAAGTACCACAAAGGTTAAAGTTAAACGATTCAAAGACATATCGTAAACAAATGTATATATTTATTACATATTTTGCAAATTAGCCACTCAAACAAATGCTTCCTTTGCATAAGCTACACATGCCGGCCTCGCCTCTTCCTCTTGCTGTTCAACTAGACTTGTCTCTACACGGCTGGCAGTTGTTGGTGCTTGCCAACAGTACAGCGGAATCACACTTTGTATTCCATATTTTCAGCAATAGCCTTAACTAAATCGTGAAAGCAATGATCCTTATCGCGCTAATGGCGCCACATCCACTCATTCGTAACCCTGCTCAGCATAACAGCGTAGTATACTCACCCCGGAGCTTGTTTTTTGTTGATTTCATATTGCCTACTTAAAAAATGTTACAAACCTGTGTTTTCATGACTTTTCCTGATTTTCAGTGACACGTGGAATGGTGTCAGAGATATTTTACAAAAATATCCCTGAAACCCCAGATCCGTCGCCAGGATTTCGCAGCAGGGGGGCGGGCAAAAGTCACAAGGGTGAGTCACATTTTTTAAATACAATGTTGGATGTATGCAGCAACCGCTACGAAGAAAGTCGCTTGCGACATGTAAATTTTATTCACATTTAACTCGATCCAGAAATTTATACAGATATGAAGGCCGAACCGGCCGAGCACTGTCATTTGCTCTTGCAGCTTGGACAAGGGAAGAGACAAAAAATTGCAGTTTTTGCAAATCGTTAAAACTGCCATCTCCTTGTACATTGTCCTCGCGTTTCACTATTGCCCCTCGTCTCCTCTTTCATGTTGCACGAGCTACAGCATACCAGGCGGTTCGTTATACAGCAGAAAAAATGAAAATAGACGATGAAACATGGTAGTTGAAGCACAAAAGCAGTTATAATGTCATCCTATAAACCTCTAGGTTTAGAACAAATTTCGTCAAAGAATGGTTTGGACTAATTTCCGGAATCAACATAGCTCTGTTATACATAAATTCTTTCAGAATACCCAGGGCCGGATTTAGCTGATACAATGCCGCAAGGGCTAGGCTCAGGGGCGCAGCCAGGCTTTTTCTAAGGGGGGGGGCTGAAGTTATGGAAGCAAAAGCCTTGAAAAGGAAAAGTTGCTTGTGATTAGAATAGTCAAGGAAAGCACGTAATTTGTTGATAAACGATTGACTGTACTCACCATGAAAACTGGGGGTCCTTCCAACTAACCTGCCATCTTGTTTCTTTGATATTCTTTCCTGACGACCGCA
>JGI24158J21664_10009321_pt1 | contig 13100 bp, 8 predicted proteins | sample Ectturendosymbi3_FD_21664 | JGI IMG/M metagenome (IMG submission 21664) | reverse complement strand
GACAAGTCACTTCAGTTTGGTCCTATGTTACTTTTTTCAAACCTAGAATCGCCATTGTGCCTAAATGTGTGTAACAAATTATGATATGGGATAGGAAACATAAGCAGTAGTCATTCTGCATGCAGCCAGTTGAATAATATGGACCGATATTACAAATGACAATACTTGTATAAAAGTACTTGGAAAGTGTTTTATAGGCTGCATTTATAGGAATATCTTACAGTACTGTACGTGTCTCTCACTCTGTAACACACAAGCACGAACTGTGACGTGTCCCTCACTCGTTGACGTGTCTCTCACTCTGTAACACAAGCATGAACTGTGAATCTGATTCACGCTGTCCTATGCGATGATGAAGGATTTACTCAGGCTCGCGGCTGCTTGAGACACGAAACAGACGGTGAGTTGAGAGGTGACACTGTAAAATGATTGCCTCGAGTTCTGCGCTGGCTTTAATGACACAAATGGTAACATCTATCGACCATTAATACAAACAGCGACTTGTCTTTTACCACGATACAGAAACAACATATCGCAGAAAACAGTTAATGGCAGTTTTAATGGATCAGTCAGTGAGAACTCGCTCACGGCACTACTGACGAAAATCGCGAGGTCGTAAATACATGCACAGAAAGGCGAGCAGAAACGCATTCAACGAACGGCGTGAATATTGAGTCACGTGTTACGTAAAACGCTGTGTGAACATGTGAGAACGGTTTGTGCCCAGCCGGATGGCTCAATGAGCAGTCTATTACAAAGCACTGGTTCCATTCCGTACGTACTTGTCCGTATAGTTGGGCCACTGGCCGCAACAGTAATATGGACCGGTGTTACAAATGACAACTCATATAAAGTACTTGTAAAGTGTTTCATAGGTTACATTTATAGGAATATCGTATAGGCGCACTGGCACATGCATTTTGAGTGCGTGTTTCATTTCCCGAGGTGCAATCTTTAGTAGAAGCGGGCTGCACGGACGTGGAGATTGCTTGGCCCACTTTAGTGCGCGTTTTTAAGTTCCTTGTTCAAGCGCACAGCAGCGAGCACACAGGCAGGGACAGGGAGTCAGAACCTTCGATCCGGAACCGTCGCTTTTAACCTTTGCGTTGCGCCATTGATGTCGCGTATATATTTGCATCAGTAAAAGCGATTACTGTAACGATTCTTGTCTGGGAAAACACAAAATGCAAAGAACATCACCCCCGTGAGATAACAAGCAAGGTAACTACATAATTTGCCTGTAAGAGCACCTCTAGGGGATTGCATAAAGAACGTTATCACTGAAATGACGTTACAAGCGAATTGAAATGCATGTGAAAGATGCCATCGGGACCGAACAAAATGTAAGGTTATGGGCGAATTGACGTTACAGACGAAGCCGTTATAAACGAATTCAACTGTATACAGATTTACAAGAGGTTTCAGGCCCCATTCGGAGTAAACTAAAAATGTTGCTTTCAGGGCAAATTTTTTATGCCTCCCAGTGAAATGCCTTCCCGTACGCCTATGGTCTTCAGTGCCACTTTATAGGTCTGTTGCCACTGTTGCTAGGATTCGAATGCTTTCAGTACATTAGCTGAAGCTAAATTTAGTTTTCTGAGAACAAGGTAAGCCATTCAATGTGCGGCCTTGGTTAAGACATAACTTTTGGCTCAGTGAGCCATTTGGGTTGGACATAGATGACTTAGACATTCACTACCCGAAGTTTCGTTCACAATTGCCGAAAGTGAGCTCAACATTTTAATATTTCAAACATATCAATCGTTGAAGAAATAGAACAAATGAAAACCTGAGACATAATGAAGTTCTACGGCAATAAATTTACACAAACTAAAGAAAGCAGAAGCAATACATGAACAAGCCTTGGTACAAACGAGGACACAAACGCTGGGAAAATTTTGAAAACGCGAAAAAGCTTTTCATAACTTTTTTACTTCTATTTTTAAGCGATTAGAGTTTATTCCATAGACCGAGTAAAAAATACTCTTTTAGTCCATTAAACTCTGACTAGAACAAAAACGCAACGATTGCAAATTTTCTGTTCCTCTGCAAAACCAACCAAACATCCTGAGTGTCACAGTTTTATAAACTTCAAAACCAGACGTCAAATTTATTTGTGAGCAAAAGAATTCATTCAAAACTGAAAACACCTTTTATACAACACGGCTGCACACATGTGCAACATGAATGCACATATTTGCAACGTGGAAGAACACATTTTCAACATAGCTGAACACACCTGCAACACGGCTGCACTCATCTCCTTGCGCAAAATTCCATGTCACAAAAAAAAAAAATATCAAATCCACTTCAGTAAACGCGAGAAACGTTAAAAGCCACATATCAAAAAACACAAAGCTAAGAAGTTGTGCAGCCCGCGATCTTAATTATGACGACACAAAAGTGACTTGTGGCCAACTGGCATGCAGTCTGTTGTAGAAACTATAATGCTTTAAGTGAAAAAAACAAAAAGGGTTTTGAAATAAATTCCAAGTTTAAAAAAACTTCCGAGGTAAGGTGTGTGTGACGGCGATTTAGCTTAAAACTTGGAATTTGTTCAAAAACTTGCAATTTGTTTATAGCAAGTTTTTGAACAAATTCCGAATTTTAAACTAAATCGCCGTCACACACACCTTACCTCGGACCCTGAGATGTACTCCATACACGCAATAATTGCTAAAGTTATGACTTGTGAGTCAATGCGATCACCACAAAGCAGCTAAAAATCTACACGTTGAAAGTTCCTCCTTGTTTTTTCTACCGTGGGATCCTCCTACTAAACACATACATAACAAAAGCTCTAATCGGTTTAGTCTTCTTCAAAATTAACAATAGTTGAAGAAAGTGTTGGAATTACTAACAGGTGGTTTGGATTTCTTTAAGTTCTACTTGCTCTGTGACATCAAATTTCGTAGCATTACCAACATGACATGAACAATCAACACTAAGATTGCCTGTGGCAAATTTTCGTGCGCGTGACATACACTGGCCAATCAGCTTGGAGTAAAGCAATGCATTCATTGCACTGTTCATTGGAAGAAGAAATCCAGCACTTGCAACCAGTGACGTAGCCAGCCCAAAAATTTTGGGGGGGCAAAATGTTTGATTTTAGGCGAATAACACTATTTTGTTTGGAAAAACGCCTCTCAAAGCACAAAATGACTATATTTTCCAAAACTTTTTGGGTGGCATGACCGCTTTGCCCCCCCTGACTACGCCTATGCTTGCAACGTAAGCATCAGTAGATAAAGAGACCCCTGCTGCACTTAAATATGCCATGACACACTGGAATCCAACAGAAAAAGTCAGTCAGTAAAAGACTAGAAATTCTTTTTTGCATTTCATGATTTGAATCTTTCTTGGCAGATGTGGAAAATTTCGTTCCAGTGACTTTCTTGTGAACAAGTACATAAACGACCACCATGTAGACGAAGACCATGCAATTAAGTGTGGTGAGAAAAGCGGAATATTGCCAAGCACTGTCACTGGTAGAAGCATAGAAACGTGGCATGCAAACACTTGTTTGAGAATAAAATCCAAACTCTGCTTTTATTTTATTGTATTCGAACTTGCATGAAATGGTTTCCGTGACTTTGAACCAAGTTTGAAGTTTGGAATTTGAGCCAGAAACTTGGTTAGTGATGGTGACGAGGTCATGTTTGAAAATCGTGCCAGTTTTGAAGAAATGGTTGGGAAACCAAACTTCAGACACAAAATAACCAGATTTTAGTTGAATCCATGGAAGAAAAGCAAAAATTAAATAAAGCAACCAACATATAACTCCAACGAGAACGATCCATTTGAATTTCATGGTGCGGGTCAGGAATGGTTTGTAAATCGAGACCAGTCGGAAGGTGGACATGGATGTCATGATGGAAGCTGATGCTTCTGATGATAAAACTGCAACTGTGCCAAGTATCAAGCAGCGATTGCTTGATCTCCATTCTCTATCAACAAAACAATAATGTCCTGAATAATTCACACCTTGACAAACAACTCCTAACAAATATACACCCATTAAATAGGCGGAAATGGTATGGCTGAACGTAGTGATGGAAATATTTTAACAAGGGGCAAAAAAGAATTGCTCCCGTTGTTAATTCGACGTTCAGACCCCTCAGTCAAACCAATAATAAGCTTTCAGTACTTTTAAAATGTTCCGTCGACCTGGTGCTTTGAAAGCGAAGGAAACTGTATCGTATTTAAATCTGCAGGTTGGCTCTTCCAAAGACAAAGCTTTGTAATGAGGGCAGACCAGGGATGTAATGCTAACAAAATAGGTGTGGGAACGCACCCAAAAGACTAGCTATTTTAAAACAGCTTCAAGCTCATTTTAAAGCAAAACATGAAAAGGTGTGGGAACGCCGTTCCCACGCGTTCCCGCCCCACTACACCCCTGGGGCCAGGGTCGGATTTACCAACAGGCTGTATAGGCTTAAGCCTATGGCCTCAAGATCCAAGGGGGCCTCCAGCAAACTGTGGTAGGCTTAGAGTCAATTGCCGGTATATGATCAGTTCGATAAATATTCGTCAAAATTTTGTCGTAATTATTCTTGAAATTTAGTTTTCTTCACCTAATCAGGTTCCGTGTTGATAACGCCAGGGCATTCCCGTCGCCGCGGGGGGCTTTGCTGGGCTAAGCCCCCCAAACAAAACTTCAAACCCCCCAAATTGAAATAAAAAACACTATAAATCAAGAGTTTTTGTCAAATTTTAGGATGTCAAGCCCCATGCGCAAACGTAAAGCCCCCCTATTGAAAATTTTCTGGCGACGGTTCTGCGCCAGGGTCTTCCAACGAGTTTCCATGAATCTCAATACGACCGTTGGTCAAGCGGCATGCCGACTATTTCTGTCAATATACTCAAAGCACGTTGGCTGCGTCCTGTGTTTGCTGAATCGTACGATTGTTACGTGTGCATCAGGAGAAAGAACTTGTGACTGTTCGCGTAAATGCACCTGAGCAAAGCTTAAAGTTGTATTGCAGAACAGAGCTATGTGCAGATTTAGCAGCATTATCCCACAACAAAAACATATTTGCTTCTTCTGAGCAATGCTGTAGTTTTGTTAGCGTTTCGATTACGTAAAGCTCGTTTGGTATTTTTTAATGTGATTTTTCCATTTCAATTATCTTTTAATAAAGTCAATCAGAAATCAGATTGTTATTTAGTGCTTGCGCAAGTTTGTGTTGCTCCCATGTTGCTCCCATGCTAAGCAAACCAGAGATCTCAATGAGCTTGAAAGCAAGGAAAAGCCACATTGCCAACCGGCAACCACAGAACTGTACCCCAAAGAGGCAAAGACGGTGGCGTATCTAGGGTATGGCAGGCATGGCACGTGCCATGGGCGCCACTTTGATTGGGGCGCAAAAATTGCTTGGCAAAAATTGAAATTTTTGTTTGCAGTTTGTTGAACCTCTATTCTGCCTCCCTTACAACCATAAACTGCAAACCTACGCAGCCCGCCCGTATCTACTGTATTAAGTGGGGGATGTGGCGCCAGCACTACCAAGTATTATGACAAACTGTGGTATTGTGACATAACACGACGGTCAAGGATTGTGACAGAACAAGAATGCTCGCATGCCATGTCTACAAGACATCGTCCCTCTCACGCTATAAGAAAGGATAAGCAGTGTTGCCACTGCTAGTTTTTTTTCACTAGATCTGTTTTTTTCTGTTTTATCTGGGATTCTGGGGTTTTTATTGAAAATGTGGGTTTTTTTGACTCTGGTCAAATTTTTGTAAATGTATGTCGTATTACTGTATTTTCCATTCAAGAATACAGTAGTTTCACAGGCGTAACATGTGCAGAGTCAGTAGCCAGTGCAGATGTGAGTAGCAGGGCTAGGCTTAAGCAAATTGTTTGAAATATAATGGTTTACAGATTAAGCTCTAACTAGGCATAGGTCAATACTCTCATCTATCGCTGATGTGTTAAGGGCTGCTTGTTGATGAATTTGGAATGCTGTTTGTTGGTTTTGTTGAAGATGCTGTGGTTGAGAATCTCTTCATTGTTTTACGGGCGCACTGATTGTGTTATGAACGTAAAATTTTGAATGCTAAATTAGTAGTCAAATATTGCATTGAATGCAATGGTTAGAGTGAAAACTGTAAGACCTTGAATGTATCATGTACTTATTCCAATTTGTGCATTTTGGTGAAAGTAAAAGAAATCATTAAATGTTTTTTAGAAAAGATCTAATTAGCTTTTTTATGTTACGTTATACATTTGATTGCTGCTAGCCTTCTTGTAAATTGTCAGTAGACTTGAGCTTGTTAAAAATATGAGGCAAATAATGCGTATTACCTTAATTTGTATGTGCAAGTACCGGTAGCGTGCTTTTCAAGTTTGGTTTTGACTTTTTTTAAACATTTTTGTGTCTGTTTTTTTTCGTTATTTTCTTGCTTTTTGTCAAGGTAAATTATGGGGTTTTTCTTCATAACAGAGTGGCAACACTGAGGATAAGTCAGTCCGTACTGTTGCATTTCAGGCAAGACGATATTAGTTAGAATCTGGTTGAGATGAGTGTAAGTGGCTGTGAGAATCTGACTGTTACGCAAATAACTGCTGTTGAGGTCCTACAGATTTACAAATTACTCAAACTGCTTCAGCCCACTCCGACCTTACGAAACTTCTTCGATGGCCACTAGTGTCCGCCAAATTAGCTGAATACAACGCCCCAGTCCGGAAACTAGGGTAGAGATAGTCCTCAAAAAATCAGCATTTAGTATCGTTACCGTGCATATTGAGCAAAAAATGTTATCTCATGAAAGAATAAATTTATTAGTCTTGTTTAGAGCTAGGCTTTTCTGTCCGGATGTGGCTTTCTGTTCGATGTCCAAGGCCTTTGTTACGGTCACGACTCTGAGTGATAATTTAGGAGCTTTGTGCAGTTCAGATGTGGATGGCAAGCAATTATATGAGAAGATTCTAAATGGCAAAGTGCTAGTTTCAAGTCATGCAACTTAAACGTATCGCGTCCTGAAGTCCTGACATTCTTCGAATTGCATTGCAAGTAATGCTGACGATGGCAGTATGCATTGCAAGCAGCGAGCGGTCTTTCAGTAAACTCAAACTGGCCCTTTAATCCCTCCAGGCCCCAATGACCAACAATTAGTCAGGGCAGGCTGCGTGATCTAGCTTTGATGAACACAGGAATGGAAGAAACAGAAAAAGCTGACTTTGATGAAATCATAAACGAATTGCTTCGAAAAAAGCACGAAAAATGGTCTTTTGAAATTCTCATTTTTGTGTAATTTTATTTAACCAAAAAGGTTGGTATGTTAGTGTTTCGATGGAATTTTGTTTTAAACAGAAATGATACATGCATTAAATTATTTATTGCACGATTCCAATTGAATGTGTTTCGTTTTGAATGAAATTGTCGTTTGCAGTTGCGATATGTTGTTTAATTCTTTTTTGTAAGATATAAAATTTCGTCAGGCAACATTATGTAGGCCTATAAATTATGAAAATGTTATTGTTTAAATATGTTCATATTCTTCAAAAGAAAAATAAATGAGTATAGAAGCATGTAATAGTCCATATGGACAACAAATTTTGCTTGCTGAAAAGGTCAAAGCAAAAATAAAACCAAATATTTTACTTTTCGAAAAACATTAATTTTCTTCGTGATTTATTTTTCGTAAAAATTGTGCCCATATTTAATATTTAAATTATTATGAAGGGACGCGCATTTGAACTTTGCCATGGGCGCCACTTTGCACAGATACGCCACTGGGCAAAGAAAAGGGTGAAAGCAAGAAAATGACAAAATCGCGTTTGGGTCTGATGCCTTAGAGCAGTGGTTTTTGGTTTATCCAACCACGAGGACCCTAATTTCTTAGCTTGATGGTCTCTAACTGCTCAGGACAAAAGTCTTTTCACAACAATTAGAAATGAATTAAAGGGTCGAAATGTTCCAGGAGACGCTCACACTTAAAGCTTTCGGTGCATTAAAAGCCACAAACGTACGCAAACAAATTTTAATGAATTCCTAGTTGATTTTGTTATGAAGAAGGCCAGGACAAAACCTTTTTAATTGTTTACTGGGCTCAGTTCCGCCCGACTTGATTCGAAAATTGTAGCTTTTTGGATTTCAATAATGACAGTTTAAACCAGTCCCGTCGCCACGGGGAGCGTTGGTGAGCTCAGCCCCTCCTCATTTAAATTTGAAACACTATAAATCAATAGAGATTTTATCAAATTTTCAGAATGTCAAGACCCCTGTGCAAACGTAGCGCACCCTAGTGAAGACTTTTTGGCAACAGTTCTAGCTTAAACCTCACATCCTTTCGCGCGACAGTTTTGTTGCGTTCAATTCTTAGCAGTCTGAAATATAACAAACACGCGAATCATGAACCTAGCAGCTGCAACCATTTAGGTGCTGTGCGTTTTACTGGACTTGTTTTGCTCGTGTGTGTGAGATTTTTACAGTCTGGTAAGCGAGTCACAACGTGGTCCTCACGTTGTGCTTTAACGTCTTTATGCCGCCACACATATGTGCAGTGTGTTTGTTTCTTTGTTTTTTGAGCACAGATAAGAAAAAACAGATGTGAAACTTATCAAAAACATAGTCCATGTGTTTTGTCAATTGTTTAACCGTGACGTTTTCGCTTGGTTTGCCTGCAAAATTAATAATCCTGTTCCCACCAGCCAAGCACGGTTTCAACAATTCCATGTCATTGACCGCTTTTGAGTCGAAGGCAGCAACAAGCGCAGTGATCGTGTGGCACTCTAGTAATGATTTACAGTTTTGTTGACCGTACATTCAGAGCGTCAATATCGTCATTTGCGGCTTTGCGCAAATTGATCAACGCTTTTTCATTTTTTCCTCGTAACAGTAGAAGAAGGGGCCTCACAAGTGGATTACCCTAGGCCCTAGGGTCTCGCATCCGCTAAATCCGAGCCTGCCTGGGGCGGACACTCCATTACACAAATGAAGCGGTACTTCAATATGTCTCGAACTGGAAGATTGAACTTCAAAACCGAAAAATTAGATCTTTCTCCGCGCTATTCAATTCGGCCAAAGGGGCCTTTCATGCTTATCACACAACAAAATGTGTTTGCGATTTTTTATAATTTGAAAATAATTTTCTTCCAAGTCGCTTTGGAGTTATAATTTTATCATTTGAGTGTGGCGTCACTGAACTGTATAATGTGAGGTCTTGGTGAGCGTTTCACCAACTTGCAAGATATCGATGAACAAACAAATGTCAGTGCAGTCAATTAATGCAAACGGCAGTGGTGGGTTTAAGGTTGGGGGGCCCGAGGCAAGACGTAAAAAGGGTGGCCCCTATGATGACGTCATTCACACTCAGCCAACCGTGATAAGTACATTTGATCAAGCCTAAAATACGGCCACCGAAGGAATTGTTCCTGGGACTACAGCATGACTGACATCACAGAAGGAGAAAATGCAAAAGAGTGTTCATGATACACAACTTTGAAAACACTGAAAGGTGGGAAGACAAGGTTAGCAACACATAAAAGTTAAGCAATAGCAAGTTGGCATCGCCTCCACTTTTCATTTTCACGCCCCATTTCTCTGTATTCACCATCAATAGACCCTTTGAAAGTGTCACACTTTCCCCTTTGAAAAAATGCTTCGTGGTTGGTATCCTGAATTTGTTCACATTCATGTCTTTACGGGAATACATGAAACCACAAAGAACAACCAAGAAGGTTATAAACACTAAATTTGTTTTAAATGTCATCAACAACATAGCATACAAAAGCATTCAACCTGAAATTTGTTTTGGAAAGCTTTGAGGCTAGATAAGTCAAGGTTGCCCTCATCTTGCATTGACACTAGTTGTTTGAAAAATGTGCAAAAGTAGGAAATAATTCATCATATACCTTACCGCAATCATTTTTAGCAGTAGCCTGCACAATTGATTAAATCTGTGCTAAGAAAAAACAGTTCGAGTTATACTGGCTAATAGCTGGCAAAAAAAACTTTAACAGCACCCAGCAAGTCTACAAGTCAAGTCTACCTGAAACCTAACCTGAAATCTACAAGTCAAGTCCACCTGAATAGCAAGTCTACCTGAAACCAACCACTTACCATTCAAGCTTCAAATAACCTGTGACTTCCATCATGGGCTAAATTCAAACCACCAAAAATACCTGAAATATCTGTAGAAAAAATGAGTAGGCATTCTCATGAAACTCAAAAAATGGCATTTCTGCTACCTGATAAGAAGCATGAATGTAGCCTTGCTTAGTAACTGTCTTTGAAACACAACAGCAACAATATAATACAAAATTACTTTGTAAACTAAGAAGAAAATGTTCTTTAAACTGAAAGATGTAGTGTGGTCACTGTCTTATTTTCTGATGGAAATGTTTACTAAGGTACAAGAAATGAGAAATTTGTCTAACCTTTTCAACTCAAAGACATAAAAAAGAAATCCTTGGATAAAAATATGAATATTCTAAAGCATGTATTTATCAACTTCATTTTTACTAAACTTGAGTTTTTGTGTATGGTACATCTGATTATGCACTAGACCAGTGGTTCCCAACTAGGGTGCCATTTACAATACCCAGAGGTGCCGCGAGATAATACGTTTGGTTAATATACCATTAAAAATACATTTTCAAACTGTCATCAAACTTCAAAGCAAATTGCTATGGGTTCCACACTGGGTGCTGCAAACTATAATTATCTTCTGTAGGTGCCGCAAGCCTGAAAAGGTCGGGAACCACTGCACTAGACAGACATACCGTGGCTATTAGCCACTATCAACAACTTGGGTGCTTCAAGCTGCACTCTACTCTGCAGGCTCACCAGTACCACCTGTACAACAACAAATCTGTCCAGGAAACCTGTACATTTTTCATCAGCTTTTATTCTTTCTTCCTTTTTTCTTCTTTTTGCTGCTCCACTTGGATACTTTCTGTTCAACTGTGGCATTTTCATAAAATTATCAATAAACCAAATACCTCAATCTCTAAAAATCATCATTGCAAAAATTTTTGCTCTTATTTGATAGGGTCTTTTCAGAACTTTTTTGGAAGAAATTATAACCCACAATTTTTTTAGGTACAGAAGTTGCTTTGAAGCTTTTCTTTAGTTGCACATAGGAGATGGTGGTGGGGTCCCTTTGAAAGTATAGTATTTACACATTGCAAATGCTGTTAGAGTTCCTTTTGTAAGCAAGTTACTTACACATTACAATTGCTGTTGGGGGCCCTTTGAAAGCAGGGTACTTTCATATTAACGTTGCTGTTTGGGCCGCTTTCAAAGCATAATACTTTCACATTACAGTTGCTGTTGTCGTTGGTGGCCCCTTTGAAAGCAAGGTACTTAAACATTACAATTTCGTTTGGGGCGCCTTTGAAAGTATAGTACTTGCCTATTACAATTGCTGTTTGGGGCCCTTTAAACGCAAGGTACTTCCACATTACAGTTGCTGTTTGGGGCACCTTTGAAAGCAAGGTACTTATACATTACAATTGCTGTTGGGGGCCACTTTGAAAGCAAGGAATTTTACATTACAGTTGGTGTTGGGGGCCACTTTGAAAGCAAGGAATTTTACATTACAGTTGCTGTTGGGGCCACTTTGAAAGCAAGGAATTTTACATTACAGTTGCTGTTGGGAGCCCCTTTGAAAGTAAGGTACTTACTACTTACACATTACAATTGCTGTTGGGGGCCCCTGTGAAAGAAGAGTACTTACACACTACAGTTTCTTTTAGGGGCCCTCTTAAATGAAGTTTAGAAGCATAATATTTACACATTTAAGTGGCTGTTAGGAGCCCCTTTGAAAGCAGATTACCTTCAAATTGCAGTTGTTTCTGAGGCACCCTTGAAAGCAAAGTACCTGCATATTAGTTTTTGTAGGGAGGCCTTTAAAAGCAAAGTCCTTACTTATGATGTGCTTAGTATGAGTGGATAATAAGTTTTTCACCAAAAATAAGGAGAATTAATGCACGTAACACCTCAAGGGGGGGCCGAGGCAAGTGCCTTGCTCGCCTCCATTTAAACACACCACTGGCGAACGGTATACAGACTGCTTTGCTTTAGCGATTGCCAGTTTTTTGGCAAAACTGTCAACGGCAGCTGTTTGCAACACGGCCGATCGTGCGTTTCCATTCACACAAAACAGAGAAGACCCTTAAGGCATCACAAGAACCACAGTGTCTCTGAATAACGTTTTTGTTTATTACTTTTAGCCGACTGATTGCGCTAGAGAGTCAATAGAAAACCCTCGCCTGCTGATTTTGATGTACTGTTTGTTTTAATAAAGTCATGCTGTACCACTTCATTTAAAAGATTTCTGAAAAAGTCATTTTTCTGTTTATTGCTTTGTTTAATTTAGTCAGTTTTTGGTCGTTGTCTAATATTAGGTTTCAAGCTTACCTGAATGCATTTCAAACCGGTTTTTGACTTGGTGAACTAGCAGTTTCTAACGAACCAAAAAAGTCCGCTCATCGGATTTTTTGATGGAAAAATTATTTTTAAAAATGTATTTCAAAAACCTAAATTTTAAAGTTTTTAGGTCAATACATACCCTTTGCCATTACCGGATTTTCTATTTCAAATTTGGTGGGAAGGCGTAAGATTATGTGTAAACCCATTCTGTGATTTTGAGATGCAAGAGTAATAATGAAGCCTCAAAGACGAAGAACTAAAAAATGGCTCCAAAATCTGGACATCTTACCACCAGGATTCGAAAATACAGAACTGAGGCCAAGCGTCTTTGTAGAAAAGGGCAACTGTACTTTTTTTGTAGAATCAGTTTTTCCAACCTGCATAGTTTTAGCTGCACAGCTTTTTGAATTAAGTTATTAAAATTGTTGCAAGTACTCTAAATCGGGTTTTCCCCCGTAATGTGTCACAAGGACGTCATACACGCGCAAAACGTACATCATAAAATGCTCTGCGTGATATCCTGTTTGACAATGTCTTCGATCATGATATCGCTTCTTTGGTTCGAGAGTTATGACCAGAAACATGATGCAGAGCCACAATAGTGTGCCTCCTGCCGTTCCTAAAGGGTTCGAAATGAAGTAATTTCGTTGTTCTTAAGCAGCACATTACAGTAGCTACTCAAAGAAAACAGAAGAAGTTTTATGATTGGAAAATATTCTT
>JGI24158J21664_10009320_pt1 | contig 13100 bp, 6 predicted proteins | sample Ectturendosymbi3_FD_21664 | JGI IMG/M metagenome (IMG submission 21664) | reverse complement strand
AGTCACACAATATGATTGTGACATAATATGATTGTGACACAATAGCTAATAAGCTTTCAAAAATCTTCAATCCACATTTAAACTGTTTCTGCTGAACAGAAAAACGTTGCCCCTCAGTTTGTGTCAATGTCAAAGACAATTAGTTCAACCTCGACGAGAGTTCAAAAACGCTAAGTTGCACTGAAAATATATGTTGCACAGAAAATCTGAATTAAGAAAAGAACTTTTTCATATGCCAGCGATTTATAGCATTGCACTAATGGTTCGATGTTTACCGGATTAACTATGTTCAGGGCTTTGAAACGAAACTCTCTGAACTTAATTTTGTCCGAGATTTAATAACCTTAAGTTTATGCTCAATATGGCTTAAAATGCACATTTATTTCGACGTGGGCTTCGTTTGCGGATCCACAGAACAAAGCAGTAGAAACAGGTTTGGTGCTAATCAAACCTCACCATTGTGCGCACACCATTGTATAAACAGACCATTGTGGAATACTGAACGGAAAGAAATTTATGTTTTTTCTTTAAAACTGCAAACTTTCTGCGTATAACTAAGAAATATTGTGAAATGTTGAATTCCTCATTGCATCATTCGACTCCCGCATTACCAGTGAACGATTGATCTTGGTCAGTTAGTTGTCATCTCCCTTGTCACAACCTGCTGCCGGTAAAATTTCATTGGGAAGTTTAAAACGTATCACAATCAACAAAAGTTGTTCAACAGTGTTTGAATATTTGCTTTATTGTTTTGTGGAAATATTACAAGATGTAGTTTCAATACTACGAAGTGAAAGAACAAACCCACCGCACTAGAAACGTAAAACTTTATTTGCTTTCTCTGCTGTGCAACCCAATGCTTTTACACTTAACTTATCAAAACCCTTGATTTGGCCGCAAACCAAGCGCTTACGCCCTCTCGCCAATCACCTGCGCCCCGAGGACATCCACTGACTTGGTTCATTGTTTCAAATATGCAGATCTCATGTCATTCTCTGTGCCAGTTATTAATAATGAACGTGGTCCGAGCGAGGCGCGTTGAACAACGAAGGGAATGAGAAATTGCATTCAGGCACAGAAGCTACAGCTTCAGGTTTGAATCAGTGTTAAGTAAAAGTCAGACAGAGTGAAATCCTAGACCAAGATGATCACATTAACCCCAACTACTGTCATCGAACAAAACTTGTGCACGTCTGAACGTAGCTCAAAACCATTTTAGTGCTTTTATTACAAAGTTGATGTGTCGCTATTAATTTCGCGATATACGAGAACACTAGAATTTGTTTGTTTTTCTCGTATTTTCCCCAAAAACATTTGAAGATGTTCGCAAGACTGTTGCCATTTTTCCGTACAACATAACACACTGAGAAGTTAATCAAAGAATCATTGAGTGACGTGTTCCTCAATCCTTTCAATCGTCCAAACGCTTGTTCTGTTGTGCATCTGTGAGCTTGATGGGTTCCCGCCAACCAGTGTAGTGCGAAAGACTGGCAGTTCTAAGCTCCCTTCACAGCTGCACAGGTTTATCAGTTTTGCCGCATGCGCTTCAGCGAAGCACTTAAACTGACAACTTTTAATTAACATCGCGCTTCTACGTTGTGACGTCACAAAGAGGTTCGCGTGAATGGGATAAGCTCGCAGCTTTTCACGCTCTTAACTTGGGTAAACAATGACTTGGGTCGGCTGGATAAAAGCGGCTGACGCGTGCGGGTCCGGGTTAGTGGGCCCGAAACAATGGAAATGACGGGCCAGTCGCTAGAAGAAGAGCAACAATGGCCCAGGTGGAGTGTGCATGCAAGGTTTGTGCGGTCATGGAAACCACCTGGGCCGTTTGATTGCGCGGCTTCTTGATTGACAGTCCTGGACGTCCAGCTACATCCGGGCTACAGAGCGATAATTACAAGCTAACTCTCTAATTGCCACTTTTACTGCGCATGCGTCGTGTTACTTGGCAACAGATCGTGCCTGCCGGCCCTTCTGTGACATCACCAATCCACGACGCAGTGCCATTTTGTGCCCAGAGAAACAGGTTTCGTAGCGGAGTCAGCGCCACGCCTTTGTCACATTGTATCTTGTTGCTCGCGATGCAATGCAGGAAACCAAATCGGCGACCACGTGACCGAGCCATCAACAATATTTGCAAACTGCTCAAGTGAAACGTCCATCTTCTCTGATTTCGTCATAAAGCACATTGTGCCGCCACCAACGTTGTATCCTGCGGTTGTGCAAAGCGAAATGATCAGCGNCGCCATNCCCTGCTACCATCGTTAGAACCACATCCGACATTAATTCAAGCGGTTAAGCATGTTGCAGTATATGATCAATGGCCTGGAACGATCGGGGGGGGTGAGTGATGGGTCAGTTATGAGTCACAGCCGGGATGTTGAAGGCGGATTACTTCCGCATCTCGGTGATGTGTAAGTGGCTAAGCATCCCCTTTTGTATCGAACCACACCATGACTGACTGATACCATCATGACGCTGACCAAAGTCTGGAACTTACGATGTTAATCATTTTGTTGCTGTAAGAATGTCGATGTGGCAATGTCCCCCACATCTTCATGTTTCCGATGCCTTCAGTTCCGGTGCATATTGGAAATGTTAACAGTTTCTGTCGCAGAACCAGCGCTCATTGTGAGGTCACAGTCGAGAGCACAACGTCACAGTCTTGTTTTGTGCGTCAAAGAGCCGTTGCTGTTCTAGAATCCGAAGCAATCGCGCGGCGTCGTTTGTTTTCACGCTATCTAATCAAAGTGCCGCCCCCCTCCAACCATTAAGTCGAACGAAAAGTTTTGCTTTTGATCCGAGGCTATAGAAAAATTCACAATTTCACGTCAGGCTGCGATGGAAGATGAAGCGAATATCAAATCGTTTGTTGCTCAATGATTGAGCGACTGTTGGGACATTTGGGAACAAATGTTTTAAATCCAAACAAGGGGACGTTTTGTTTTGTCGCTACAATTCAAGCGTGACGAACAGAAACAAAACCACGTCGACTTTAAACGATTAGTTCCAAGTTTAAACTTCATCTTTCTTCAACTCACAAAACATTATTTCGCAACAAATTTTTACGAGTGACGGCGTTTTCAAATGAAGGATTTTTGTGCTTTTTCATTGCCAGTAGTTTTGTACATGTGCCATGACNTTAGAAAATATTAGTAAAAGGCTACGTGAACAAGGAAAAAGACAGCAGCAGTANCTGCTTTTTGGCAAAGAGTTAACTTGATGACTAAAAAAATATTGATGACGTTGACCCACCCCGTGCGATGTACTGTGAAGATCACGCTGACCTGGGTACACTTATGTTTCCGCGGACACACGAAACATTATCTCTATCAAAGCAAGTCATGTTTTGCGGGCGTCCTTGTACAAATACTCGCAACGCATTAGATCGCTATCGGGAGCGGTTCTAATATCCCTTCCAACACGTCGCTGTCGCCGCCATTTTAAGTCTTAACCCAAGACAGACACGGTGCGAAAAGCAAAGGCTTTTAGTCATGTAATGGCCAGTGAACAGTTTCCAGGTTGGGTGCGTTTCATTCTGCAAAGTGAAGCTCACATTTTACGTTACGTTTATTGCGAGCGCCAGCAATACATTGACTTTATTTTTATCATTCGTTGAAGAGACGCGCGCGAACGCACTCTTACAAAAACAATGAATTTTTCCCGGGCGCACAAACCTTTCATTATGTCGCGAGAATGGCGCTTTATTACAGTCACAAATGTCATTTTCAATGCACGCGATAAGTTCTCGAATGAAATTTGATCTAGCCCTGTCGATAAGATCTGGAGGAATGAAGTGCCATAGTCTTGTTTTATGACATCATGAATATCGTGCATGGACAGTACATCCACAGGCGGCAAAACAAGATTTCACTTTTGTAGTGCCAATGATTTTCGAGAAGATTGCTTGTACGAACACTTCAGAGTCATATATCGTCTTATTTTTAATACGTATGAGATCAGGGTCATAACGTAGTTCAAGGTGAATGTCCAGTTGCCATGAACTCTGGATATGTAAGATTAAACTAACTCGTGTCTGGGCCACAAGTATATAAGTTCAACGTGAACATCTTGTTTCAACTTTCACAGCTAAAAACTTAAAATCCGCAGCAGTTTCAGCTACTTAGACAACCACTCGAAACTGTCAAGGCTAGCTGGGATAGATGATCATTACATTAGCTACGACAGTGGCCATCCACTCAAAAGATGAATAAGACCTCAGGCATGTATGCTCCGTTTTGATAATTAATTATTACATCAATATTAGCAGCATTTGAAAATGCTGGAGACCTAGAATATATGTCAACTGAATGGATTTTTCTCATAATATTCCGACTGCAGACCATGCAAGAATGATGTTCATGCTGCGGTTATTGGGAGTGATTGTTCCTTTGCTTCGCGACCAACCGTCGGATGGACTGACCGTGTTCTTTTGTTATCGATGTGTATTCACTTTGATATATTGTGTAGAACTTTCAAAAAAATATGCGCTGCCATGGCGTTGTTGGTGGACAATGATGCCATAGCTTAAAATAAACTTCACAAGCTCTTAAATGCATTGGAATGACATATGGCAAGCAATCTTGGGTTTCAAATGTTTGTTTATTTGGATTTACACTTGATNTGTTTTTNTGCAGCTGCTCCACTCCTTCCACGAAAATGTTAAAATGTTTTAACCATTAAATGTTTATCNTTGTATTTCACAGATTCCAATCACGTCATCAACGGTGACGTCATGCTAAGCAAAGGTAAAAAGAAAAAGATGAGGAAACCTCGGACAATATATTCCAGTTTGCAGCTACAAGCTTTGAACAGAAGATTCCAGCAGACTCAGTATTTAGCGCTGCCGGAACGGGCCGAGTTGGCGGCGACCCTTGGATTGACGCAGACCCAGGTGGGAGGCCTGTGCAATTTCAGCTCTTTCTAACAACAGTGACGTTCGTTTCCAGCGAGAAAATGTGAAAGAACATTAGTGTATATTAAAGTTGGTGTTAAAGTTTATGGATGAAAACGTACAATGTAGTTAAGTTGCAAAATAAAGTTGGTGCTAAGTGACTAAGAAATGACCCAGCCGTTTTTCACATTTCTATGACTTAGAAATGACTCAGCCGTTTTTCACACATTCGCTGCGCCCCCACCAAGAAAACCCTAATTACAAATGAACCAGACTGTTAGGTTTCCCACTTACAGCCCAATAGCGGTATTGTAACATTCACAGTTCTGCGTCCAACCCAGCACAGTAATCCCTGGATCAATAGCTCAGTCAAGCGTGGCAGGGACTCTAAGACCCTCACGCAAACGCATTTCTTTCAACTAAAGCTCAAGGATTTTGAAGAAATGTTCCCTATTTTTGATCTTTGCGGTCTCTATGTGAAGGTTTCGTTGCCCAGTCGATTTTTATCATCTTTGAAGCAAAAAAGGTATCGATGCGAAACCAAGTCTTCGAAGATGCGTCATGTTGTGATAAAAGCGAAAGTTTTACAGATTGTGCAAAGCTATCTGACGAAAAATAGAAGTGTAAGGCTTATTTGATTTAAAAAAAATTCGAATCAGGTGGAAAAATGTCTTCCAAATTCGAGCTAGCAATTAGCGTCACTCAAACATATAATCACAGAAACAACATGACTAAACTACCACATTTCATCCGCATGGCTGCGCGTGCATGGCTGCGCGTTCCACTAATAGGATGGCTGTGCAGAACAAAACCTCGCGCGTGCGGGACCCTAACAATGCATGGACTTTGCAACGCTTCGATCGAATGCCGAAATGAAGCGCTGTTCATTTTATCGAAACTTTATGTTGCAAGACCATAGAAAAACCTCAACATTTATAACGTTTACAAATAATCATATTATTAATAATAATAATCCTAATACTGGTTTGCAATCGGAGATTCACTTCCTCGAGACTTCGCTAACTCCAAAACGTTTGTGTTGTCATAATTGTAATTAGTGGGCGTTTGGAGCAAGTCCAACTTCAATCGGCGCACGCCTGTCATTACGATATCGGCGATTTAATATTTACAAGAACGTGTAGCCTGTTTCCTAGCAACACGACACTGCTGTGACGTGACAGTCAGTAGGTCGTGATTGTGCGGGAGAAGCTACGATTTTAATTGGCAGTTGAACGATTGGTCGGTACCTGTTACCATGGCACTCCTCTTCCAAACTAACGCAAAGAAGGTTTGTTATTTTCGCAAAAATACGTTTTTAAAGCAGGACTTAAATCTGCAGTTTCTTTTCATCTTGTAATTTTGGACCTATGTTTATTGCTCAGTTAACTTTTAATTTGTTAGGTCGGTAAACAAAATACGTTACGATTTATTGCAAACCAAAGTTACGGTAGACTGAGCACATCAAAATAGTCGTTTCACGATGGCATGTGATGACTTTTTAAATCTTCGCGGAAACTTGATATGGACCTTGGCTCTGAAATGAGCAAATACATTTGGTTTTCGTCCTGGCTGTAAGCACTACAGATCAAGCTTTCACTCTTCAGCAAATTTTCGAGAAATCTTGGGAGCATGCCAAATATGTCCACACATGTTTTGTCCACCTCGAAAAAGCATATGACCAGGTCCCTCGAGAAAAGCCTTGGCGAGTGTTGCGGGAGTGCGGTGGTGGCGACTGCCTGTTACAGACCGACAAGTCACTGCATTTCTGTACAGAAGTTTGTGTCCGTGTCGGCGGAGTTAAATCACAACCGTTCATCGTTGGTGTTGGACTCCGACAAGGATGTGTGCTGTCGCCACTCCTCTTTAGCATACATGAATTGGATTTACAGTCACAGCCGAGTCGACGAGGGTGTTACTGTTGGAAGTTGCAGGATCAACCGTTTGCTTTTGCGGACGATTTGGTGCTGCTTGCATCTTCTCAGCAAGGGTCTTCAACATGTACTTGATCGGTTTTCTGCTGCGTGCGATCAAGCCGGAATGAAAATCAGCGCTAAAAAAACGAGGTGTCATGTCTCTCCAGAAACCCAAGGCAGTGTGTGCTGCAAGTGAGCGGCAGGTCGAGAAGTTCAAGTACCATGGGGGATTATTCACGAGTGACGGAAAAAGGAGCAAGGAAATTGATACACGGATTGGTAAAGCAAAAGCAGTTCTGCGTGAGCTTAATAGCTCTATGGTCACAAAACGGGAGCTTTCAAACAACGCAAAGCTGTCAGGTTTTAAACCGGTCTTTGTTCCGATCCTCATCTGTGGACATGAATCTTCGGTAATGACCGAAAGAATATTATCCAAAGTACAAGGGGCAGTGATGGGATTTTGCGAAGAGCTCACGACGTGACTCAGGAAAGACTGGCGAGGCAAGTCCTGCTGGCTACACCCACGGGAAAGCGGCCCAAAAGTCGACAAAGACTAGGTAACATGGTTACATCTCAGACCTTGTCTTGGTGTGGAGCCAGAAGAAACAGCTGAGATTGCTGAAAACCGTGAGGTAGGTCTCCTGGAACTGCTTCCCCCGCGACCTTCCCCAGAGAAAAAGCGGATATGAAAATTAAAGAATGAACATTTAGAAAATGGAAAACATGTGAAGATGTAACGTAGGAAGTTTTCTAACGATTTTTTTGTTGCTGGTCAACAACGTTACTAAGCAAAAACTATCCGATCGGCTGTGTCCGAATGAGGAAATGCTGCTCCGTGGCTGTCTGATGAAGAAATGAATCACTTTTACAATCATTTCTTGTTTTCGATGAATCTGGCTTCAAAATAAGGGTGTGTTCTAAAACTTGCATTTTCTTAGTTTTCAATTGAGCTACACTTTTCTTTTCCTTGGTCTGATCTTGCTAACATGTCTTACTTTCATTTCTCTTTTACTGNGGATCATNTTTCTTTCTAAACCTCGTTAAGGTCATGAACACAACAACATACTGAAGTTGTTAGGATTTCAACAAAATCATGGTGCNGTTGATGGTGTTCTTCTCTCCCCCTGATCATTCTTAATTTGTCAAGTATTTTTTTCCCCAGGTGAAAATCTGGTTTCAAAACCGGAGGTCTAAGTGCAAGAAACTGATGAAGCAGGGAATCCATGACAAAGACAACCCCATGATGTCACCAGGCAGTAACAGCTCAAACAACAACAACCAAGCCGGTTCTCCATCATCAATTACGTCACCCATCATGACTTCAGTGCCACCGACATCATCCGACATGGAGACTCCAAGCACTGTGGCTCCCAACACAGAAGGGGTGTTGAGTTCAGACACGCATTCTTGGACACCCCCTGATGAAGACCAGGACTCCCCTCAACCTCAGCAAGAACCTCAGAGCAGAGGCATTGCCTCCCCACAGATCACGTCACCCTATCACATGATGACGTCAATGCACAATGCCGGTACGATGAAGACGGAAATTTCTTCTCCGCTTCCGGCAAACGGCAGTCCGGGGGGGATGCTACCCCAATACGGCCACCACAGCGTGTCACGTGACAATCCAGGCGGTTACATAAGCAGCGTGCATCAACCGACGAACACACTCCCCTCCCAACCAATGATGCAAGGAAACGGCTACTGGTATGAAACTGAGCCTATAGATGGACGTGGGTTGAGAGAAACAGCCTACTTGAAGTAAAACTTAATATATATTTTGCTCGAGTGAGTTTTTCACGGGAGGTTCGGGCAATCCCCTCCTGTGAGAGCAGCGTCTCAATTTGCACAACGACAAAAATCTCACAATGCAGGACATTGCATTCATCCTGACCATTCAGGGTGACAAGCCGTGCTATTCAGACGGTGCTTTGTACATACATTTTCGTATTTATCGCCTTTATATAGCGGCCGGGTACGCTATTCCTTCTTGATATGTTCTCCAAACACATATGCCGTAATTGCGTTTTAAAATCGTTCGTTTCACTACGAGTCCTTGTTGCGACCAGCACCTATTCAATGCTGGAAAACACATAACTTGTTTCCGGCCCGGTAATGACTCTGGCTTTTATATAGTTTTTCACATATTGTTGATGTTGTAATCTGAAGCAGCCGATGGAAGCACTGCTAAAAATCCATGTCTAAATCTTGATATGGAAAGACGCAGACACCAATTTGTAATTTCTGAGGAAAGATACGAAGTGCTTAATTATTTTTAAAATCTCTGCACCATAAACCATCAATTGTTCCAAAAACCGTTTCATTATTGATAAAGCAGCGAGAGATTCTTGCGCACTTGCTGGTATTTTGTTCGCGTTTTATTTTTGTTGTTTTGTATCGCATTGAACGCAGTGAACAAGTTTCATTTAGGAAATCTGAAGTGTAAGGTGTGATTGTGAAAAAGGTCTCATGTTGTTGTGCATAAGTGTGAAAAAATATCTGGCTTGAAATACTTTCACATACCAATGGCTACTGAAGTTGATAAAGTAAAAGCTCATCAAAATTTTGAGCAACATTCACAACGTAATTTCGGTTAGCTTTTGAAAAGTGCTGACTTCATTTTAGCGTTATTCAAAAAGCACAAGCAGCCTGGTATGTTAAACTAAACACGCATAAGGTTGCGGGCGTACAGTGGGACTTTTTACGGAAAATAATTAATATTTTTTCGTTCTTCTTGTGAAAGATGAAAATGGATGTCAAAAATAGAGAAATTTTGATGTGAACACGATGAGAAAGTCCCGGTTGTGGAATTAGGTGAAGCGTGACCGATGGCAATCATCGGCTGATCGAGATTCCTATCGAGAGTTAATTTATTCATCGGTGGAGTTCCAATACTTCCCCTGCATCTTTTCCCCCCAATACTCCCCCTGCATCTTTTCCGTGGAATAAAGGTGCAAAGCAGAAAAACCTTCTCCATTTTTTCTCGAGCGACGTAAAAACGTCGGCGCCATATTCCTTGTCCAGACGTTCGGCCTGGAATTTCACAAAGACCGCTCTTCATGGCTTGTGAGATGATCCTGAAAAAGATACCAATAATTGGCGTCACTTCCAGGGGTCATTCCGGTAGTTTGGGGTCGCCCTAAGTCCACCATTGATGGTGACTTAATGGTGATGAAAGCGAAGAGTTTACTTAACGCTTTAATCTTCCTGCTTGCGTAAACAGAATGACAAAATAAATCTTGGTTTAAGACTCAAGCCTCTACTCGGAAGCAATACATATCCTCAACTTTAGCATTTTATGTTCGGCGTTACAATTTTTGACAAAAACTTAGCAATCTATGCATTTAATTAACGTGAACATGAAGTGTTCGCAAAACATCCAAATATTTTATGCAATGAAGGACTGCCTTCGTGTACACGTAGTTAATACAATGCTTTGCGGTTGTGTGTTCACTCGGGCAGAGGACTTTCTCATTTATTCTTTTTACAAAGAAATGGTTTTGTCGCTGGAAACACTGCTTTTTTTTCGCAGCTAATCTGTTTCACAAAATGTGCGAAAACGTTTTTTTTTGACTTCAGCTGTTATAGATTTTAATACAGGACTATAAACAGTATTTTGCGTTTCGGTCGGTTGTGGATGAAGATCTGGGGGGCCAAGAGTGGGGGGACTGTGCTTGCCGCCAATTACAATTGGTGCCCCCCAGACCTGCTGGCTTGCTGATAGTGGCCACTGCGCGTTTTTATGGTCCACCCCTCCAATCAAACCTAGCCCCGTTGTGTCTGAAGTACAAACGTTGGATTGGTTCCTAGCAAGTAAAAAATTAACTGGGACTTGACGTTCTTTCAAATTGTTGAAATGGAGTTGAGCGACATCAAAGACTTGAAGATGGTATTTTCAGATTTCCCGGCCTTGTGTTCAGTGTTAATGGGCTGGTGCAAATGCAAGGAAAGGTCCACACGCTGTTCTGCCAATGCTTTCCGCCAACGCAGCATTCACTACAGAAATAGCTTCAGGCAGAGGTGGACACCCTTAGGCCACTTGTGGTCCTCCAGCGGGGGCACAAAATGATTATAATGAACTTGCCTTTTATTTATGTTCAGACATGGATCAGAAGAGTTTATTTCTTCACAAGGTTTGGCTTAAATTTATCGAAAAGGAAAATTTGCTTGATCCCAACCTGACTGCCCAGTCACATTACGTATGAAACAAATATTAAAACTGTACACTTGTGCGAAGTGCAGATGATAAAATGTCGATAAGCGCATCGTTAATCCAGCGATCAATGTATTTCTGAGCTTGAGTTAGCCACCGTAGTCAATAATTTGTTTTCTTTATTTGCTTGCCTTAGACACATGATCGACATCCAGGGGCCATTCAAAGCACACAAAAATAAATGCTAAGACACAACACATGGCAAAGTTAGTAATACGTGTCACGTGATGCGCACACACGTGTCACGTGATACGCACACACAATACCGGAGAGGAACAAAAATTACAACAACGCACCAGTAACGACTGCTTTCGGTCATTTTCAAACAGAAGCGTTACGTAGAACATTGGAGATTTGTAAAAAACATCAGACGATTAAGTGAGAGGATAAAAAGGTTAGATGAAAATGGACATCATTGAAAGAAAGCATATAAATTGCTTGCAATCAAATGTTCTGACATAACAGATAACTTGATGTGGGCGAGCACATTCATTCCTTGGGATGTGATGGAAAATACGACATGAGTTGGTGTAGGAAGTTCGGAGTCGCTGAACACTAAACTGTATGCCAGGCCCGTAACCAGCTTGGGACACCAGGCGGGGCAAAGTTTTTTTAAGAGGGTCCCAAATTTTCTAAACTATGTCCAACACACTTTTCCAGGGAGGGGGGCGAAAAATTTTCACTGCTCCCCCCTAGTTACGGGCCTGATTGATGTATGCACTTGCAACACAGTCGGTAGGCATACTTTGGCATGCAATAAGCATGAAACAGAGTGCTAAACTGCAGGTGAGCACTGAGCAAAAGTGCCTCTGAGCTTATTTACTGCACAATAAAGTAATTTTATTTGCTTGTGAGTGTCTTTCCTGCCCTCCAGTGAGGCATGAAGTTACACACCAAGATATTTGACTTGATCAGCAAACTTAACACCTGCGTCATCCAGTAAACAATTGGTGTTCCCCACTATTTATATATTTAGGGGAAAATTACATCCACTGTTTTTTACAATTACAGACAATTTCATGTTCAGCAACATAATCACAACAAATATTCAAAAGGTGTTGAACACCGCTAATGCTGGGACCAAACACACATATATCATCAGTAATAACAACATGCTAATACGCCAAAGACGGATTCGGAATCTTATCCTCTTATGATTTTGACCTCTTTAGCCGTTTTGCCTTCACTGACACGCAGAACGTTTTTGCCTGGTTTCGATTGTCTGGTCTGTGACCTTTTTCTGTATATACAGCGGCAGCCTACTTGCGCACGGTTCAATTCAGTATAAAAGCGCCATCGATTCGGGATTTTTTGGTTGGAACAGATGAGTAACTGACAGCGGAACCCAATGGAAGTTACTTGTCATGAAAAGCCGATTCTCTTTGACGTTTAACACTTGGCACGTGACCTCTACCTGGAGCTATAAATATTGTTTGTTGATAGCTCAATAAGCTAAAGCATTTTCTAAAATTTCCGGAATTGGTAACAAACTTTAAACCTTTTTGTTCTCTACTACTGAAGTACTACTGAAGTAAAAACTAATGTTATCACTATAACTGAAGCCGGATCATATGTTATTTAGGTCCGAAAAATATCTAAAGTGCTAATACATACACACGATGCAGATGTGGACCCACTCATTCATAAGGGTAGCAGCAGGCAATTTTGTGAGGGGGCAAAGGATATTTTGCCCGAATTTCCCCAACTTTGCCGGAAATACTTTTTTGCAACTAACTCTCCCCCCACAAAATTTTTATAGTTGTTGGTACATTAGACACTATAGTCAAAATTAATAACAAAAGCTTTTCCGGAAAAAAATGCGGAAAATCCCAAATTTTGAAGTGAGTCAGTTACTCATCAAGCCCCACAAACTACAGTAGAAACTGTTTGTTCATTTTGTATATAAATAATGTGTTTTTTGTGGCATAAGACACTTTTATTTATACACTCAATAACAAACAAATATAATTTCATTAATATTGTTAAAAAAGTGTCGAAACATCTGTACCCGAATTTATTTGCGATTTTATCTCAAATTTTCGACAAATTAAAACATTTGGGGGTGCGCTTGAACCCC
>JGI24158J21664_10009319_pt1 | contig 13101 bp, 4 predicted proteins | sample Ectturendosymbi3_FD_21664 | JGI IMG/M metagenome (IMG submission 21664) | reverse complement strand
AACAGGTGAAAACTCTATCATAGAAGCTCGTATACTTTATCATAGTAACTCGTATACATAGTGCTCTTATTTGCAGTAAAATACAAGTTTATGACGTTATGAATGAATACAACAATTAATTCCTCTACTCTATCTGGACTCCTCCATTTAATCTAGCACCTTTCAAATCTTTGACAAACTGCAAAGACTTCCCGCGTTCTCTCAATCGGGAGTCGGGTCGCGCTTCACACCTCGTGTATAAATTCGATAAACAAATTGCGAGGTGAAAGAATTCTCAGATAAAGATCCTTAATTTATTCGAATTCCCACACGTACCAGCTGTTTGGACATCAAAAGCGAAACCGCAAATGACGTATTAGCCGAACAAAACGTTTCATGCGGGATAGAAACAGGTGACGAATTGAGCAAATTGACGAATTAGATCAGTGTTTCCCAAACTGGTGTGCCGCTGAGGAGGCTGAAGTGTGCCGCGAAAGTTTTATGTTTTGACAAAACCTTATGCTGCAAATCTTGTGAAAAGTGGGTTTTCGATTTCATAAAGTATGTGTGCCGCAGCCAAATTCAGAATGTATCAGTGTGCCGTAACATAAAAAAGTTTGAAAAGCGCTGAATTAGATGATGGCAAATAAGGCGAACAGAAATGTACACTAAAGATAGGAATTCTGCCGGGACCGACGAAAAAGTAACGAATTAAGCGAATTGACGAATTAAACGATGACGAATTAGGCAAGTTCTACTATACAACTGACAAACATCGAGTCTATCATTCCATGAATGAGTCTTTCATATGCGGCTCCGTTCGTAAAGAAATTGTATCGGACACATTTAACACAAAACACTGCTAAATCGGGGACGGATCTCTGGATCCGGAACAAAATGCCTACTAGACTCCCTTCACATAGGGCCTGACTATCAGTATGCAAAAAGCACATACCCCGTACACTAAAGAAAGGATCGTTGCGCGTTTTGATACATTCGTATGGAGTGTCTTACCCGAACTGAAAATAGGGATTGTGCGGTAGTTAATGATTGAAAAGACAGTGCGTAGCAATAACCCTATTTAACAAAGAACACAGGGCGGTCTATACCTTCGAGGTGTAAGGCTGGTGCAACACTGCATAAGTTTGCAAACCAGTTTTCGCAAATTGTGATTTAAAATTGCCTACAGTTATTTTGTGTTGTAGCTTCGTTTGCATAAAATCGGTGCAGTCAACGGAGGGTAAGTCTACGCGCTTTTAAAAAACTGGCGAAAAACAAACACGGCGATAGCAAAACGAGTTGGCCGGCGTAGTTCTTCTGGAAAACCGAAGCACGTGAGGAGGCAGCTGACGCGCAAGAAGTTACGACCGAAACACAGGCCGGATAGCGGTATTTAATTCTTGTTTTAGCAGAAGTGCTTCAGCCTTCAGGTCCCTTGCTTGGGCGCTTGCCGCAAGTACGTCTCCTATACAGACGTTGGCAAGAGTTCATGGTGGAAGGCAAGCAGCAGCCGTGATGTTGTAAACCAGTGGTTTCCAAACTTCTGATCGCGTACCATTTTGGGTCCCGTACTGTCACCACATACTACCTTTTCAAGGAAAACTCAATCTACCAAATAACATTTGATCAAAAGTTTGGAAAACCAGAACTGACACAAATGCGACATGAACAAAATGGCTGTGAGAAATTATAATCGCCATTTTTAAAAACCAACAAGGAAAGTTCACACAAATTCAGGAATTTATTAACAGAACCCGATAAGTAAAACCTATAGCTGTGAATATATTTTTTGTGAAGGAGAGCAGAAAGTGACTATTTGCGTACCAAAGGCCTTCGCGTACCACAGTTTGGGAACGACTTTTGTAAACAGTACGTTTTTCATGTTTGTTCGGATTTTTAGACCAAACACAAGTTATCCAACATCATTACCAATCCAATACCAGAATATAGTTTCTAATGAGTGTGAGTCTTTTTTTGTGGGAAAGGAATTACTGATCAACAAAGGGGAGATTCGTGGATTGTATCTTAAACTAACTTGTTTTTATATATTTTTATATTTTCGGTAGCTCAGCAGTCAAATCCACGAAATTAGATAGGAAATAGTTTAAATCAAGACAGGGAGATTTGTGTTACTAAATGCAGCAGGCCTAACTAGAAAAAGAATACGCAAAACACTTTTTATATGAACAAAGGCACCGTAGAAGAGCTCAAGTAAAAGTACGTATCGCAGAATAATTCTTATGCTGACTGATGCGTTCTTGCTTGAAGGAGTTCTAGTGATCATCTGTATACATTTTTCTTGTGAAATTAGGCACAGTTTCCGTTGATTGGTCTCGAAATGGAATCTCCAAGCGGAGTGGTGCGTGCATGTTAATGCGAATGCTTTGTTAGATTGCAGTTTTCCAGCCAAGTACCAGGTCGACGCTAACGTTGGAGTAAGTACTGGTAGTTGCATTCCTCCCCTAGCCTGTACAGCCACGCTGGCTGCACAACATTGCAAAGCATCAGAAGTTGTGCATGTGTGTTCCTTGTACAACCGGCAAGCGGCAGCGATGGCGACCTCCTTTGCAAAGGTGGCTGATACTCTTGGCGATGCACTCAGCTACGAGTCGCCACCGCTGACGGTTGGAGTATTTGGAAAATGGGGATCGGGGAAGTCCAGGACTCTACGTCTGATCAGAAGTAAGTTACTTGTGAACTCTGTGAATATCCAAAGAAATGTTTCTTTTCGAAAGAGTTGGTAAATTCGAAAACGTCCTACTTGATTATGTTTTCAAGTGCCCAACATACATTCATTTAACTTCGAAACAGAGGGAAACCTGAATTGCGGACCCTTTGGCCCTCTGTTACTGCGGCCTTGATGCAGGTCATCTACAGATAAAATAATGCTTGCTACTACGTCCAGTGGTGTTGGCGGCGGGGGTGCGCACTCCCAAAAGTTTTGATTTGCTGAAAATCCGGGAAAAACTCTGAAAATTTGGGCAAAATCCCTGAAAATCCAGGATAAAATGGCGCCCAACGTTTGTAGAAAAACACACGAAAACCTTTTTTTTGGAGGTGAGGTCATACCAAAAAAGTGTTTTCATGATCTTTGTGGGAGAAAAAAAATAGCACAAAAATTTTTCGGGTAAATTTGGGGAAATTCGGTCAAAAATTCTTCGCATCCCCAAAAACTTGCCTGCTTCTACACCTATGACTACGTCTACTTAAAAATTTCAATGTGAGTTAAAAGCTTTTTAATAAATAAAACAAAAAGAGTATTTTGTTGTCAAAAACAAATGAAAATTGTTCTCGAATGTTTCTGATGCTCACTTCCGAATCTGTGCAAAATAAATGCCAAAATAAGTATATCTGACCACAGGACCTTAAAAGAAGCCGATTGTAGAATCCGGCTTTCCAGCATATCAAGCAAAGTTGACACTTGTTTGACGATTTTAGGATGTGCCCTGCAAAGACTAACCACTTCCTATTGAAGGTTTGGAACACTACTATTCTATCACAAAACTAGCAACTGCCTACAAAACATGACTTTTTGAAGCTTTTTTGCGATAGTACTTTGCAAAAGCAAATTTTAAAAGTAAGCTGTAGTGACGGCAACCAGTGCATAGCGCCGATCGTTTCATAGAACAAATTTGCGAACAAAGTGTCAAATTTTGCCACATATCAATAAAAAAAATTTCTGCATATCGTTAAAAATTTGCACATTTTTGAAATCAAGTAACTAGTCGCCACAGAGAGGCGACGAAGTCAAATCAATCAGCAAACTTTTTCGATAGGAAATCGGTTTTACGTAACTCTACTAAGATTCTATTTGAATAAGATTTCAGGACTGAAGATGCGTACAGTAAATCGATTTTCTGTCAAAATTTTGCTGGTTTATTAGACTCCGTCGCCTTTGTGGGGACTAGTTGCTTGACAGATATGTGCAAGTCCGAATCACCGCGAAGTGAAGAAAGCAGAGAGTTGTCTGATTCCTCGGAAGATCGCAGCATTGTAGAGCGTACAATTTTTCAAATCAAGTTTTTAACTGAAAACGCTTTCAAAACGTTTTATAGACTCTGAGGATTCAAGAATATATTTTTATGTTGCTGTGTAGGGGATGGTTTTCACAAATTTTGAAAAAACGTTTAAAAAGCGCTTCAACATACTCTAAAACCAGCATTTTTGACTTTGCTTTTTTGATGTCATGAACAATTCTGCTGCGCGCTTTCATGAAAGTCAGTGTGTGTGTGTGTCTGTATGTGTGTATGTTCTAGTTGAATAAAAAGAGTTACTTCTTCGTCTGTTTTTACTAAACAATATCCTTAGCAATTGGGTTTATAATTTAGAAAACCTTAGAGGACGGCAATGCATCAAACTACATGGTTGTACAATTTCAGATACTATTTATAATAAAATATAGAAAACTCTATCTCCTATCATAGCTCACAATTGCTCTCTTTTCTCGGTGGGCTTATCTGATTTATTTGTATGCATAAATGCAATGTCTATTTCCTCAATGCATACCCATTACTAGGTGTAAACATATGCCACAGGGCCACAGAATAAAACAAAATATTAAAGACTAACACATTAAAAGCAAACAATACTCTTTGAAATATTATTAATTTAATCTTTCGAAGCTTTTTTGTCAATAATATTTTCTACGTATGTCAAATGCCTGTATTTCTCACATTCATTAATATTAGACTTGAACTTAGTAGGGGACATTCATAGGCGTCGGATGGGAGAGCACAGGGGCGCCTTGTCCCCCTGCAGTTTGAAATTTGACATTTGACCTATTAATTTTTTAGCAAATTAAGGTTGTTTTCTTGTGTCGAGTGGTTGAAATGAAATTTAACAACTTTTATCCCGCCCTGGAAGAATCTTTTTGGCTACCCCTGGAAAATCCGCTGTTTACCCACCCTGAAAAAAATCCTTCCGACGCCCATACATACAATCAAGCAGTTGCCCCAGGCATCACCAAACCTCTGCAAGCCACTTGTCACTGATATTCAAAGACAAATGAAATCACTTTAAAGTGCACCAAATAAGCTACAAGGCACCTTCGCTCAGTGCTCAATCGAAGTTAAAAAGCTTTGTTTCCTGTTATTGTATGCCCATATATGCCTGCCAATTGTGGAACAATTGCACACAGTTCGGTATTAAACGCCTCCGCGTTGCCTATACAAAAAATCGTATCGAATTTTGCGTTACATCTCCCGGAACGTAAGTGTTGGCCAACGTGAAGCTACCATTTTGTCCGGTCTTTTGCTGCATTGATCAGAAACAACTTATATGTTTTTGTTCAATGACGTGCATCTTCAATTAACTTTTTATGCGCTTACTTCAAATGACTGATGGTTTTTACAAATCTCCATTTTGCCACTGTTTAACGGTACTGCATGACTGTGATTGAATGCAATAGTTGGTGGTGCGTTGTTTCAGCGTCAATGCTTATGCCTGCCCATACCAACTTGTTTTTTACTAGTCTCCTGGAAAATGAATCTGTCCCAAACACGTACATTAAATTAATAAACAAAATTATTGCAATTTTTTTACATCATTGTTGGATAAATAATCATTTCAATGCGTGCAAATACCATAAAGCAATGGTTCTTAAACTTTTTTGTCGCTGCGCACCCTTTCCGCTGCAGCCAAAACCGCTGTGAACCTCTTCATTTTGTCAACGTTTTTTCTTTATTGAGAAATTAGATTTAGTCGCTTCTTAGCGTGAACACCTCAACCGCCCCGGCAAACAGAGCCGGATTAGACGGTAGGAGGGCCCGGAGCAATTTTTACTGGAGGGCCCCTATGACGTAAATCATGACGTCATCGCTTGTAAAAGTTGCGTTTTCGCTGATTGACAAGGTACCCGTTTTGCTTTTTCCGGTAGTGGAGAATGTGCTTACTCAAATGCACATGCACAGTTAGCTGCGAGATGACAATTTATGATATGAATACTAGAGTGTATTTTTACTGAGAAAAAATATTTCACAGGCTAAAGAGTGACTCGGCAAGAAACAACATTAGCTCGAACAATAAGCAGAAACCAGAGATTACAAACAAAAACACCGGAAAAAGAACATGTCATATGGCCAGCAGCCAGGCTAAGTGTGAAAGTTGTTTCCTAGCTAATATCTTGATTTTCATCTTCATTTTCAGGTGCTCTGGTTAAAGCCACTGCTTTAACGTTGCTACTTGAAAGTTTTGCTAGAAAAAGCGATTCAGTCGCGGCGTTTGAGCTAACACTGCCAGATCCTTGCGCTTTTTCTTCTTAAAAGCTTTGCGTTTTTCATAGCTCCTGATGGCATGACAGGTTTCGGCATCGCGCAAGCTAAACACTGCAATCTCATTTCCTGTTCTTTCATTCTACGAATCGACTGGTTAAAACATTTTCTGACGGACCACGCAATAGCATGTGGTGTAAATGGCTTGAATGGCTTCATATGCTTATGATGTAACACAACGATAGGAACCATCGGAAGAAAAGAGCGTTTCCACCACACGTTACCCTTTATGACGAAACAAAGGTGCAGTTCGGCTGCGGCGACCTCGCAACTGCACCAGAAGTTTGGGATCATTGACAGGCCCGTAACCAGGGGGGGCGAATCCCCCTACTAAAATTTTCGCCCTCCCCTGTAAAAATGTGTTGATGTTGTGTGATGCTGAAGAAGGCAACAATCTGATATCAAGACTGACCCCAGTGGCAACATTGACTGATACCAGAACCGTCGCCAGAAAGCCGTCAATATGGGGCCTTTACGTTCGTGCAGGGGGGACTTGACATTCAAATTTGACAAAAATTCCACTTATAGTGCTTCATATTTCAATTTTGGGGGGCTTGGAGCTTTGTTTGGGGTGGTTAAGCCCACCAAGGCCCCCCGTGGCAACGGGCTGATTGATACTAAACAGCAGTCAGCAAGCACTAGCTGTAGCACGCAAATAGTAACGTTTTCGTGACACTTGTGCAATCGACGTAATGCACGAGTAGAGAGTCATACCCACGCCAAAAGAAACGATTCTTAGGAAAACGTTACCAGCGAAATCAAATATATTTGCATTGAATAAAAACGAAAATACTTAAGATTTTTCAGTAGCGATTACTAAAACTGGCAGACAGTCAAACTTGTAGACAAATCAGTTGCTGTTGTGGGCCCTGCAACATAAGAATATAATATAGAGTTGTATTTTTGTATCGCTTCTGAATCACGAAAATTTTTCAAACGAGCATTTTATTTGAAACAAATAAATTTCATCACGGGGGGCTCCCTTGCAGCGGGGGGCCCGGGGCAATTGCCCCCCCCCCTTAATCCGGCCCTGCCGGCAAAAGGCAAATTTCAGGCTTCGGCTGGCCGCCAATTGCCGTCACCAAAATCAAATAAAAAAGGTCAATCAACTTGCAACATGAACATGTCAGACTACAGTTATGATGCAATTAAGCTGAATAATGGCCCAAGTGGGCGGATTTTCTTGATTGGATTTTGGTTTACGGATCACCTAAAACCAGCGAGTTGGACTCAAAAATAAGAACGACCAGAAAAAAAGACATTTGCCGGCATATCTTTTATTTAAATGTCAGCATAAATGTCAAGTCGTTTAGTACCATATATAGTACCATCATGCATGAGATTGGATTCATACCCTTTGTGAGCAAATAAAAGTTATTGCAACAAACTAGCATATGAATATGTCAGCCTCATACAACCTGTCAACACAAAAATAGTAAAAGTTCACTTTTTACGTGGTGGTCCTAAACTTTTGGCCATGACTGTAGGAACAAAATTATAAATCGTCTGTTACTTTAAGTCGCTTTCTGACATTATTGCTGAAAATAAGATAAAATAAGGATGCAAGTCCAAAATAAGAACATTTCTTATAAATAAGTACAAGGAAGTTTTCTAAGACAGTCACCTTTAAACTAAGGACAAATCTTACAATAAGGACGGTATGGTAGCCCTGCCTAAAACACATTCATTCACCCAAGGTAAAGAACCCCTGCCATTAAGAGATTAGCTTATGTGTTACTGTTGAAAATCCGTAATTTCAATGGAAAATTCACCGAATTTCAACAGTGAAATGCTTTCTTTCAATGCAGAACGAATGGAATCCGTAACGCAGAGCAGCGGCCAAAAAACTTCCACCCTTTCCATCTCACTTCTTACTCTTCTGGTTCGTTTGTTCTTTTTCAGACCTAATCTAGAGCCGCAACAGAACAAAAAAGTTCATTTCATATTCGTTGATGTAAGTTCTCAGGTCCTTAACTGCGTGCTTACTGCACACCTTTGGGTATTGATGATCATTTTTCTCAGTTTAGCATTCTGGACTACGCGGGAAGTGACAAGCTATGGGCTGGCGTCATCACGCATATTTCATCGACACTTGACGAAGTGTTTGGAAAATGGTCTGTCAAATTCTTCCGCGCCTGGCATTGTAAACCGGACACTGATCTGAAACCCTTTTTAGAAGAAAGATTATTGTCAAAGCATAAAACGCCATGGACATTATCTGTTCGGGCGGTTGTGACCACTATCGTTCTTATTTGCTCTGTCGGCTTGATTATTCTACTTTGGTCCCTCAAAGGATTATCAAGTTACTTACCTGGTGATGGAGAAGGAAATACAGCTACGGCAATAACCACAATGTTTGCAGCTGTACTCGGTATCAAAGTTGCCACCCATATTGGTGACATTTTCAGCATGGTAAGACTACTTTTGCTTTCAGCATGGTACGACTACTAAGAAAATTTGTTTGATGCTAAACTTGCCACGCTTGCTGAATTTTATGCCATGTTCCGGTACATCGCGCATCAAACGTAGCTAGGGTAGATTTAACGCTTTACTTTCACATCACGCATAACCGTGTGAACTGCATGCTTCAAGCTGGCGTCACATTGCAGAGATCGGCACAGCGCACCTTGTCGCTAAGTGTCACGCCGTGAACTCTTCGTAAAAATCCCATCTCTACCGCTTGTCCTGTATTTGAGATAGCACACTTTCAGTTAATACCAAAGATTCATGACCACATGTCATGTGAGGATAGACACAAAGACCGATTTAAAAACTAACAACTTCGCGTTGTTTGAAAGCTTCCGTTTTGTCACCAGAGAGCGATAAAGCTAACGCAAACCGGCGTTTGTTTCACCAATCCCTACATGAATCTCCTGCTCCGCCTTCCGTCACTCGTGAAAAACACCTCGTGGTAATTGAACTTCTCGACCTCTGTAGTGCATTGTCGCTCAATTGCAGCGTGCACTGACTTGTTTTTCTGGAGAGACATAATACCTCTGTGTTTTTAGTGCTAATTTTCATTCTGGCTTGATCACATGCAGCTGCAAACCGATCGGGTGCAAAGGATCTGTTTAGATAGTGTCATTCTAGAGTTAAAAAACTGGGGGGGGGCACTGCAGGGCGAGGGGAAAACCTAAATTTATATCTTGCGTAGTGATTTTCCGTTGTTTTGAAGATTAATTTGCTATGATTAACCCTATTAAACCCAACATAGACTTGTGCGTATCGTTAAATATGAACTAGCAATATTATTAACTAGAGACACCAGAAAACGCCACTAGGCGCAATCGCACACTTGCACTGCTATCATGGGCGTCCGCAGGGGAGGGGGGCAAAACGGGCATTTTCCCCGTTGAAGACTAAAACTAAAATTTTCTAGAAAATGTGAAGTCAGCATTTCAATTCCGATTTAGTTTATTTAATTCTTGCGATGACTGTTAATTTGCCGGTATGAAACTCACACTGCACACGAGCCAGGTTCACTGTTCTGGTGCAATGCAGTGAGCTTTTGTCCGCTCCTTTTCCGGTAAAAGTAGGTTGCGAAGCTTGCGTGCGGACTGTTCTACTGTTGGTATTTATTGTATAACATTAACACGGCAACAAATCTTCAAAGGTTTACTTCAAGTTACAGTAGTAGGTGTTTTGCCGCGTGTGACTGTTGAACGCAGTCATCTAGGCAGGTAATGCAGCGAGACAGTGACTGCTGATAGCGGTAAGCCACATGGTTTTACACTGTGTGAAACGAAGCACAAGTAAACCCGTAGCAAAAGTACCATAAGTTTGAAAAATCCATTGTCAGTGTGAGACTGTGAGTGTGACTAGTGTACCTGAGCAGAGCCGTGTGAAAGGCTGTTGGCCCCCCCACAAAAATCCAGATGGGTCCCCCCAAAAAATCCAGATGGGGCCCTAGGCAGCTGCGTGCTTTTTCGAGCCAGTTGCAAAGTAGCCCCCTGATATCCAGTCTCAATGTAATCAACTTGGTGCTTTCACCAAAAGCTGATAGGTGGAAGCAGTGCTTAGAACTAACTGCTTCCCAACACTCCCTCTGCCTCCACTGTCCTCAACAGTCTGGAAATTTCTCACACGCTTATAATAAGAACGAATGTATTGGAATCTGACACCATCCATCTTCGTCATGACATATAGCAAGTGAGATTAAATCTGAAGAGGCTTTTTAAGATCGAGCAAGCGAGCGTTAAACGTTAAACGAGATTATCCCCGTTTTTTTCTGGTCGAAACTTTAAATTAGACTGTCTTAACGCAGTCTTCACGGACATATACATAATAAACTGACACAACAGCCTTCCTTCGTTTCACCTTTACATAAGCTGTCTTAAGCAGCTTTCACGAAAACTTTTAAACGTTGAATTAGAAACCTAGTCTCTCTATCTGTACGCAACTACAAGGCGATTGCACAACACTCCACAGCACTGTCATTATGACGTAAATTTCCCCGAGAATTTCAACGCACAAGGGCGAAGCCATTGAAGTTAAGTGGTGAAGGTCAAGACTTTATTGACAATTGGTCTTCTGACGTAATCATAACTTTACAAAATACTGCTATAGTGTCCGAACGTCCGCATTTATTTTTCGAAATTAACGAATCATGGTATTACATGCTTAATCTACCGGCTCTGCATTGAGGGCAATAGCCAGCAGAAGAGTAAAAGTCAAGGGTACAGAGACGGCTGTAACTTACTAATACAATATATATTGTGGGGCCCCTACAAATGGTCGGTGCCCCCCGACCGGGGGGTACGGGGCTGCCTTGCCACGGCACTGTACCTGAGTGAGCAGCTTAATCAAACAACGCTTATGCAGGCTATTTTCACACATTACATAAAACTACCTGTCTTGTTGTTAGAAAACGTCTAGGCAGGCTTATGGGAATACGTATTAATGGTTTAACTTTGGTACTTTACGAAGAGTGAAAGGGTGGCTTCGATCGACAACGTCAGATTAACGCTTGCCCGGTTTATGTGTGATGAGCGTTCACCGTGAAAAAATCAGCAAAGACAAGCAAGGGTTTATTGAAAGCAACAGTATTTGGTTTGGGACACTGCCTCTCGAAAGACAAACGACAAGATGTACTAGAAATTTGGGGTCATAGCATCTTTGCCCCCACCCCTTGGCTACGCCTATGTATGGGCGTCGGATATTTTTTTTCCGGGGTTCCAGGCCAATTGTGAATTTTTCCAGGGTTTATCCAAAAAGAGTATTGCAGAACAGAAGGAGCCAAAAGTAATGAAATTTTATTTTACCCACTCGAAACTTAAAAAAAAACTTTTTTGCTAAAATGTGTAATAGGACAGCGTGGTCCAACTACTGGCCTCGGGCCAAATGTGGCCCGCGGACAGAATTTTTAAGCCCCGCAAGCTTTCTCAGTATTGACGATTGCGTGTGTGCTACAGTAGGCAATTTTAATTATAACAAACATAATTTCTGTTAATAATAATGTACAATAATAACGGCGTTGGACTAGACTGCAGAGAGCTTTTAGAAATTAGCCAGCAAAGATAGGTTTCCCAAACTAAAAGATTTCGCACAAAAATGCCTCGACGTTTGGAAGCACATACGTATGTGAGAGTACATTTTCTGCCATGAAGCAAGTCAAATTAAAAATTTGAAAACATAAATCGAATGGCAGACGAAACACCGGACCATAGTCTTCAACTTGCTACCACTAACATATATTATCGTTAAAGGAACAACAATGTCAGAGAAGCCTCAACCACACGCATATAGCCGTAGCCAGGGGGGCCTAGGGGCCATGACCCCCACAAATTTTTAACATGTCTTGTCATTTTGTGTTTTGCAAGGCTGTGTCCCAAAGAAAATACTGTTGTTCGCTAAGTCAAAAGGTTTGCCCTCCCAAAAACTTTTTGGGCTGGCTACACCACTGCACAGGCATCCCACTAATAGACAGTTGTAATAAATTGTTTATTGCTATTGAGTAATAATTTCAATGACACACTCCCTTAACTCACGTATTATCCCTTTTGAATTTAAAATCAGGGGGCCAAGGCCCCTCTCTTCCCCCCTCCGACGTCCATGAACATGGGGAATTGTCTTTGGGGCGTATGAAGGGTAAAGCATTTTGTTAACGTCAATTTGCACTGCAACTTTAACACTGCACCGCTACAGAACCAACAAGCAATGTGGCACACAACAACGATCTGACGTAATCACTGGCGTCGGCGCAGGTACATCGAGGACTCGAGATAAATAGTTCAGGTGACGACATAATACTTATTCTCGTTTTAGGTTACGTTTGTTACATCACAATTACCGGTGGCAGTAGCCAGCATAGTGCAGTAGCGCTGTTCAACTTGTATGTTGCAGCAAGTGAGCGTTTAGTCACTTGGATGCGGTTTAGATCGGTGCTCTTCAAATGGGGAACCTTATAGTTTTTAATTGTCGTTTGGAATAGTCTGCAACAGCCATAGTAATTTGTGCATAACATTTGTTATTCCAGGTAATTTTGATGAAATAATAACAAGAAGCGGGTTGGTTCTGTTTATTTTGTGACCGAAAGTAAGAGAACGGAAAGAAACAAACAATTCGTAATGAGTGAAAGCACGAAAAAACGAAATCGAGAAAGCACGATCATTCATGGGCGTCCGCAGAAATATTTCCAGGGGGAACGTCGACCTTTTGTTTATCATTTTCAAATTGCTGACGATCAGTGTTCCCTCTGAGATAATTTTACACTGAGCAAATATTTGTTTTAGTGAGCATGGTTATTTTAGGGTTGAGTAAGTGGAGTTTTCAATGAATTACAAACTTTGTGAATTACATATTAAATATACAATCTTATCAAAATACGAACAAAATACACATTTCATTCAAATAG
>JGI24158J21664_10009318_pt1 | contig 13101 bp, 11 predicted proteins | sample Ectturendosymbi3_FD_21664 | JGI IMG/M metagenome (IMG submission 21664) | reverse complement strand
TCTGTCTTCAATGCAGTTGCAAAATGTGTCTGTAACCCTGTGATTCCGCCGGCTTCAATGCCTTGTACTACGTTCTGTTTTGTCTGTTTTTATCGACATGCGTTCTGCAGAGTGTGTGTGTTCATACTATGGACTTCGTGTCTGCTCACAAACAAATAAATTAAATACTGAACAATTTGTATGTCTTAATGTTTTAGTTTTAGCCATATCTTCACGGACCCCCGTTTGGGAGACCTTTGCCTAAATTTTGAAATCGTTGTTTTGATTCAGGTGTTACGATGCAATCACATATGCTCTTGCTGCTTACTGCATCGGGTGGAGCGTTTCGGTAGTGCTTTTCTTTGCAACGATGTTCTTGCCTAAAGACAAGTAAGAAATTTACTTTTGATGTACATAAAGAAGTTTCAAAGTAGTGTTTGTAAATTAATCGTGTTTACTTATATTAATTGTCTACCATCAACATCTAAGCTTGAAAATGTTGATGATACACTTTTTCCCAGAAAACATTTTCGTCCTTTTTCATCAATTGATGGATCGATGTCAGATAAAATTTCCAAAAATTTATCTAAAGTCGACATAATTTTGCCTCTTAAATGGAGTGGTTGGAGATTCTTTGCAGTAGTCTTTAGCCCATGATTGCGCCAATGGTTTTTTTGAGACGTGGCAAACCAGTAAGATCGTTTTACTTTAAAAATCCAGAGCAGTTCAATTCGTTTTTCAGTCCTAGTCAATGATTCCGGAACAGGTTATTAAGCGATACGCTGGCTTGGCTGTGTGTTGACGTCATAGCACGTGACGATTGCTCGATTACACATTAAATTCTTCACATGATCGCGCGTGCGTTAAATAAGGCTTTGGTTAAGGTCTCGCCGTCTGCATTTGCAAGGCGTCCGTTCGGGTTACGTTAGGGTAACATGCAATTCAACACTTATTTGAAGGTGCAATGCTATCTTGTCTATTTTAACAAAGAACAAGTAAATGATCTGTGCATCTCACAAACACTCTCCCAGAAATATTCAAAACGTGCCCAATGAAGGAATTCCTCAAATTCTGAGCGCGATTTATATAAACATGTACCTCTGAGCAGTATTGTTTTTAGCTTCGTGTGCAACACCGTCACCCACCAAGCTCGAGCATTTCAAAGTTTTTTATCTTACTTTGTACTTCTATTGCTGAGCTCGCCCATGCTCTATGAGCTTTGTGGTTCTTAACTTTTCCAGCCCCCGGGACCCCTATTCATAAAGATATTGGCTTGGGGGCCCCTCGTCTGATCATCCTACAAAGCAGGTGCATGATGAAACAGCAAACGCTATTGTGATAAGGCGGACAAGCTGTTAACTACCGGAACTCCAATTTATTAAAAGGAACCTTTATTTAGGTAAGATTAGTCAGTGTGACCTTTATTTTTATCCCTTCGAAACAAGCTCATCAAAACGAGGGTTAATATTGTTGTAAGCAATTCTCACGTCTTTTGCAACTCTAAGGTGATTACGATACATAATTTTGATAATAGCTACAGCAGACATGGCAGCTTCACAGAAGTATGTCAGACGCCTAGCGCAGGGAGTGTTTCCCTCGTATGATAACGAGCTCTTTTCGCACGTTGCCCAAAATTGCACAGTGTGCATTGAGCATCGTCAAGTTTATCACAACCAATGACTTTTGTGAAACCATACTGAACGTAAGAATCGTCCCGGAAACATATTTTACTTTTACCTTTAGCAGATGTTATTTAATAAATATGATTACTACCTCGCGAAGATCATATGTAGACTATTTGAAACGTCTAATTATACTGCAAAAGTAGCTAAATCATGTAAATGCACTGTCGTGACAATTGCTTGCAAAATGTAGAAATGATATGGCAATTACTTAAACAAAGCAGGTATAGTGATTGTCTTGAATTCTCTCCACTCCTTTAATTGCTCAGATTGTAAAATTCTAACCAGGTAGATAACAACTATCTATCAACAGGGCCTACGAGAGGGGGGGCACAAGAGGTGAATCGTACCCGGGCCCGGTAAGTACTGGTGAAATACGCACGCTAAGTTTTTCTGTAATCAACCTCAAAATTATTAGTTTAAGCTAGTTGTCAGTATAACAATTAACATATTTCTAAATCTTAGCAAGGTAGCTGTTTTATCTATATTCTGATTACTATGCAAACAAGCTATAAAATATCCCATGAGGCCCTCAGAAGATAGGGGACCCAGTATCGGCCTTCGTACCCCAGGTAAAATTTCTCTCAGTGGCCCTGGTGGCAGCTATAAGAAAAAAGACCTCAACTGTAACTTAAATACTTAACTCTCACATGCTTTAAGACCTATCTATCATTTCTTATATGATTGGTTTAATATTTAACCCTCAAACACAGACAAAACTAGTTGGATGACCATTTGCTTCTCCAGTGGTGTCAGTTGCATCATTCTCACCAGAAGTATCTGAGCTACTTCAGTCAGTTTTCAACTACTTCAATGCTATTGTCTAAACTTGCATAACTGCATTTTTAATGAACAAGACTCACTAAATAGCTCTACCTTGGTTGGACTCCTAACCAATTTTAAATCTGAAAACAATAGCCATTAGTCTTTCTATCAAAACAAGTGTAGCAGTGGGATACTTTTTTTCTACTCTATTGCACCATAATATTTAGTAAAAAAGATTGCCTATTGCATCAGACTAAAACAAATAATTTGCTCAGAACGAGAATGATATAATATTGCTTACGTCTGACTAGGCAGCATTGATAATACTGTTGATACTTTTATATTTCCTCAGAATTCATGGAATGGTTCCCTAGGGCCCATAGACCTTTTATCAAGTTTGTACAAATAATCGTACTATAGGTCGTGGTTTTAGTATGTGCTGGAAGTTGCTACATATGTTGTCATAAGGATAACGACAATTACATGCCACTATCACTGATATAATCGATAAACAATACAAAGACGATGTAGGCGCTTATGACTAACGGTCATGTTATAAGTCAAAGTGGTGGTCGTCGCTGTTTGTGAATCTGAGGGCCAAAATGAGACACTTTTGGCATTCCTTCTGAGTACCACAAGATGTTTCACTGAGGACCCCGTTAAGAACCACTGCTCCAGCTAATTGAAGTAGCAACGTATAAACACGTTTGGAGCCCAAATCATGGCCGGTCATAAAACAAGTAAAATATTCACTGTAGCAGAACGAAAAAGCTGGTGGTTTTAACATTAGTGGGAGGATAATATGTAGAGCAAACATCGAATCATTGCCATTGATGTTTCATTAACTGAATATATGTGGTTGGGAGGTTCCATTTTACAATTGATAACATGAGGTGGTTGAAATTTACTCTGAAGCAAAGAAACATAAAAAGCTGCAGATTCCTTCAAACGTTTGTTGTGAGTCATTTAAGCCCAGTCGGGCTTTACCTGGAAAGTATGGTAAGAAGCAATATATCAATTCGTTTTGAAAAGTTTTTACTTACGCTTTATCAGAAAATGTCCAATTAAAGTGGGGCATACACCAACAGACAAACGTCTACAAGACAAATTGTAATTGCTCACTCAGCTTCACACAAGTTGCCGTCGCTCACATTAAACCTTTCTGCTGGATTGCCAGACGTATACAAACGTGAAAAACCCTGATTTCTCCATTTTTTGCTGATGTACTACCGAATAATTATTTTGTAGCTCACCGGCTGTAACACAGGTTTAATTATTTCTAATTATGGTGTTTGCGTTGTCTTGATCAAGTACGCCGTCAATCTTAAGTGTCGTTTACCCCAAAACATTCTATTTTGAACCAGGTTTAGGTAGGTCTACTTGATCGCCGTAATTTGTAAATTATACATTCTTCCTGTTAATTCAGACGTAAAAATTAGTTTTACTCCGCACCTTAACTAATGGCTTTGATGTGCACATTCTGAGTAGTTCACGAAGCTACCCTGCGTTAAGCACCGTTTTTTAAGCACTAGCATAAACAACTGTGCAATACGGCGTAGCAATGAAGTGCTGAAAATGTTCCTGTGCTTAAAATTTTAGAGCTTTTTTGTGTGCTTTTATCACTTCCACCCGTACAAATTTTCAGTTGCAAGATTGCAGTTGCGGTTACAGTGAGGGTCTGAAAACATTTCGTTTCCACTATTTTCTGATGTTGATCAAGGTTAAACTTTTAAGAGAGGTGTAATGGCAAATGATGTTTATCATTTTTTCCAGATCAGACATGAAAGGATTTAGAATGTTCAAGTTTGTCTGGTCCATTCTGTGCGTTCTACTCTTCCTCTCAGCATCGTCCTGCTTCGCGGCTTACATGGACAAAAGTTATGGTGGCAGTGGACTTTGCAGCAAAACCGATTACTCCAGTACTTACTGCAAGCAGCGTCTGGGAGGAGTAGTTGCAGGATTCATAGCTGCAGTATTGTACATTGTTGACGCTGTTCTGCACCGACCTGAAAAGTAGTTTCCAATCCTTTTTTCATGCGCTGAGTAGTTTAGCAGTGGTACACCTCTTTCAACCAATGGGTTGCAGCTTCTGCTACACTTGGAAAGTCCTTAAAACAGAAAAAAACAACTTGGTTACGGTAACCACTATGGAAATTTTAATATTCCATTCAAAAATTTTCACACCTGTCGAAATACGTAGGGTTTGATTAAAATACGAAGCAAAAACAGTTTCATAATTTTCAAGGAGCACGTTTGAAGGTAATCACCGATAAAGCAAACGTTAACAAAGGTTTTTGATAAATACTACGAATCTAAATTACGCGTTTGTTGCACAAAATGCCTTGTTCCAAACAGGGGCGTAACGAGGAGGAGCAAGTAGGCACAATTCCCTGGGCACTGAATCACTATGTGAACGTCGAATAACTACGGGGGGCGCCGAAAAGTCCCAACAATGTCACAAGTACTTTCTTCAATAAAGTACATTTGCTTCCGAAAGACCTCAGGTTCGAACACGGGGACGCCAAACTTGCTTCTTGCCCCGGGCGCCATCTAACCTCGTTACGCCCCTGACCTGGTTCCAAATGCTTCATGAAATGAAAACTCATGATTTTGAAGGCACAATTATTGTAACAAGTTTTTGAAGTTACGTCAACGTATATTGCCAACTTTCAAACTTCACAAAGAATAAAGTTTGCAACGCCTCTTTACAAAGAAGTAAATAACTTTTCGTCACCCGCCCCTTTCAATACACCTGGTTTTCTAATATCGCATTTGACTTTTATTGATTGTTGTATACCTGCTTCGAGTGGTGATATTTTATAAACTTACATGGAACGTAGCTTTAGTTGAGTTCAGCGTAAATCTGGTTATTTATGAATAAAAACTGATGTACATGATTTTAAATTAAAAAAGATTGCCGTTTTGTTCTACTGCAGCTACTTCAACTGCAATATAAACCCTGCCTCATTTGTGTACATTGCATGAGAATCAGTACGTGGACATGGGCATCGGAAGGGGGAAGCAGGGGAGCCAAGGCCCCCGCTGGATTTTGAAATGTTTAGCAAAAAGGTTGTTTTCTTAGTTTTGAGTTGGAAAAAAACAATTTCACCCCTTTTGGCTCCCCCCCGAAAAAAATTTGGAAAAATCCCTCTGTGTCCCCCGCTGGAAAAATCCTTCCGACGCCCATGTATGCGAATGGTATAGAAATTGGTAAAATCGATCTTTCTGTTTCAGCGGAGTTTTCAACTCTGATGGATTAAAATGAAAATGTGCAGATAAAACAAAAATGTGAATGTTAGGAAAAAATCAATTGCTACGTAAAGAACGCATCAAACAAGAAATAATTCAGCCGCCGATAAACCAAACAGCCAATGACATGACTAGGACCACTAAAGTCATAAAAGTCATATTTTTTTCTGTGCATCAAGAAGCTATAAAACGAATTTTAAAACAAAAATAGCACCCCTACGAGGTCTATAACAAAAGTTATAAAGTCATAAAAAGTCATATTTTCCATGTGAGGTCATAATTAGGGCTGAGTTCAAGTAAACAAAAATTATTTGTTTAAGTAATACGTAATTTCTAACATATTACTTAAGTAACTTAAGTAATTCAAGCAAATAAGCAAAATCGACATTTAGACTTAAAAACATTCAAACACATCAAAATCATTACAATTTGTAAATCAAGTAANGGGGCGGTTCCGACAAAATTCACATATGTTGGCCACGATTCAATTTTATGCAATGAGCGTCTAGTTCCAAATCGTAATCAGGATGACAATCACCATTTGCGACTTACAAAGCGCTCTGCATAAGCAAGAAATCTATTCGCTTTAACTGCTTATTTTATGTGTGATGATGCATGTCATTTATAATATTGCGTTTGCAGTCACAGATGTGGCTTCGAAAATCTTACCTTTTCTAAAAGCAAATTACTTGAAATATCAAGCAATGGCAAAATTACTTAATCAAGTAAAATAAGTAAAGATTTTCAAGTAAGTAATTGAGTAATTACTTACATGAACCCAGCCCTAGTCATAATGTCACATTTTGCATATTTTCACCCTAATTCAGTAAGGAAATCATCACAAAAATCTCAAAATATCAGTTGAAACAACTATATCGCCATAAGTCTAAGCTGCAACTTGCAAACTAAATCATCTGGTCACCCTACGAATGTTGTCAAAGACGTAGGTGAACCAAGTGATTTGGATGAAATGTAATGCACTGCCTAAAATGCATGTTCTTGCTGCCCCCATAGGATAAATCAATGTACATGCATGTTTTCAATTTGCTTCAAACCAAACTATATGTTTTGCTCGTTTTTACTCAGCTGTTTATTTTAGTGGGGCTTCAAGAAACCATGGGGTTACCATCTCTTGTGACTATTTTGGCTGGTAATGCTTCTTTGTACTGTTGTTATCTCTCCGCTGGCGTTGCGCTGAATGCGCGATTCACCACGAACGGAATGTGCGCGAAGAACAATAGCAAGCAGTATATATGTGGCGCGAACATGCAATAAAAGAGTGATCTCGTCGGGTGATCTCTATTGTTGCTTACTGCCACAGTGTGAAGTTTGCGCCCTTGCCGCTCGGGCTTTCCGATCGCAACAAAATGGTGCTGTGACAAGCATGTGAAGGTCGTGCTGTGTGAAACCTTCGCAAAAACAACGCGCGATCGGTTCGTAGTAAAAAGGAAGGGATGTTGTTGCAACCTCTCCGCTGGCGTTGCGCTGAATGTGCGATTCACCACGAACGGGATGTGCGCGAAGAACAACACCCATATATACGTGGTGCGAACAAGCAACAATAGAGTGATATAGTTAGGTAATCTTTATTGCTGCTTGCTGCCACAGTGTGAAGCTTTGCGCACATGCCGCTCGGGCTTTCCGATCGCAACAGTACGATAGATGTATGTTCTAGATCAGTCATTTTTGTTTGGTCATATAAAGCCATAATTTCTGAAAAGTAAAGTCGTATTATCAATTTTTTAGGCAATACAAATGTCCCTACTTATGACCAGCAAGGAATAGTCTTTAAGTTGTTAAAACTTTTAAGATAGGCGAAAACAAGAAATCGTGACGCAAAAAACGTCAAGGGCGGTGAAATGATGAATAAAAGATAAGAATTTTGATATGCGAGTCAAAATCATGATTGACGTGATAATAGCAGCGTTGACGTTGTTTTAAGCATTTTTTTACATGTAAACCTCAAGGAAATCGCATCAACGTTGCTCAACAAAAGTAACAGTAAAACATGTACAAGTTTAAGATTTTTTACCAATGCCACGGTCAAATAACACGTGTTGCAATAAAACCATCTATTCGTGTTCACCAGCAGATAAATCTGATGTGTTCCAGGAGGTGCGATGTGAAGTCAAGCGTGGAGAATCTTTTGACAAACTGCACCAATCCCAGCATAACGCGCAATTCCTGCATAAACGAAATATTTGATGCGTAATTGGAATAATTTGCCTGTTGACTGTTGAGCAGTGACTGTCGGAACCTTGTGGTGAAATCTTTGCCAAAATCACGTCACAAAGCGCAGTGTCCCCTCTGCCCTGGGTATCCTCTTCGCTGATTGACTGATTTTGTGTGTCAATTTTCTGTAGTTGACCAGCTGTACCAGTAGGTCTTTTGTATGCGACAACAGCTTCATCGTTCAGAGCTCTTTACTTGTCCGAGAGGCGTAGCTGAGTGTAAAAAACTGTTGTTCAAACTCCATGCAGTTCTTTTTATTGCCCGGATTTGGGGACAAGGTCCATTCTTCCTCGTAAAAACTAGCCAACCGTGCCTACTGTCATGGCGAGGGAAACTTGGACCACCTAATTGAGCAATGCTTGTGTGATAGCTTTCGGATCTCTCAAAAACAAAGATTTAAAAGTTGATGGAAGGAGTGATGCACCATAAATAACCGCCAATGTATAGACGTGGTTTGACGAAGTCTTTGGAAACAAAATTAAAAACACCGTTAGAGACAATGGAGTGGCTGACGTCCAACAACTCAACTGAGCCAGTGCAAACCTTTGTGCGAATTTGTCGAAGAGCAATTTCTAACCCATTATTCCTGAAAACTATTTCTGTAGTCAAACTCATGCCACTGCTGGTGGTTTCTTGGTCCGCGATCGAAATAATGTTAGTAATAAATCTTCAGAAAAATTCAGTATGTTTGAAAATAACTATTACCGGTTGCAAGGTGTAATGTACGGTTCTTCTTCTTTTGAGACACTTCTAACCACTGCTTGGCCGCACTAGATCTCGGGGTAGGTGTTGAGCAGCCATTCGTTTGTATCATCATCCAGAACCGTCAGGCCGTGCAGTCCACGGGGAGGTTGATGGATNGAACATTGGAGGACAACATGATCGACAGTTGGTTCTTCTGCGCCACACTCACAGGCCGCAGAGGAGGCCATACCCCATTTGTACAAGCAGGAGCGGAAACGTCCAACACAGGTGCATAGGCGGTTAAGCTGGACCCAGGCTCTTCTTGGGAGGGTCACCCCTGGAGGTGGGTGCAGGTGTCGGGGATGAAAATGTGGATTCTTGTGGGGTTGTCCGCCCACTCCGCATTCCATTGGTGATCCGCCCAGTGTGCCGCACGTATGTTGTTGTCAGATGAACTGATGAGTTGTACGGCGGGTACAAATGGGTGTCTCGATTTTTGAGGTGCCGTGCATCTGCACTCAACAGACGGGTGAGCGCTGAAAGTGTCCAGGCTCCAGGGCACGGCGTGCTAGAGACAGTGTGGCTCCATTGCGAAAAAGCTCAGCAGGTTGGATGTCTGCGAGGATTGGAAGGTTGTCCGCTGGTGTAGGACGCACGCATACAGTCACCATTCCCAAGGCGTCGTTGATGGCTGGTATGAGCACTGCGGGACCAGACAGGCGCACAGTATTCTGCAGTTGAATGCACCAGGGCTAGGGTGGCTGTTCGCAGCGTTGTTGCTTTAGCATCTCAGCCGGAGCTAGCAAGCCGCCTCAGGAGCGCGATGCGTGATGTCAGCTTCTTGCGAAGTGACTCAAGGTGTCGGCGATACGTGAGCGACCTGTCCATCATTACTCCGAGGTATTTGGGCTAGGAGCAGAAGGGTAGGGTTTCGTTGTTGAATTTGACTTTCATCTCACGTTTAGCGTCCTTGTTGTTAAGAGGGAAGGCTGCCGGCACCGGTTTTGTAGTGCTGAGCTTTAGCTTCCAAGTCTGGAGATATTCACCTACGGTGCCATGTCCTTGCTCAACACCCCTTCCACTGCCTGCCAGTCTCCATCAGTATGTATGATTGCTAGATCGTCAGCATACGCATACTTTCTGGAGACGGTAGTAGGCAGGTTAGATAATGTTAGTAATAAATCTTATGTAGATGTTGAATATGTAGATGTTGAAGAGAAAGGTGCCAGGACAGATACCTGTAGGATGCCATTCATGAGGCGTCGTAACTTGCTCCGTTTGCCGTTTCCGTTAGTAATGGTAAACCTGTGATTACCAACCATCTGCATGATCATGTGGACCATGTATCTTTCAGGCATCAATCGCAGCAGCTTGCAGGTGAGGCCGCGGTGCCGTACAGTGTCGTAGGCTTCTGTGAGGTCGACAAACACAGTTTCGGCGTTCTTCTTAGCCGAAAATGTATCCTCGATGTCCTATGTCAACAGGGTGACCTGGTCTACGGTCAACCTGGTCTAATGCACGGTAGTGCATAGCCAGCGAAACAGACTGATTGTCACCGGTAACATTTCCTTTTGGTTTTGTGCAACTGATTTCCGTATTGTAATTTTTTGCAAACAAATATTTTCAAAAGCTGAACAACAACCTACTCTATATTTTTGTTAAAACTTATATGCTTTGTCAAAGAATTTTCCATTGCTGATCCTTTAAAAGACCGAAAAAACATTATAGTGGCTATGACTTTGCCCAGTCATACTGCAGGTTGCCGATCGATAGAGCTAGAGGCAGCGCCGGATTTAGATGGTGGGGGACCTAGGGCCAGGCGCGATGGGAGGCCCCATGTGCAGATATAGAGTTTTTAGGTAGGGATAATCGATGAAGTCACTAGTATTTCCACGGATCGTTAATACTTATGACGTAATCTTGTGACGTCACATTTGTTAACTCGTGTGCAACAAAACTTCATGATGCAACATGATGTTTGACGATTATCAGCGATTTGTGAAACTGTTGTAAAACTGGTCACCAGAAGCAAGCCAGCTTCTGTCAGCTGCTTCGCCGTTATGGTTCCGGCGACGAATAAAATTTGTGGTGCAATTTCCGTGACGAGTTTCTGTCTTTTCTGTGTTGTGAAACAACCTGCTTTAAAAATAACTTTGCAACACAATGTCAAAGAGAACCTGTGCCATTTTTCAACCAGTAATCCTGCTTTTTTCTGATATATTAGCTGCCTAGAGACCGATATCTTTGCCTCCAGTGATAGCGTCAGCCATCTCATCCAGGGCCGGATTAAGGGGGGGGGGCAATTGCCCCGGGCCCCCCGCTGCAAGGGGGCTCCCCGTGATGAAATTTATTAGCTTCAAATTAAATATTTGTTTGAAAAATTTTCGTGATTCAGAAGTGATGCAAGAATACAACTCTAACCTTATATTCTTACGTTGCTTTAAGCATGAGGGGCCCCCAACAGAAACTGGTTTCTCTACGTGTTTGACTGTCTGCCAGTTTCAGTAATCGCAACTGAATAGCCTATAAGTATTTTCGGTCTTGTTCAATGCAAATAGATTTGATTACGCTGTTAACTCTTTCCTAATATTTGTTCTTTTGGCACGGGCACTGGTGTAGGAGGCGGGGGTGAAAGGGGTGCAAACGCACCCCCAAACCTTTTAACTTAGTAAAAACGTGGGCAAAATCCCTTCAAGTCCGGGCAAAATCTGTAAAAATTTGGGCAAAATGTGTGCAAACTTGGGTAATAATTGCTGTATGCTCTTTTGATTTTGCAAAAATGGCATCCAAGATTAAAGTCAAGTTAGAGGAAATTTGGGAAGTTTGGGTAAAATTTGGAAGAAATGGTGGTTGAAGTGCTTTGATTTGCAAAAGTGCGGCCAATGAAATGCAATCGCTTTTTTTGGAGGTCATTTTCTTTGAAGTTTTTTTCGGGCAAGTTCAGGAAAATTTGGGCAAAACTCTTCGAACCGCCAAAAATTTGGCTGTTCCTACACCTATGGGATATGACTCTCTACTCGTGCATCACGCCTATTGCACAAATGTCACGAAAACGTTACTATTTGCGTGCTAAAGCTAGTGGTTACTGACTGCTGTTTAGTGCCAATCAGTGCTGCCACTGGGGTCAGTCTCGTTAACAGCATCACATGACATCAAATTTTTACGCTAAAGGTTCATATAAGTTTAAATGCATCTTTTAACAAACCTGACAAAACGCAATTACCCTCGTTGAATCAGAAACAGAGCGAAATATTGCCATTAAATGGAGAAGTCGTTTACAATTTACGTAAAATGTTAGTCCCAACGCAGCGAAGAGAGCTTCTTTAATTTGAAACGATAACCAAACACACATTAGGGCAATGTTTCTCAAAGTGGGCAAAATCGCCCCCTTAGGGGCGATTTTGATGTGCAAGGGGACGAAAAAAACAAAGAGGGCGACAGGGGAGCGAAAAAACACCAAGCGGGCGAAAATACTCAACCACTAATTGATGATTGAGTTAACTTCAGTGTCCTACTATTATGACTTGTTAGTTTCTTGCAAATTTTAATTTACTATGATAATCGTTGGAGATTGTTGCTCAAGCAATTTATCTGTTGAATTTTTACTCTGGATCGTCTATGTGCCCGGCAACACTGTGGATTATTTCAGGGCTGCGGAGCCGTCGTAAAATTGTCACAGCTCCGGCTCCGGAGCTCTTCTTTTCATGAACTTGGCTCCAGCTCCGGAGCTCTTGGTGTTCATGAGCGTGGCTCCGGTTCCGGAGCTCTTTTTTTTCATGACTGAGGTTCCAGCTCCGGCTTCTATTCGTTTTCACACATTGATTTTTAATTGTCTTGGTGTGCCTCAAGTTGAATGGAAAATTAACGAAATCAAGTACTCAAAACCAGGAGAAAATAGCAAACATTTTGAGTAATTTAATCTGGCAGTTTTTTACAAGCAACGCTGTTTCCATGAGGAAATCAGCGACAAAACGACATATAAACAGTTTCTGGAAAGACAGTCGCTGGTTTTGCCTTTAATCCCCGAGGACCTTTTGTTATTTCTTACGACAGAATCAAGAAAATGACCTTTGGAAAACTACATTCGTGTCCGAGCATTTAAACACAGATCAGTCCCAATTGACCAAGTGTTTTGTACTCGTTATATGTTTTGCCTGTTGCAGTATTGACGATTCCAGCTAACAGCGCTGCCCGGGCAAACCATACAAAGAGCGCAAAACACATAGTCAACTCTCATGTTTCCTTTCAAACACGCACACATTTGCATTAACACAAATGCGAAGATGTGTTCAAATGCCCTTTGTTCAAAGAAATAGTTTGATTTCTAGCAAGAAATTCACATTTGATTTCTGCTGAAAACTTCTGATTTCTTATCTTTTGCACTCATAATAAGTAGTGATGAATCGCAAAGTGAAGCACAATTTAACACGGTAAGCTTAGGAGAAAATAAGTCTGGTTACCATGCTGAAAACATAGATTTTTTCCACAGATGAAAATTTCAAGAAAAGTA
>JGI24158J21664_10009316_pt1 | contig 13102 bp, 8 predicted proteins | sample Ectturendosymbi3_FD_21664 | JGI IMG/M metagenome (IMG submission 21664) | reverse complement strand
GGGCTGCATACCAAGGGAAGTTGAGAGATTGCGAACAGATCGGAATTACCCCGTAAATTTCCGAACGAGTTTCTTCTTTGTGGAAAATTTTGTGATCTGCGNACTTCGTGAACTCTTATTCTATTGTTTTTTTTTCTCTACGTTTGTTAAGAGTTGNTTTTCTGCCTCAGATATTTGCGGNCCTTCCTGCAACTGTATTACGATCAGGGTCACAACCCATAAGCACGTGACCTTGATCAAAATACAGCTCAGTTATAGGTAAAGAAATGCAAAACACACTCCACGTTTTCAAACATGAAATGCACTACAAGTCATGAATAGACGTGTTTTGAATCTAGATGGAAGGAAATCATTATTTCAATAAAAAAACAGCTACAGTTCTCATAACTATGCACAATGACAGCCTAAAGTCAGCGTGCGACACCAAAGTCGGTAACAAGCCAAAACTTGTCATACTTGTTTTACGAATAGGGTACCAAACAAAAACACCAAGAAAAACTAAAATAATAGATTTGCTAAGAAACAAAGCAGCGTTTAAGCATTGGTAAATTACACATTCGCCCAACCATAATTTTCTGTAGACAATACTTCTTTCAGGTTGTCTTTGTTCGATTATAGTTTTTCGGAAAAATCACAACAGGAAAAGTCTGTATTAATTTTACAGGTGATAAGGGCTTTCACATTCTGCTTCTATTACCAGACCACATGTTATTCATGATGGTTGACTGAATGCCTAACCGGGACTTTTGGGTTGACTGACCGGGACAAAGTCTTTAAACCGGGACTGTCCCGGCTAAAACGCGACGTATGGTATGCCTACATATGAACCCGGCATGTTTCATTAAATTTTCTTCCCTGTTGGCTTTCAGCCTGCGAAGCCTCACCAATTAGCTCCAATAGTTTACTCATTCTAGTCTAGGGGATCAAACAAAAAACACAAAAAGTGTGTTATTTCGGGGCCAGTGATGGTGGGATACTTTTCTAATCTACAGATGAACATTTATGTATGTTTATAGTTCGTGTGATATCCCATCTTTAACGAAATAAAGTATGTATACTGCATATGCACGAGGACGTCCGAGAAAAATGTACCTTGACCAACTCAACGATGGGCTGAATTTAAATACTGCAGGAACCTTGCAGCTTCCCTATGTCAGAAAAAGTTGGAAGACTGCCTGCACATTTGGCCCTCATGCCTGGTTCAGGCAATGGACCTTCATGATGATGATGATACTGCATTAGGATGATCGTGTTGGAAGAATCAGTTTAGAACGTATATAAAAACGTGAAATGAAGATTCTGAACAGCACCTTCCACGAGTGGTGGCATGAAGAGCAATTTTTGNGAGGATTTTATTGTAATTAGCTAACATTTTTCAACACAATAAATATTACCATTGTTAACATNTAGCTATGNGGAATATTGATTGCTAGTTGAGGGCGTACGGCTTGGAACCCCGGTAATTGGTAGGCCTAATTAGACATGCAGAAACGTTGATTAGCTTACAATAGCACATTTTAGTCTTAACATTAAGACTTGCTGTTTATACGTTATTTGGGAAAGCAAGATCAAATTTGGNCAAAAATTTTTGGATNCCCAAAAATATGGACTCCTGTACACTTATGAAAAGCGCCATATATAGCGGAAGAGAGCTTGGTCAAACCAGCAGCCGTGAAAAGAGCTAGGATAATTTGCGGTGATGCCGTGTAGTTATAATAAGTTAGCTATGGTCTTCTTCAACCAACACCATCAAATGGGCATCCAAGAACTCTCAGTCAATGTTCTGCAACAAAGTATTGCTGCTGCGAAGCGAAGATCTTATTTTACAGTTGGGTGAGACTACAGATTTAGGAAACGATGCATGGTTCATGATGTTCGTGCAATGCTATGGGACTGAGGACTACGTGGAATACTTTCGCCGTCCGCTTGTCAAACATACCACAGAAGACAAATGTTTGGAATATCAGCTTTCGCGGACTCACTGCGTGTCTGTTTGTGCCGATGGTGCTTCGGTCATTACAAGAACCAAAAAGATTAACCAAAAAAAATGTATGAAAAAGAAAAACAGAAATGTTTAGGTAGTTATTGTCTTCTTCACCGGGAATAAATTTGGCAGCGAAAGAAATTTTAGAAGATCTGACATTAATTTTCAAATTTGTTTCATCTGCTGCCAATTACATCAAATGCTGTACACTACGCATTCCTTAATTTGCAGTGCTTTGTGTGACGAGATAGGGGCCGAACACAGAGGGCGTTCGTTTATTTGAACATCCGTTGGCTCATAAGGAAAAATACTGGAGAGAGTGGTCCACGCATTGGCACCAATGCGTTATCAAAAGACCACAATCACAACTTTGGTGAACGATACAGCGACAGCAAGTGGATTACCAAATAGCTATTCTTAGATGATTTTTTATACGTTTGAACCACCATAACATCTCCATCTAGGAAACAGGTAAAACATTTTTAGATGTGTGTGAGACACCGCCGTGTTTAAAGGTGAATTACACCCCTTTTCAAAATTACATCAAAAAATTTAAATGGGTTTGAAGCCGTTTTGAGGTGCCAAAACTGCAGGTTTATTGTGAAGTGAATTGCATTGCTGCACAGCTGCCAAATCTCTTATCCAGTTTTGGTTGAATGTCTATTCAATGGAACCAAATCTCTCTTGACCTGTGTCGGCACGCAACGAAAGCTCTTTTGCTTTTTCCAACTGCATACCTTTGTGAAGCTGGTTTTTCGACACTAGCACTCTTTGAAACTAAGTGCCAAAACCAACCTCAACCAGAAGACTACATCAGGTGTGCATTGATGACCACATGCCGTTATTTCGACAAACTTGTGGAACGAATTCAGAGACGTAATTTTCATAAAAATTTGTGAATGTGGGCGATAAACCAAATTTTTTAAAACTAGTGTTTGTATTATTCTCGTAGTCTTGATCTATCTTGAGTCCGCGAGGATTTATACTGGTCCGAAAATAGCCCGTGTCTTAAAAAGGTTGGGAAACACTGATTTAAAATCTATCTTAATCCACCCCTTTTCATCCATTGTGAATTTCTTCGGAGGATTACTTTGACAATAAAATTAAAGTAAATGCCAAACAAATCACTCGTGCTATGCTGTTCACTCGTGCGGTTTTGGAATTAGCTACAGAGCTGCTCTTTGGTTTTCTCCATGGGTGCTGGATCTGTGATGGCCAGCAGCATCCCTGCCTGAGTACCTTAAACAAAAATTTAACATTTCAAACTTTTATTCAAGTGTCAAGTTCAGCAACAATTAAATTTAAGGAAAAATTTCAAATGCCGACGTTTGCGTTGATTTACAGATAGTTTTGTCTGCACAGTGAATTGTGGCAGACGCAATAATGAGCATTGACACAAAAACAAGCGATGTAAGGCTTTGACTACCGTACGTTATTTAAGTTGGATGGCATAGCCAGCATAAATTTTTTTGTATTGATGACTAATGCTTCATATTGCGCTTTGAAATATAAAAATTTGAAGCTTAATTGCGAATCGCTAGATGTAGGTACGTCAGTGTTGTGATCGCTAAAAGTTCAGGGTATCTTGAGAAAACGTAACATGTTTGGTTGCATCAAAATGTTTAAGAAAAAGTACAGTTGCCCGCTCTGAGTTTCTGGGATAATGGCTAAATCTTCATTTGCAATGAAAAGCAACACGCCAGCTAATTTCAACTTAAAAACTTTTACTTTTAAGTTCAATAAGCTGTTTGTAATAACACCCTTGTAATTCCACAAAACGTTGATTGACTCAAGCGATTTATTCCGTTTAAAGCAACTCACGTACAAAACGCCTTGACAATGTTACATATGCACAAAATTAGGATAACCTATACATGTACAAAACTCAGTCGGAAACAAAAGTTTCTAGGCAGTTTCTAAATGAAAAATTCTTACTTGAAAATTATATTTGAACCTCTTAATTACACCACTTGACAGTTTCACGAACAAAGTCTTTGTCATCATCGGTAAACTTTGAAAATCCGATGTTGCTAATTTCGTTAATTTCATTTTGGACCCATCGTGAAGTTTGGAAAAAAACTTTTACCACTCCTGTACGACCAAAAGGTCTTCATACAGTTGGTCAAAAACTTGGATGTGATCATCCCTATTATCAAGCGGGCAGCAGAGGCGCATGTTAGTAAGAGCTAAAGCATGCAAGACAATGTTTGGAATATAAAAGAGCACTCTTAAGTCATTACAAAAACCGGAAACGAGTCCTCGTTTTGGTTGTTTGGACCCATGGAGTGCATACTATCTGATCAGAGTGCAGTTACGATCTTTCCAAGAAAGTACATTGTCAATGTAAGAACAACGCTGGTTTTGAAGCCGCTTGCGCTGTTGCAACCGTCTGTAACAACAAAAGCCAAAACTTTGCACCACAGCATGGCAATTTCTCATTCACCACAACAAGTCATGGGTGAGTTAGACTTAATATTTGAGATAAACTGTAAATACAAAATAACGCCACCAATACGCAAAAACACCTTGGTTGCATAGGCTTACTCGGTGGATTGCAGTCGTCAACTCTTTGTGTGGATTGCATAAATAGAAAGCATTGTCGCAGCATTATTACAAAAAAGTATGGTTTGCCAATTCTAAAACACGTCAAAAAAATGAAGCACATTTTCTCTTCACTTAAAAATTGTTGACCAAATGGAACACAGCTACACGGCGTGCAGGAAATTAGTCTTTGCGGATGAACCAAATGAACGGATTAGACACGATTTGGGTACGGTTTTCGGATGCAAGACAAGCTAAAAAGAGGATAAAAACAACTGCTTTATGGCTTTGAAAAAGCAGCTGTTTTTTTTTATTTTAAATTTTTTCCATAATTTAGTTTGCTCCAGGAAAAAACTGAAACTACCTCTGGTTTATCCAGAATAATGTTAATGCCTTTAGTTTGAGGTTGTTTGGATGCGAAACAAGGTTGACTACCTATGGGTCACAACAGAGAAAAGCGTTTGATAGAGAATGTCCTGACAAATCTGGGAGCACTGTTTGCAATGTTTTAACTCATGCGTATAACTATTCGTGCAAAACTACCGATGTTCGCTGATTTTGGTCAAGGGACCATTGCTTTGCCATTTTTCAAAAATTTTGATGCTTGCAGTACAAGATGATTCTCTGGACTCACTTGCTGAATGCAATTCAATATACAGGGGGCTACCTCTCTTGGCGATTGCAGGTGACTCCCGAACCTGGTGCCAGTCAAGATCAACGTAATTGTTGCAACTACTACCGCGTTTGATCTGTCCCCATATATCGCGACTTTTTTTCTGCGACCGTCGGGACTTCCCAGTACCCAGCGCATTTTCTTCTCACAATATCCGGTATCGAAAGTGTTAAAACGCAAAATGACCACAACCTGTTACTTAAATTTTGTTTTTAATGTTGCACGTCAACTACCTGAGACGTGCAATCACCATACAATGGACCCTTGCAACAAAAGAGCTTATCTTGCACGATTGAGGTCTATCAGAAAAATACGTAAATTCTTGCTCGCATCGTTTAACGGCGCAATGCGCTACAGATATTTTGAGCAGCGCCAAATGCTTACATTTTATCCCATTGTGGAATCAAGCTCAGCTGAGACTTGAAACTGAAAGACTACCCTGATAGACACCTTACCTGTAGAGCAAGTGCATACAGTAGCTCCACCGACATCAGCGCACTTTCCATCTGGAAGCGAAACATGAGAACAGCCTCGTTGAATTACTGTCGCGCTGATTGACATAACTGCAAAACAACAATAAGCAATGGTTTCCCTGCGCAGTTTTCATTGATTTTCTTCAACCCTTTCTAACGAAGTTCTGTACTGTATGCTTGATGTCGTGGTATTCAAGGCTGGTTTGGAAAACCTTTGCAATAAAAACTATGCTTTCTGAGCAAAAACTCTTGCAGCGTGCCAATTGAAGAAAGACAGGTTTCTGTTTGAGGTTGCTGATTCGATATATCATTATGAGCGGGTATAAGGGCATATGTGTGCGCCATACACTCAAGGTGCTGAACCTTTTTGCGATTTTGGCTTTCTCTTGATGCTGCTATGAAAAAATAAAAATTAAAAATTTTCGCCGGCCGTAGTTTGGAGACCCTGTTAGGGGGAAACAGAAGACGAAGTCTCTTTTTGAAACCTTTCATTTCCTTCTAAGTCTACAACCCTGCTTCGAAACTCAGAACCAGCTTTTCTGCTGGAACTAACAGAGCTCTGTGAAAAATGCAAGGTATTTCGAGAGCTCACAAGGTTGGTGTCCCCATGATCATCCCAACAGGATAAGTTGGCGTGAAAATCGAAATCTTTTAGCAACGTCCATTTCTCATTCAAATACAATGTGATATTAGTGCCTCTTGCAGTATATTTGAATAAGATTGCAGGACTGTGGATACCTGGGGGTAGAAAAAAGTGAGTCAGTGATGTAGGAGCTGGGGGTGCAGGCGAACCCCTGAAAGTTTGATTTGTTCAATGTTTGGGTAAAATAAAAAAAAATCGGGCAGAGAAGTTTAACATCTTTCAACAATTATACTTGTTTGACTCCAACAAGAAGTTAATTTGGCATAAACTCCTCTATTAGAGTTGATGAGTGTGGTGTATTTTCCGCGTAATGATCGCGGTGGCGGGTAATGATTGGTCGTCGCATTTTTGCGTGGCTTGCTGGAATGCAGCTGAGCGCAACCGTACTTTTCTCCGCGTGTTCACCGCAGAACGTGTTTGTCGGTCTGGTGTGCACTGCTCGTTCAATCTACTAAGTCGAGTGGTCAGCGTAATGCGGTTTTTTTTTCTTTTCTTTCACCATGCTGCGTTACTAAGCTTGCTTAAAAGTTATAGTAAATTAAAGCTTGAGTTTTGAAACGAAAATATGTGGTTGCTACAGGCCAGAGCAATGAGTAACCAAATTTGTAGGGGAAGTTTGCCGCATAAACATTTTTCGGGCAAACTATCCTTCGCACCCCCAAAAAATTGCCTGCTCCTACACCTATGAAGCGATTTATGATCAACACAAATTAGTTATCCCTGATCATCGCAAAAGGTTCCTTGAATCATATTTATCTCAACGAGCGGCAGGCCGGAGCCTGAATATGCTCTTCGTCGCAGCTAACAAAACACGCCAAGGTTATGGATTCATATTCGGTTCTGGTTCACCGAGATTCGCAAGCCACTTAATTTCTTGATTTTTAACGTGTTTAGACGCTTGGCTTCGATCAAGGCGAAAAACTCTCATGCGGCACTTACTTGACACAGTCGCTTTGGATTTCACACATTCCGTTTCTGTGGCGTTGCAAGTTATCAGATGACTATCCGATACTTTTGGTCCCATACATGTAAGGTCGGGGGATCCCATACTGGAGTAGGTACAGTTGTAGCATTTGATTGCATCGCCTATTTGAAGTAGAAGAAGACTTCAGCTTAAATAATTTTCCACAAAATAGCGAGTAAACAGCTCTCAGTATGTCTCGTCAATTGTTAATTTCACTGAGACGAGCTTAGCAGCCAACTTTTCATTGGAAACAATTGAGTCATTACAACCAATGTTTATAGACATCCAAAGCCATTGCGCTTGTTTTTTACTCACCTCGGCTGCACAAAATACCAAACAGGAAGATGACCATGCACGAATTTTTTGCATTCATGATTTGCAATTTGCAGAAATATGCAACCTTCCTAAAATTTTCTCTGCTCAAAAACAACAAAAAGGAATTTTACAGCCGCATAAGCGTAAAATTGCGCAGTTGTATTAACTTCATTGTCCAGTGGATGTGTATCACGGGAATAGGCCCGCAGGCCGGGGGAAGGAGCAACCGGGAACCTGCCCCCCGGAATTAAAATATTTATTGTTAAGTACAACAAGCTGCAATCACTTTTCTTCCCTCATCGAAATATCAGCTGGTTGCGACCGCACGGGATATTAAAATCATGTTGTTTTTGAAAATTACAAAACACAGGCTTCCGTTCCAAACAAAAGTTAGGAACTTTAGTGATGACAGGCTATGAAATACTTAATCGCGTTTCATTCCTACCTACCCTGAGTTCTTTGTATCAAAGCATTAGCTTTAAAACAGCGATCTGCTGATATTCTTTGTTTACTATTTTCTGTTTCGCTTAGGTCGANAAGTATTTCCATCCGTTCCCCTAGTCGCAGAAATCGGTCAATTTTATTTGGCTCTAAGAAACTTCTNACGCTGCCATAATCCACCAACCAAAGCATTAAGTTACGAAAAGCATTCACAATTGCAGAAAATTAGCGTTTCATCCGATGCGCGCCCGACAACGGTAAGAACCCGTCTGATCGCGACTGGCGGGGATGCGGAGCAACTCATTGGCGATAAAAATGCAATCCACGCTAATTGCACGCTTACGGGAAACACGAAACCAAATTGATTACACATGTCACAACACACTTTAGCTTCACATGCGAATGAAAGCTTATTCGTGAAAGGGTGCGTTGCCGCCAATTCGCAGAGTCGTGTCTCTCCGCCATCGCTTTTTCTCTTTTTTTGACTTAATGCAGATCTTGTCACGTCGCGTCGCTCACGTGTTCCGTGACGGAAGTGAAACTGATATTAGAAAACCAAACCTTCTTGCCACGTGGTCACCGTTTCCACCAATGATGTTCAAGCAGTTATTCCCGAGTCGCCTTGGCAATTTTGCGTTCCATAAAATTGCAGTTGTCTGCTGCTCGTTATGAACGACGCCGTGCGGCGACCTGCCTCGGTTTGTCGTTCTGGCACCAATCGACCACCACGAAGATGGCTTGATGCGCACACAAAACGAAACCGAAGTATGGGTCAGAACCCGCGCGTGAAACCGTTTGTCAAAATAAATCATGGTGATGCATTTTCACTGATAGTAACAGCAATCCCCACATAACACAGCTGCAACCGCAGACGTGGTCACACGCGGGAGGTGTTGCAGCCCGTGAATGCGTTCGACATCTAAACAACTTTTTTTAGTAAGCTNGCACTCCAAATATGTTTGTTTCTGTTGTTCCGCATCAGCGCTTTGGACCAGTGTTAAAAGTAATATCAGAAATATCGGAACTGCCAGTGCTGCAAGAGTTTGAACATTTTTACGGGTGGTCCACAAACATACCCAAATATGTTGAATGCGGCAGAACAACGGCGAACCAAAAGCTGGTAACGCAAAGCGTAAAGAGTATTTTATTGCGATCGGAAATCCCGAGCGGCATGTCCGCAAAGCTTCGTACCGTGGCAGCAAGCAACAATAGAGATCATGCTCGCAATCTCTCTTACTATTGCTTGCTCACTCTACATATATAATGGTGTTATTCTTCACGCACATCCCGTTCGTGGTGAATCACACAATCAACGCAACGCCACCGGAGAGGTTGCAACAATTTCATTTCAGAAACAGCGGAGAAGCCAAGGTGAAAAGCAAGTAGCTTCTTACAGTTCTACATAATTGATTTTAGCAGAAAATGCTTTTGCAAAGACTGGCAGACAGGGGCGTAACAAGGTTAGATGGCACCCGGGGCAAGAAGCAAGTTTGGCGTCACCATTTTCGAACCTAAAGTCTTTCAGACGCAAATGTGCTGTATTGAAAAAGTACTTGTGACACTGTTGGGATTTTTCGGCGCCCCCATAGTGATTCGGCGCCCGGTGAATAGCGCTCCCTTGCCCCCCCTCGTTACGCCCCTGCTGGTAGAGCCGGTGTTTCGGGAATTATAAACTTCGCCCAGACCTGAAATACAGAAAACAAATTACATTTAAATGCTGGCAATTTCAGAAAGCAAGGATACGTCAATTCGTCCTTCTTTAGGACCAAAACATCCCAGAAAGCTTCAAATAGACAAGTGGCGTTATACTGGTACGTGAGCACCACTCTGTATTTGACTTGAAAGAATAACAACGAACAAAGCGATTGCAGAGCAACGAAAAACAATGCTAAATGCAGCTTTCCCGTTATAGCAGTGTCCGAAGGTGGTCAAGGTGAAGCTAAATGCTTCTACAAACGCTTCAGACCGAAACACGGAAGGAGAACTTTTTGTTGCAGAAAAAAACTTTCTGCTTACAATCAGTAAGTCTGTTGTACACCACAGTTCTCTCTTCAGACACCTTTGACTCGTCAGTAGTGAGCGTTTAATCGTTCAGACAGTTTGCTGTTTATCTTCCGCAGTTCTGTACTTTTGCTAGCGTTTAGTTACTGCTGCCAGCAAAGTATTTGCTGGCTCGTTGCCGCGCAGATAGATCAAACCCAACGACAAACCAATGCATTTGAATGGAAGAGGTCGCTTAATGCAACTGTTCTCTGGATGCATCTCTCTTATCTTTGCTAGAAAAGAAGCTCTTGCAGATGATCTCTATATCAAACAAACTCTTGTAAATGATCTCTCCTCAGGTCTGAATGATCACCGCGCGTAGAGAGAATAGGCGAAACGGACTGGTTTATACGACATGCTGGATCAGTGCCAGGCAGCCGAATGCTAAATTAAACCTCGTTCCTGACAGTTGGCTGGAGCTAATTGAATTTTATTGAACGCTATTGTGCAGTCGCTTCAGCGAACGAAGTTTCACTTGCTTCCGTCATTCGATCGTTATTAATGCAATCTATGAAGCCGTCTACGCAGATTTTTCCACGAGGTCTGCCACTGTTTGTTTTGAAAACATTTTTGTCGTACAAAGGTCTGTGATAGCTCATTGCTTTGCTGTGTGTCGTGCGTGTTTGCTCACCACTTTTTGGGACGAACAGTTTTCGGGTCGGCGTTTCCTAGTTTTGTTTCTAACATTGTCGGCTTCACAGAATATAATTAACGATGAGCGACAGACCGGTATAACTGGAAAGGATGAAGTAAAACTAAATCCAAAAACTTCAAATCAGTTTAATTCTAACGTAACTAGGAAGTGATGAGAGCTGAGGGACTCTTGGTCAAGAGACGTTTTCAAAGATGTTTTTGCATTGCAGAATCAGACTAGCTAGTAGTAAAACTTTTGCGGGTCGTGCTTTTAAAACACTATAAAAAACTGTTTTTCTTCGAGTGTTATAAGCTGTAGCAATCGCATATAAATATTCTAATAAATATATTCCTACTGCAGCATGCAAACGTTAAGGTCAAGTGTTTAGTCTGTAAGTACTTCACCATTAAAGTTTAAAGCATAGCCTCGAACACAAAACACTGCTGAAGAGTTGAGCTAAATCCTTTGTTAAAAATCAGCACTTGCAAACTAAAAATCTGGTTTGAATTCAAGTTGTTGACAAAAAATCTGTGATAAACTAAATTTATCTGGGCCACAAGCTACACCATCAACATCTAACACGGATAGTTATGACGTGATTATCGAAAGGAACCATTTCTTTACCAGTTCGGTCAGCTGCTAACCTTAACAGCCTTTGCAGACAACGTTATCTTCAAACCTGACCTTTGGTTTGTCTGCAAGATCGACTACTTGCTTTCAACCTGATCACGCCAACTGAATTTTCACCACCATCCTCAAAATATATATACGTGAGTAACGAAATTGCAAATCTCAGTCGCGAATTTTCTGGCGGTCATTGGGGACACGAAAAGGTCATTGGATTATGTCAGCATCACGTGTCGCTTCGTCCTCTTGTGATCTCACAACCATCAACATACGTTGTTCGTTCGACGTCCAGACATGGATGTCGGAAGGATTTTTCCAAGGGGGGAAACAGTAGTGAAACTCCGAAACTTAGAGAAAAGCATTTTTCTGCTAAAATGTTAATAGAAAAAATTCCAAGCTTTAAAACGCCAAGGGGAACAAATCCCCCTTTGCTCCCCCCTCCTTAAGACGCCTGTGCGTCCAGAACATGTACAGTACGACAAAATAAATGAAGTGCGCAATGAGAAATGGGTGTTGTGTAAATCCCTAACATGCGGGGATACTACAGGGTAAAACTTTTCATTTGCAAAACAAAATAAGAAATCTGTCAGCGAGAAATGACAATTTGTATCAGAAAGCCGTACATTATGGTAAGATCATCGGACAACAATTCTGCGAAAAAAAGTTGTTCAAGACTCCTCTAACGCTTATGGTTCTTACAAGTTAAATGCACTTAACTTGTGGTGTCGCTCTTATTAATGTTGGTGTATTACTGTAGATCTCAACAATTATGAGTGCATTAACTTCGTAGTTTTGTTTAGGTAACATTCTTAGCTAAGTGTCTGTGCTTAATGAACAGCGTAAAATATAATTTGCGCATTGCATGTTAGGCATTAAAAACCTTGATATTTGGTAAAAAAGCATGGGACTGTTAGAACAAAAACGCAACCATCAAATTGTAAATAATTTTGTACAAAGCCGTCATAGATCCCGTTGCGTCAGGCTGTGCTGTTGCTTTTGCAAGATGCACAGCTTCATGTCAGCTTTCGCCTCATCTGAGCTAATCATAGTATTTGTTGTTTTATGTTTTTTTGTAGTTGTTCAATGGCTCGCAGCAGCATTTTCCCTGTACAAAAACGATCGCTTTCCAGCTATTGATTCTTTCATGTACGGGTCAATACATACACGACATCCTCAACCATCCCCGAATGAGTTGCCGAATTTCCCCGAAGTACTGCGCCAGATCATTAAAAAAACATATTTTACCGCAGTACTACACAGCGAACAAAGTCGCGGATCAGTTTACCAGGGTTTTTCCTTCTGGCAGCGCAGATAACAAAAGAAACCGTGGCTTGTTTTTACGTGGAACTTTTGGCAGCTGCAAAATGCTGGAGCAGCGGGCCACGCAGTAAATTTTCCACGAAGTGGGTGGAACGCGGTGTGTGCCCTGCTTACTCTTCGTCACATCTTGTGGGCAACCATCCAACAGACAACCATATAAAACCCTTGACAAAAAACGAAGGTCTGATGCTACTGTGTTTTCGCTAGCAAGCGCAAATTCGGATTGTTTCAAAGGCAGATCACAGCATGCTTTTCAATAAAGCACATACTTTCTGGCACAGCCTAATACTCCATAAAGTTTTAACTGGACGATCCGATCAAAGTTCAAATGCGAGACCAGTGGCGTGCGCAGAAACTTTTCATGGGGGGGGGTTCATTCAGCGGCATAGGGTAGTCATTTGTATTTGGTGTGCGCTGTTTGTGACGTCACAAAATGACGTCATA
>JGI24158J21664_10009314_pt1 | contig 13103 bp, 10 predicted proteins | sample Ectturendosymbi3_FD_21664 | JGI IMG/M metagenome (IMG submission 21664) | reverse complement strand
AAGTCTTTCGCAGTCAAATGTGCGCATAAATGCAACTTTCGTTGAAAATAAATGCAACTTTCTCACTTTTTTACTGCAACAAAAACTTGCCCTACTCATCAGCATTCATTGCGAAAAAGGCACGTGGCCCTCGGCCCAAGCAAGCCGAAATGGGCGCCGCAGACCACTCGTGACACTCCGAAAGGAGTCTAAAAATGAAGTATACACTAAACTGCAATGAACTGAACGCCTTAAGGACAAAATCTTTTTGAAGACATGTCTTTCTAAACGAAGCATACATAAAGCGCAGGTAATAATTTAATTGCCATTTCGGAGAAATTACGCGTTTTTTACTTCCAAGAATTTTATCAGACATATCTGAAATTTTATCAAACATACCTTTACTCTTCAGAAACAAGTCATTCTTTTGTTGAACAGCAACTTACTTCTTTAATGCGATGTTTAGTGCAATACCTGATTTTCAGCAAGAATATCTTAAAATTAATATGAAAACTGGACTTCCACAAAGCTCTAAGAAGATTTATTTTTCAGTGATTCATCATTGTTAAAAGTCCAGACCATTTTCTTCAAAAATAAATTACGTGCAAGGAAACTACAATGAATTGAGAACAAAACTGTAGCCATGTGTTGCCCCTTTTAGAGCTTCCCACATACTCTGGGTAGCGAGATTACTTAGATGTGGTGCGTGGATGTCATTGCTTTCAAATTCCCATTTGAAAGTGCTTTACAAAGCTATCTCCTTACATGTTAGGCAGTGGTGGGATTAAAATATTTTCTCAGGCGGCTCCTTTGAATGTTGCCAAGGTCGTTGCCCATCGTGCTATCCCGCAGCTAAACTCTTGCAAGGAGAGGCCATGTGCTGAATCGCAATGTGGATGTTCGCAGAAACAAATCAATTACAGGTCTACATGTTTTCATCGCGCAAATCCAGTCTACTTCAAATCGTCTTTGCTGACATGACCAAGGCATTTGATATGGTCAACAGGGAAAGACTATTATACACCGTTAAAACGTATAGGATGTCCGCCTTCACTTTTCAGCCTCATCAGATCGTTGCGTGACGACATGGATGCGCACATCTCAATCGAAGGTGCCCCGTCAGCTCTTTTTGGTCTGAAAAGTGGAGCAAAGCAAGGCTATGTTGTGGTTCCAGACTTACTTGGAATCACCTCCTCTTCACCGTGAATTCCTATAACAGTGATGACAAGAAGGCATAACTAAGTTTTCCTGCGCACTCACACAGTTGGCAGGTTGTTCAACACTGCAACATTATGCGCAAAAACAAAAACTCGGCACATCCTTGTGCATGAACTACTCTTTGCATATGATGCTGATTTTGTTGACACAGCGAAGCGGGTTTTCAATCACTCACAGACCGTTTTGCTGCTGCTTCTGACGTAAGGCCGTTGCAATGCACCAGGTGACGTGTACCGATACATCCCAAGCAGATATTGTCGTGAACTGGACTAGGCTTTTGAAAAAGTCAACAACGTCTGCTATCTGAGTTCTTTCATATCCAACGACTGCTCTCTTGAGAAAAAATTCAGTCCAGAATCGGAAAGCACCTTCAGACGCACAAATGGCAAAGTCTACCAATCCTGCATATTAAATACCGGTGGCGGCTCGTGGTTGTAGATCGTGGGATGCTACTATAGCAGAAGTTAATATTGAAGAGAATGGCGGTCAGCTTCGACGTACACCAATACGCCATCTGTCGTTTTACTGTATAACTGCGACTTCTTTGTTTGCTCTGTATTGTGTTGCTGCATAAACGTGCGACCTAAGACTTCGATCCCTCTGAGAAGTAAATCGAGATGTGATTTTCCGATTTTTTCTACACTTTCTATAGTCTATACCAGGCCTTCTCAAACTTGTTTGTTCTGCGGCCCATTTAAAAAACTGTGTGGGCTTCTAGCCTAGGCCTAGATCAGGGGACTCGAAACTACGGCCCGCGAAGCCGTTTCATCCCACCTGTGAAATCATTTCGTCAATAATGAACGAATAATACATTTACGAAAAATCTGTTGATTGGGCAGAATGTAACATATACTGAAGCAAACATAATACGTAAGATGTCCGGCCTTCGAACTATTGCATAATAGCTTATGTGGCCCTCTGAGAAAAAAGTTGGGAAACCCTGGCCTAGATAAAATAACATTATCATTAAACATTATCATAAATCATTTCTTGGATTACCGAACCTGCTGATCAGTTGTATCATAATACAGTTTTGTAATACAAATATATACGAATGGAGTGGGAAAGCAAACAAGGTGCGCATGATAATAACACACCTGCTCAATCGTTCGTTGAAATACGCGATATGCATTTGTGACTAGCTGTGACTAGTCACTTAGCGACAAGTTATCGGATGGGATGTAGTAAGATACTGACCATTACAGTGTTGGCATTAGCTTGGCAGTTCGGTGAAAGACTAACTAAGATAATGTTACATACAGATAGCATGACAAATAAAAATAAACAAATTCATAATCCAGCACGCGATATTTGCTGGGGGAAAGGCTTCTGGTCACAATTCTTTCTACACTTCTTTTAAAGTCGGGCAGAAGGTTGTTAGTAGAAAAACTTCTTGACATTTTTGTGAATTGCTGCTGACTTCCGCGAGCAGCACAGAATTCCTTAGAAGGCGACAGTTTTCCCACCACGGTGGTATGGTTGGAAAACATGGGTGCTGAATAAGATTTACAAAACCGGAATGTAAAACTGAGTATGAAGCAATGCACTAAAATTTAGTGTGACGCCGCTTGTCACCGACATCCTCAAAAAAATTCTGACTGGACTTGCAACTTCCAGCCTAGGTTGTCAAAGGAAGAAAAACGAGCGACGCGTGCGAAGAGAAGGGAGGCGCTGCGACGACAAAAGGAGAAAGAACAAGAACTGCAAGACCTCGAACAGGAGGAATGGAAAAGTGTGGCGCGCGCAGTGGACGTCATTTTTTTTCGTTTTTACGTGTCATTCATTATATTAAGTCACATGGCTCTGATGGTTGCAATCTTATCGTCGCTGTAGACAGCGACGCAGATCTTCGGCTACTGCGCGGAACTGTAAGTCAATCCAGTGCCTTAAATGCAAGTGGCAGGACGACAAGAGCAAAGTGGCTCCGCCGATATCCGACGGCATGTTAGTTGTTGATGGCGCTGCTGAATATCCCCTATCGCCTACGATGATAAACAACTCATTAAGCCAATTCATTCTCGACAAGCAAACTGTTCAACCTGCGTAACGAGTTGTTTTGTCTTCAACAAAAGTTTCCGTAGCAGAAACCTTTTTGCAAAGCATAACCGCATATACTGTAATTCCACGTACTGTATTTGTATTAGAAATGTGAACAAAACAAACAATTGTGTTTTCGTGCACCTTTTTTTCGCAACGACCTCCAAAGTTTGATACACACTGAATTTGAGTTTTGCGCAACGTCAGGTGTGCTTAGAGACAGGTGTTCTTGGAGGAAGTGGCGTGTATGAAATCAGTGTTCCACTCATAAGACCACAAAATCAAAACGGACCTGCTGGAAAGCGGTGATATCTCGTATAAGATATGAGATTCTATTATACCATACAAACTTATGTACTTAGCTTGTGTAATATAATACACTTTCCTATATACTGTGTGTATATGGAAGCTTATAAACGATACAAAAGCTGACATATGTCATTTAGCGTTCGTGCATTCTGAATGCAAACAAAAATGTCAATTGTGTTTTTGTGGATCATTTTTTCGCAACGACCTCAAAGCCAGATTTGCACTGAATTTGAGTTTTGGTCAACAACTGGAACAAGCTCAAATGTTCCTGGAGCTGGAGACAGTGGCGTATTCAAACGAATTGACATAACAACCAAACGTAGGCCAATGTTTCGCAAGGAGGAAGAAACCGTCGGCAAACTCTCAAAAAGTAACAGTTTTGCCTCAGATGGGGGAGGGGAATTGTGAAAAAAATTTAGGTTACATTTTTACCCCCACATCTCTCGCGCACACGCTTCTGCTTGGGTGTTAACATTCACCAGACATAATCTTGTCTCCACCTCACTTAACTCGCAAAGGATTGACAACAAAGTCATGCGTCAGTAAGTCATGGTTGAAGGTGTAGTAACGTCAGCACCATGTGGTTTCTGACGACCTCATTTCGATTGCAGCGGTTCTCCAATTCACTAAAAGATTTGCTCGCAGAGCGGTCGCACAAAAGCTCGGTTGAAACCAGGGTTGCGGAGTCGGTTTCGCAGAGTCAGTGGTTTTTGGGTGGAGTCGGATTTTTTGTCCGACTCCGGAAGTACAATTGGATCATTTTTTACATCACACTCCTAAGTTGGGAATTCCTATTGGAATGGTACAACTTCTTTTAAAACTTTTATTGAAACAGGAATTCTTGCTGTGTACCACGATTTCCACTGATTGCTAGTTGCTACAAAATTGTTGACAGTCAAATTTCATTCATTTTATGTTAAGGAGTCGGGGTCGGAAATTTTAGAAAGGTCGGAGTTGGAGTCGGACATTTTACCTCCGACTCCACAACCCTGTTAAATCTGTACTTTGCTACTGAACTCTGTTTTCGCTTCTTACAGCTCGACCTTCCCATTTTGATTAGTAACTGTTTAAGGTGTCATGTTGCTGTGTTGCAAAACCCTTACGAGAGACGACAATCGCTTATAGTCACTGTGTCGCCTAGTCATCAGTAGATGGCACTTCGCATCCCCCAGAAAGACCCAAGTAAAGGTGTGGTCAATGCGTTGCGACAGGTTCAATGCCTGGCCAACGTGAACCTGGAAATAGCGACGGCTGAAGCGCATTTTAGTCCCAATCTTGGGGGCGTAACGTGANTAGATGGCGCCCGGGNCAAAAAGCAACTTCCAAATTTGGCGCCCCCATGTTCGAACCTGAGGTCTTTCGGAAGCAAATGTACTGTGTTGACGAAAGTACTTGTGACACTGTTGGGACTTCTCAGCGTCAGGGAAATTGTGCCCCCTTGCCCATACCGCGGAAATCCCGAAATGCAGCCCATCACCGGTGGTAGTTTAGTGTCACGTCCAGAACAAATCAACAAAGGTGTCGTGCATGCTTGCAGTCACTGCACGATGCATTAATCGCACAAAGCTTTCGCAACACCACTAGCTCATCTGCGATGAAAACACTGAGCGATAGTTTTTAAGCAGCTTAACCGACAAAACGTCGAGAATCGCAGATAAGCAATCTTGGGGGTGATTTGTTCTAGATCTACAGAGAAAAGCACGCCTGCTCTGAGCAGCCTACTACCCACCTGCGAGTCACATCCCACAAAATGTAACTGTTAGAATAAACTTCCGTCAATAATACCTACGTGTATATCACGAGGCAGCACATATAGTAAAACAAAACGAGGTTCTCAAACAGAAAGCCATCCATACTTTGCAACGAAGTCGTCCTGCGACAGGTTGCAGTAGAACTCCTCGATGAGTTCGTAATCGCCCATTGCGCGATCTATACGTTCCTGGTGTTGTAGCAGCTGCTCCGGGACTCCCTTCATCCATTCCCTCATCTCCGTCAGCTCCTCTATCGTGTTCGGCTTCTCGTACAGTTTTCTGCTGATCGCTTTACATTCCTCGCAAGCCTGCGAACCGAACCCAAGTATCAAGAATGTGTAACGTGCAGTCTCTTAAGCCTTTCGCCCTGTGGTAACGCGCCAATTGTACAGACATGGCCGACCCACGCATCCGAGGTTTCTAAACCACGAACAATATTTTTTTAGATACAGATATTTGCATCATCTTGACTATCAAGCATTTCATTGGTGTAAATTTGAAAATATGCCTTCGAATTTGATGGAAACCGCAATTTCAAAACGAATTTCTTGAAATTTGTTTGGTTTAAGTATTTTAGACATATCAAGAAAATAAAATTTTTCTAATCTTTGTAGTTTTTGTTATGGCATCTCTTATTGCAAACGAACAGGCCTGTTAACATGTTACTGCAGTTCATGTGCTTCGTACACAGCTGATAAAAGCAGGTACTGCAGTCTGGCAGAACTAACCGTCTAGGACAGCTATGTCCAGCCCGCGATGCGGCCCAGTTGATGGTTTTGTGCGGCCCAGTTTAGGTTTTCACTGTAACAGGAGCAACTACACAGTGACAACCTGTCCTTATTTTGATAATCTTAATTTGACATTTTTTATGTAGGTTGTCCTCAGTGCCATTTTATCATGTCTGTTACCATTGTAGTTATTATTCTGACGCTTTCAGTACATAGCTTGAGCAAAGTTTAGTTTGCTAAGGTTAAAGATAGCCATTCAATATGCGGCCCTTATTAATATGTCATAAAATGTGCGGCCCTGGTTGAGATAGTGACATGATTTTTTGGCCCAGTAAGCCATTTGGGTTGGACACAGCTGGTCTAGGAAAAGGTCGTTCACTATAGGTAAACGTTCCATGACGTCATGTACCGTTTTGAGCGAAGATGAATTGATAAAGTTTTTTTCCGTATAACAACTGTCAAACTTTTCAAAAATATTACAAATACGTGTTCATAAGCCTAAATCCGGGAGACCTGTATGAGCAAACTGCACAAAGGATCGTTCCGCGTTACAGGCGGACAAACGGTCAAAAATGATAAAGCGCATCAACAAACGCAGTAAAATCGCAATAACCTCATCGGCTTGATTTCTCAGTTTCTTTGCAAGAAGCTCGAGAACAGCATTGCCCAGAGCTTTTCGTTTCTTGGCCAGAGACTGACGCACGTTCTCCGTGTTAATCCAAAAGGCGCCCACAACAATGCTGGATGGCATGGTTGCTTCAAGTCGCTCTTTTTCGGCCAGATGCATGTCCACTTCGGCTTTGACTTGCGCCGCCGTGTGTTCTTGCGCATCAAACTCTCTGAGAACGTTTGGAAACGTCTGACGAGGTTTACGTGGCAACATGCTTCCAGTTAGCGATACATATTTCGAGAGTTGCGACGTTTATTCCGATCAGGAATCGTCATGTTGTAAACGTCAATTTAAACATGATAGGACAAAGTTGCTTCTATCCAAAATAAAACAATTTGTCTACAGATGATTAGACACATCCAAGAAATAGCTAAACTTTCTTACGCTCAAAACAGTGGTTTTCTGCATAAACTCTACCTCCTGTCAGAGGTTTAATTTAACAAGTAAGTTCAATCATATCAAATCGTAACAGTTTGAAGCAAAACAATAATCGCAGATAGAAAATCAGCGCACTTGACATATTCGTCGATGTCCAGTTTGTAGAGTTCCATGTGTTGCTGGTACTCTTTAGCATAAGCGCGCATTGGAATGATTGCCTTTCGAACAGCATGTCTGCAAGCGACAAGCAAACACTTGCTCATTAGTGGCAAGCAAATTTCGATAGCGAAACTGGAAACAAAACAGCTAGAATCACTCCGACAAGTTATTTCATACAGACGACTCGGACTTGCACAGCGAGGAAGAAAGATCACCACAGTCACGGGTGAGTGTGCTGTAGTAACATTAGCAATTGCCAGCTCATCTCTAATTATGAAAATTGCTATTTGCTCCTTGATGTTATGTGCAACTAACAAATTCTCTGTTAAACGATTTGAGATATTTTTAACAGTGAGACAAAATCTTTCCCAAGAAGCAATTCATATGGTCGCAAACCTAGCAAAGATAAACTTAAATTTTATGCTCTTTTTGTCAGTATTTGGCACTTCCCACAAACCCAATTCACTCGCATGCCAATCCACCTTGCAGAAGAGCGTAAACAATTTTGGCTGAAAATCCACAAGTAAATACCTATATGTTTTAAAGTCAGACGTTTCATCGTTTGTGAATAATAGTGTATTCTTCCATGTATAGTATACACTATTTCTTCACAAAACGGTGTGATTACACTTCCAACCTGGCTTAGTCCTGTCTTGGTGCTGAGCCAGCGTAGCTACAGAGGTTGCTGAAAACCTTAAGGTATTTTGAGACCTCCTAGGGCTGCTGCCCCCGCGACCCCCCACAGACGAAAAGCGAGTGTGAAAATGACTGAACAGTTTATACTTCATTCTGAGTTTTTAAATTACCTTTCAAGTTATGGTTAAGTTAAAATCTGTATAACACGAATCACAAGCAGGTCCAAAGATCCTGCGTTCAGCAAAATTCCTTTGCTTGGTGATCCGCCGCTAATTTTAAGTTTGTCCTCATTCGAACACATGTGTTTTCGCGGGAGACTTTTTTTACTTTCTGCTCTAGAACGATTCACTGCTGAAGAAGTACATCTGCATATGTTATTTGTGAAGTCTGTTTTGGTTGCTTGCTTTTCTCATGACTAGGTTTGCCGGTGGAAAATAACTTGTGTGGTGATGTCTTTAATCACAAAAATTACACAATATCCATGGTCTTTATAGGTCAATCTATCTGCGTGATGAATGAACCAGTCGAGCTTCTCACGGTTTTTCCTCAACAGGACTTACGTGATACGTTCCCTCAGAGCCTCAACGTGGGGCTCATGAGCGCCGACCGACTCAAGCAAAGCTGAGCCTCGCCAGAAAAGTTCCTCTAGCACGTATCGCTCCAATTGCGGAACGTGCTGCGTAGAAGCAATAGCTTTGTCGAAAAGACCAACCAACGCAGGTTCGAAATTCTCCAGTGGTGTGCTGTACCGCGGACCGCTCGTATCTTTAATGAGCAAAACAACATAAGCTGTATTGTTGTTGTATTGTTTGCCCGGCTTGTGGCATTTGCCTCATGAATACCTACTAACGTGATCAGGGGTGGCTATTGGAATTTAGGGCCTCGAGGTAAACTTTTAGAAAAGGGCCCCCAAAACATTGCCACTGCGAAAGGCAGATGTGGGACTAGGTGGATAAAAGAATGAAATTTGTTTCACATTTCAATTTATGAACTAAATTCAAGAGCATAATACATATACAAAACCACAAAAAATTTCAAATGCTGCGGGTGGCACCAGGGCATCTCTGAAAGAAAAGGGGACGACGCAACCGCCTTCCCTAATGCAGTACCCACCCCTGAACATGACACAGTTCAAAAAAGCAAGCGAAAGTGCTGTATTGGCTATGATGTACAGATGAGGAAGTACGGATAGGTGTCATGTCAAGGGCAACCAATGTACAAAAAAAGAAAGACAGAACACCGAATAATTATAAGCCGCTAGGTGATATCAGCAACACCTTGCGGAAAAGCTAAGTCAGGTATGAAAAATATTTAACCTACCTAACATCAAGTCGATGACGAAAATAGGATTTCGTTTGGGCTTGTACTCCGATACAAGCAGCGAATTGCTCCAAACCATGTCTTCCGGGCAGTCGAGAACTTGGTAGCAGGCATCATGGATCATCTGCGTGAAGCTTTTCAAGGAGTTCTGCACCAGGTATCGCAGCGAGTCCTGCCAGGAACCACGCGAAAGTGTTGAAGGAAAAGACTCAGGTTTTGCAAAAAGCAGCCAATACACAACGCTTCCTGACAGCTGGTGCAGTGATTGCACTCCAGAGACAAAATCGCAATAAAAAACCTTCGGTTTGTGTTCTTCTCTTTTCTGTCAGAAGAAACTCAAACAAAACAAACATTCAACGCATTGCACAAGTAGCAACGGCCGTGCAATTTTGCATCGTGCCACGTGAAATGTGAGAACCTTCCGATTCTGACGCCAGATATAAATGCTGCTGCCTGCAGTGCAATGTAGATGTAACAACAAATTGGTATCAAGCAGGGTGGTATTTATACGCTCACGAAAACGCAGTGATAAAAGTGAATCCACAGGTTTACAAGAAAAGGAATTACATACGCATATGCTATGAACAAATACAGCCATTAAAAGCTGTTTATTGACTGTGTTGTAATTTATTCAGGACAGGTATTTATCGCTAATTAAGGGTTATAAAAATTATTTTCTGACGAGGTTATATTACTCCAATGGAATGCTAGCTTGCATGTAACAGATGTTTAAAAAAATACCAAAACATGAAACGGGAATAAATAATTTTGCACGCTTGAAAATACTGTTAAGTCATAATGACTAAATTGTGTATCAGTCTTTCTAGCTGTGTTTGACATTTAGCTTTTATATCAAAACAATTGATGCTGTCCGGTCTGCATTTCTGGAATGCAATAATGACATTTATTTTACGTTTCTGACTACAAATGCCACTGCAATACTCTCTCCAATTACGGTTTAATTTAAACAATAAATTGCAAACTTTTCATTTCCATTAATGGCGCTTGTAGTATGAGTACAAGGTCAATATAATTATTATTGCCTACAACGTAAGTGCTTTGATTTTATAAAATTTTGACCCGAGTTTTGATGTTTCGTAAAAAAGCAATCGCAAACTTCAAAATTCTCCGTGACGCTCAAAAAATGTTTTGAGATTATTCGCTCTAGCTGAGCATAGCATACTGCTCTACAATCAAAACGATTCTGTTCGAAAACTTCCTAACCATTAGTTTCGTTTTTCTGCGAATAAATATATACCACAAAAAATGAGTTGTGGTTGAAGACATTTCTTTCAGGAAAATAAATGAGTTACAGAAAAACATATCAATAAACTCTTTCCAGCGAAGTTGAACATTGCATTAATCTAGAAATCTAGAACATTGCATTAATCAACAGTCTACGATTTGTTTCAGGAAGTTTGTTTTTTCAGCACATGAAACACTCAAACTGTTTTAACTGGACACATCGACACGCATGGTACTAAAAATTGAAGACAAATAATGACAAAAAAATCCCGCAAAAACGCGACAAGTTTCTCGCGTCACTTTAACAAGCTAATGTTGTTTGTTTAACGGGCTGGTTGCTCTCAATAAAACCACACGTGTAAATCACTCACTGGAGTGAATAGAACTCTGTTGATATTGCCAAAAATTTTAATGCGAAAGAATAACTCCGCACGCTAGCACCAAAGCAAATGCCGACAAACTCTTCACAACTACATTGTGGCGTGATGAGGCAAACATGCAGAGACTGTTGCTCGTAACGATGAGCTTGTTTGAACGTCGCTTGTGGCGAGACACGTACAACGGGACAATAGCGTAATTCCTAATGGCATTGTAATCCCAGTAGTTGAGCAACATGATAGGACAAAAACAAAAGAAATCCCGATACAATCTTCATCGTTTGAGCGAGTTCTTTCAACCCACTGCTTGGCCACACTAGATCTCCGGGCAGGTGTTGAGTAGTCATTCGATTGTTTCGTCATCCAGAACCGGCAGGCCATGTGCTCCACGGGGAGGTCGATGGATTGGACAGTGAAGGAGAACATGGTCAACCGTCTGTTTCTCTGAGCCGCACTCACAAGCCTCTGAAGGGGCCGCACCTCATGCGTGCAAGCAGGAGTGGAAACGCCCGACACCGGCGCGGGGTTGGTTGAGCCGGACCCACGCTGTTCTTTGCAGGGCCATTCCAGAATGGTGGGTGCCGATACAACAATGGCCACGCACACTACCTAACGACTAAGAAGATGCCTGCATGCCACGTATACTTTACACCTAGCGAAAGGTTTCATTGATTCTTGAAACCACGGACGTAAAGGTCTCACTGGTCGATCTAAAAAACGTTCGCGGTAGGTTATGGAGTTCTTGCAGCAAGTTTGTACCATGACAAGGCGTTGTAACGCAACACTTCGGTTACAGAGTACGGATGTGATCTTTTCAAGGATGGACAAGTAATAAATCATACGCAGTTTGAAAACAGAGAACGGTAGATGGAGACATTGGTACAACTAGTATCTGCATCACTTTTTCACAACATTTTCTTTACGTGTTCCAACATTGCAGCAGAAAAATCTAAGTGCGCAATGAATATTACGACGCCAGTCCTCAGTTCAGTTGCTACCTTTAGAAGCGCAACTATGAACGAAGCTTTTCAGTGATATCGCTAGCAGCGTTATTAACCTCTATCACAATATATCCTCTCATCATTAGCACACTTCCCAATTTTCAAACATGTCGTCCAGGCCATGTACAAAATTTGAAATTTACTAAAACCCTCTGCAAAAGACTGTTGATCGAAACTCTCACAAGTCGCGCTCATTTAAATTGCGAAAACAAGATGCGCGCAGCAGGGGAGGTTGTTTTCTGCAACCGAGTTATAAGATGAGATCGCACACGAACGGGACTGCATGAAAAGGAGCTGGGCACAGAGCGATATTTGCAGAGAAAAATAATTTGAAAGGGTTGTGTGTTGACATGTCTGTTGCATGAAAAAAGAGCAACTCGAGTTGTGTAATTCAGTCATCACCAGCAGTGCGAAGTGAAGGGGTAAAATCGCACAACGATAAACAATACACTAGGGGTAGTATGAACACTTAGAATGAGACATAGAATAGTTGTTACGGAACAACCAGGAAGATAAAACAGAACCAGAGAAAAAAGGCGTTTCCGGGTGTTTCCAGAAAACATGAAACAACCTTTAAGAAATATTTTCATCTTCTGAAATGTTTGGCAATTTAGTTTACAGACCTATTCGGTATAAAAGCACGTGATCACTAAACACACCTGCATAATAAACTTGACCATCTCCATGTACTTCTTTAGCTTCGATATTTTATAGACCTGCCAGTTTGACTCGTGCATGTTGAACCAGCCTTTGCCAACGTACTGAAAACTTCCGCGAACTACGCCACGCAAAGTTGAGATCCACGAGTCGCGAAGAAACAGCTGCACCTGCAATTTACCGTGGCATCATTGTAAAAGCGATGCTACTACAGCGTGAAGTCTACCACACTGTAGGATTAGGTAGACCTCAGCAAGCTGCACATGGGTAGGCGACATATGTACATCTCACGCTAGCGACAAGACGCTGCTTAACAGTCACTTAAGTTTTGCAAATAATTTAAGTACTTCAGCTTGCTGTGAAGTGACTGGTCTCCACAAAGCGACACAAGCGAATCAAAGGAGCAAATATTTTTTAAGGAAATCGACTTCACGTAACTCTGCGCATCTTTAGTTGTAAAATCTCATTCAAATAGAATTGTGTAATTCTATGAAGTGAGTATTGATTAAAAATTCACAAACACTTGTGGACAGGCCCGCAACCAGATGGGGGTCAATCGGGCAATTGCCCCCCCCGAAATTTTCACAAACGTATGTATTTGTTAGGTGCAGCAACAAGTTACATCATTTTGCCCCCCC
>JGI24158J21664_10009313_pt1 | contig 13106 bp, 13 predicted proteins | sample Ectturendosymbi3_FD_21664 | JGI IMG/M metagenome (IMG submission 21664) | reverse complement strand
GGCTCTAGCCCTCTCAGCCCCCCCTGCGGGCGCCTCTGCTTACAGCTAACTCAGTTTTTTTTAAAGTGTTATAGGGATGAGAATTGAAAATCGGGTTCCTAGAATCAGAGAAAATCATCATCGAGTCCCTAGAATCAAAGAAAATCGGGTCCCTGGAATAAGAGAAATCGGGTCCCTACAGGTTCATATCGGGTACCTAACATTTTCCTTGAAAAAACCCTGAGCTAACTTATAACAAGTTTTCCTTGACCTTGAAAAATATTTCCTTGAGGTACTGAGGGCCTCCACACAAAAGCTGCCCCAGGGCCTCCACATGTCTAAATCCGGCCCTGCGGGTAGCCGTTTATTGATAAAAGAAATAGTAGGATGGAACATTACGCAATTACTTATTGTGAGCGCCACTGTTTCGTTAGCCTAATATTATAAAGTTATCGAATTATTAGTTAGGGTTGAGTGAATTATTCGGCGGGCAAGAGAGGAGAATGATAGGATATAGTCGGCGAATATAGTTACTGTGTAAACTATGCCATCTATCAAATAATTGACGTAAACTAGAAGAAAAGAGACGCCAGTACAGAACCTTGGGCTCGCGCGCTTTTCATTCGAGGAGGGTCGTAAGTCCGAGGTATTTGTGCTCGGAGCAAAAGGGCATGGTTTCGTCGCTGAAGTTGGCTTTTAGCTAACGTTTAACTTCCTTGTTGTTGAGATGGAAGACTGCCGACACTGTTTTTGCAGTGCTGAGCTTAACTTCCAGGTCTGGGGTATTCACCAACGGTCGCTATGCCTTTGCTTAGCACCCCTTCCACTGCTTGCTAATCTCAATCAGTATGCATGATTGCTAGGCCGTCGACGTATGCCTACTTTCTGGAGATGGTGGTTAGCAAGTCAGAGGTGCAGACCTTGAAGAGAAAGGTGCCAGGATGGATTCCTGTGGGACGCCATCCTTGATGCGTGGTAACCTGCTTCCGTTTGTTATTACCGGTGGTAAGGGTAAAGCTGCGATTGTGAACCAAGTCCATAAACATGCCGACTACTGTATGTGCCTGTCAGGTAGCATCGTAGTAGCTTGTAGGCGAGGCCACGATGCCATACAATGTCGTAGGCTGCTGTGAGGTCGACAAACACAGCTCTGGCCTTCTTGTTAGCAGAAAAGCTTTTCTCGATTCCTTGCGTCAGTACGGTGACCTGTTCTACGGTCGTTTCTGAGGGAGCAACGGGTCGGTGATAGGTTCGACACGAGCGTAGATGAGCCTCTCGAGCGTATTGAAGGAGACACACAGTGGAGATATGGACGATAGCTCTTTGGGTCCCCAACTTTTCCGGCTTAGGAAACGCAACTATTAGTGCTCTTCTCCAGATCCTGGGGATTTTGAGTTGGCGCATGCAGGAAGTGAGGAAATCGCAAAACCAAGATTCGAGATTTGANCCGGCNTGGAGTATGAACTCCGGGAAAATANAGTCCAAACCCGGAGATTTTCCTNGCTCTTGGTGCTTGAGGGCGTTAGCAAGCTCCTTTGACGTGAAAGGGCCGGNGATACGATTTCCCTCAGGTATTGGGACCTTCCATAAGTCGGACAGCTGCTTGCTGATGAGCTTGGTGGACTCGCGGTTCCCGGATACAATTAAATGTTCGCATTTCTTATTTGAATTGGAAAGGGATTTTGCGACTGGAAGCGCGCTCTTGAACACGTGAAGAACCACGACCAATGAACGGAATTTATAGATGCCACGGTTTCGTTTAGACCCAGATGTAAATCGTTTGGAATTGGTAAGGACCTAGCCAGTCAAGTTAATCAATGCGAACAATACTACAAATCGCTTCTGCAACGTTTTGTTTCTGTCATAAAATTTACCGCTGAGCGAAGACTGGCATTTAGAGGAGACGATGAAAACGTTGGATCGCCCAGAAATTTTTGTCAAAAAACTTTCAAAAAATTTTAAAACATTTTAAAGCAAATTTTCAAAAAGAAGATGCAATGCTTCTGGTGAGCGGATTTGCAATGCTTTCATAAATCGCTAATGGTTGTCAAATATCATGTTGCTTAAAAAAATTTTTGTTAAAGTCCTGTTAACATATGTGATGTTACAAGATTACGTCATGAATATTAAACGATCTGTGGAAATATTATTAACTACATCGATCATCCCCTACAATAAGGATCTGTATGCGCACACGGGGACCCTCACTATACTTGGTCCCCAATCCCCTCACCATCTAAATCTGGGGCTGCCTGTGGCTACTACACGGCAACCGACAAGCTAAATATGAAAGTAAATTCTAATTAAGATTCAAGAAAATTGAATTCTTTGTTATAAATTTAATGAAAATAAAGATTAGGAGAATAAATTCCTTGTAAAATTGAATTCTTATTTGATGAACAGTATATCTGTGTTTGGCTTGAATTTTGAAAAATTGCAACTACATCGACTGGATTTCGTGTAGAAATGCACTCTGTAATGCAAAGTCTGACAATTTTTCTTGGAAACTTAAAACAACAAAACAATTATCTGCCCAGCAGTATTTAACTGTAAGCAATATGTTTTATTTTCGTGAGGGTCGATAGTTCTTTTCATAGGCATTAAGACGGTCAATTTACGACCTCATGTATGAGTGCTGCTGTTTAGACAATCGCAATTAACACAATCGTGCCGTGTAATTTGCTGAATTTTCAGAGATTAACTCCTACTGAAGCGTGCGTCTGACAGACCGTTTANGTCAGAGTATTATAGCTATTAAAATTTTGGAGCGTGTTTGATTAAGAATCGTTGGCACGTAATACCGGCGATGGGAGATGCCNAGCGTGCAGGAGTTACGATCAAATAATGACTTAACAATGCTGATTTACGGTAATTTCATTCCTTGCAGACTCTTGGCTTCCGACGCATCTTCAAGATATTTGTGTCCAGTGGCGTATGGGGGTCATTATTACTGGGTGTGTGCTGTTTGTGACGTCACACTGTGACATCAAATTCACGTTTCAGATCGAATGTTTTGGCGAAGTTTTTTGACACAATGCATATCATCATACACGCACTCTCCTTATTCATTGTTGTATAACTTCATATGTCATTCTATTGACTTTAAACTATCAGCGCTCCAATTTCAAATGCAGTTGAAAAATATACTCAACGCAACTCCATGACCAAACAATCATAACTGCAACAATATCAGACTACACGTCAAAACTAAGGAGTAAAACACACTCAGCCCTACAACAGCGCAGTTTACAACTGCAAAAACAGTCTGAACGAATGTCTCTTTGAATACGAGCAGTCGAGCCCAGGCGTGCGCTTCGAATAGCGCACACCCAGGGTTGCCAGATCGAAGAATAAGAGAGTAAAATGCACCCAGCCCAGGAACAGCGCAGGTCACAACTGCAGAAGCAATCTGCGGTTCTACGCGAATTTCTTGTCGACTGACTGTTTTCGAGCGCTGCAGGTGTGCGCCTGGATTGTTGCACACCCTGGTTTGTCGAATAGAAGCAGCAGGGGAGTAAAATTCACTCCGACCTGGACACAGCGCAGCTCACAACTGCAAAAGCAATGTTCGCAAGTGTCTCTTCGAATAAGAGAGCAGTCGAGTACATACCTATGGCACACACCTTCGGGCTGGAAAGTACACAAATATCTTTATAGCTTTTTTGTGATTTTACCTTGATCGCACGATCTGGAAAATGTCACGTCATGTTCAGTTTCACAGGGTGTGCGCCGCACACCAAGCACACGCGGAGTATACGCCCCTGTTTGTTTCAACAGTAGGTCACGAGATTTTGCAAAAAAACTGAAATATCATATCATAACATTTCATGGTCTGCCATCTCCTCAGTAACAGAATAAAAATGCGAATGCTGCTGTCTAAAAAATTGCTTGTGGCCATTTAAATCTAAATTTAAGTGATTAACAAATTTCTTATTTCCTTGCTTTTCAACGCTTTTACTGTAATGTTAGGCAATTTATTTAAGTTTTAACCTTCCAAGTTTGCTTCACGAAGACAGCGAAGAGAATAGTTCTCAAATATGCTTTGCATATGCTGCTGTAGTGACTTTAGCGCAGCGCTTAGTGAAAGTTGCAGTTATGCCCGTAATTAGTCACGGATTTATGCAAGCCATGTTGTTTAATACCGATTAGTTCTAATTAGTTCTTTGACATTTCATCTAGTTGGAGCAATTAATACCGGTGAGGGACTATTCTGACAATGACTTGCAAACTGTGTCCTTTGAACGATGTCTTTAACTGATCTTTTGATAAACCGCACAGTTCAGAACGAGACGTCATTCTTCGCCAATTAAAAACTAGGTGGCAAAAGTCTGACCGCGAAAGGTCACAACGTTTTGCTATAAAAGCTAGAAGGTTTACCGACTGATGCGCAGGTTTGCTAAAGCAATCTATCCAAGTCGCTGGCACAAACATGGTGTTTGAAATGTCGTCCCTGCAGCTCATCGTTATCGCTGCTCTTCTCCACCAGACGTATTCGTCCATTGGTCTATACGGTAAAAAACATATGTGGCAATCTTTACTTGCAGGAATTTCAAAATTTTAGTTGACTTTAGAAAGCACGTAAAAGCAATTGGTTCTTAAGGTTTTTCGCTTTTGTTTGCTTCACGGTAAACTGTTTTTCTGCATTTTCCCATGTTTTCAGTAAGTTTCTGCAGTTAATTTAAAGCCTGTTTCATTTCCAGATCGATTTGGCTGCACACCAACTTCAGTGAGATACGGACGCCACACCCCCAGGGGTTTTTTTTCTCATGGTCAGTCCATTGACTTCGAGTGCAACGAAGGATACTCGCTTCGCGGGCCTTCCAGAATCAAATGCGGCTTATCCGGCTGGGCAGCCCCGTTTCCCTTCTGCGTCAGAGACATCAGTAAGTAATTACCAACATTGTATTTCAAACCTACGCTCAAAGTAATAGACAGTGGAAAGTAGAACCGGGGCCAGTGATGCAAGCAAATGAGCAACAAAACTATTTTGAGCAAGGGGACTTTATTGAAAATCTGTTGAAATTTTACCTGTAAATATTCACATGCTCAAACTTGCCATTACAGCAGCTGTAACGTCTCTCACAGACAAAGCATTTCAAGATATGAGTTGAACAAAACAGTTGTTACATGTTCCACCCACAACACCAGTGGTCTATCGGCAGATTCTCTTTGGTTGAGATTTCAGGATTGAGAATGCGCAGAGTTACGTGCAATCCATTTTTCCCAGATTTGCTGATAGGTTCGGCTGTGTCGCCTTTGTGGAGAAAAAATACTTGAATCCACACTGTGTATGGACATGTTCTGCTGCGGAATATGCTCTCTGTAGTTTTTTTTATCTGATTTCTAATCCTTGTATTATTGTTTTTGTTTGCGTGGGGCAGGCTCAGTCTACGTAAAAAAAAAACCTTAGCATTCAAACAAAGCTGTCTAAGGAAAGTATCTAAAATGTGTATGTTTATAAAGTTATTTACAAAAGTAAATGATGAAACTATCGTTGTGCACGTATAAAGAACAAGCTTTATCGGTACTGTCTCTGCCAACAGGGCGAAAATGCCGTGTTCCTGGCCATGTTGATAACGGTTCATTCGGACCAGTGAAGAATACTTATTCATTTGGTGACAAGATCTGGTTTTCGTGCATCGCTGGCTATACTCTTCAAGGAAAGAAAGATTTCATCTGCCAAGCTAATGGAAACTGGAATGGAAATTTTCCAACCTGTCAAGGTATACTTGACCTTTGCAGAAGAACAGCTACAAATACTGCACAGTTTAACTTTTAATAATTTTGAGGTAAAATTACCAAATTCGGTTTTAGTACGGTCTGTTGATTAGCTGGACAAATGTTTCATTTCAAGTGGCGTCCACGATACATTGTCAAAAATCAGGGATGGGTGGGACAAACTTCGTTTCTTGTCTCTCGGGATGGAACTAGATGTTTGTAAGTATTTCGCAGCATCCTTCAATTTTAAACTGTTTCAAGGTACAAAAGACAAGCAGGCTTACGCGGTTTTGAGCTTCCTAGCACGATATGAAATCTGCCAGTACAATACACCTCCTTTCCCTGAATTATACGAAAATGCTCTTGACTCACAGTTAGCTGGTGTGAAAAAGCGCCTTATTGTAAAAAATACTGTATAAAGCTGTTCTCTCTGCGCATGTACTCTCCTTTGCACTGCATTCTCGGTTTGATTCAAGCACATAGCACTGATGTCGCTGAATACCTGGATCTGAACTCCGCGCGTTTCAATTTGGCAGCAAATGGATGCAACGCTCCCAACGCTCCTCACAATGGCGTCGTCAAACCGATAAAAGACAGCTTCAGAGTCAACGAAAAAGTTTGGTTTGCTTGCCGACAGGGCTACATTCTCAGAGGCAGGAAAGATCTTGTGTGCCAAGGCAATGAGCGGTGGTCAGATGATGAGCCGACATGCGATCGTGAGTAAATCTCCAGCTTTTTGTGCACTATACTTTTCCGATTCCGAAAGCTTGACGACAGGATTAAAACATTTTTTTCCTATTTTATTCTGTTGGAAAACAGAGGAACTGCGCCTTTCTGTTGAGCTTCTCCAGTAGATAAATTAAGTGAATAGCGGTATGTGAGGTGTTGTTAATGTTGATACAGGGACAGTTAAAATGTCTGACAAGCTGGAATTACTTGCTTACTTGCTGTGTACAGTAAATAATTTCACAAGCTCGAATTACTTGCTGCGTACAGTAAAAAAAATTGTCTTTCAGAAAACCACTGTGAAACTTGAAGTTGATTTAAACATGAAATATCAACATTATTAATCGTGTAAGAAGACGTATGGGTCAGTGAACAAATTGTTTGCTTCAGAATGAGCCACTGTTGTAGTAATCAAGGTGACAGTGGTGTCAGACATGAAAATTGTTGGCGTGTTTCAGCAAAGCAGGGATGTGAAGAACAAACTAGAAAGCTACGCTGAATCTTCATTGAAGATGTTGATGAGATTCAAATGCTTGTACTTATTACTTGAAGTTGAAAATATTTAAAAAATACACATACTGGTTAGTTTCTATTAACCACGAACTATTTTTGTAATTCACTAACCGCTTTTGAAAACTTCTTTATTGGCGATTTACAAGTGAACGGAACTGATTACCGACAAATTTTGCACAGCTTAAATTTTTAACTGCTATCCACCTAATAGTGTGTTGTGCATGAGTAATGACGAATCAAAATCCGGCGATTCTAACTATTTTTTCTTTGAGGTTTCATATCAGTCGCGAGTTCCATCTCCAAGTTGCAGGCTTGCAAGCAGTCACCTCATTGTACCAATTGTGAAATCATACATTGAAAGTGATGCTCTATCTAACGACTAAATCATTATCGACTTTTTTTGATACTTTAATAAACACCTGGGCACGTTTAGTTATTTCTGCCTATGCAAATTTTATTTTCTGATCACATTTGAGACTACAGTTGCTTAAAGTTCAATGAACAAAACTGGTCTAAAAATTTTTACTTAAAAAGAAATAAAAGGTTTGCTCTTTCTCAAGTGTACAAAAGCCGCGTTTTTCGTCACGGCTATAGCAGCTGAACGCTGTGGGGGTGGAAAGTTGCGAGAACATCGATAATAAAAAATTAATGTTTTTTCGTTTGCAGGCCAGCAGTGTGATGTCCCCAACAACATTGACAATGGTTCATTCAAACCGGCACAAAAGACCTATTTTTATGGAAACAAAATTAAGTTTTCCTGCAATACTGGTTATACCTTAGACGGACAAAAAGACTTCGTCTGCCAGGCTGATGGAAATTGGAATGGCAACTTCCCTACTTGCGCAAGTAATGATAATAAAATATTTTTGGATTGAAACTTGAGTAAAGAAACGTTTGGATCTTCGTATCGCAGATGTGTACTCTATTTCTACCTTTAAATTCCTTGAATTCCTTTGTGATTCTGAAACATAGCAGTACGCATCCAGGTATAGAAAGGCTTGTCAATCTCACAGTTAACGGCATATCAAATGCCAAGATAAGGTAGGTTTTTAGTGGTTAGAGTGGTATTCAGTAAAGTCAGTTATGGAGAATTGAAATTCTCTCACTCTCAACAACACGATAATAATATGCTGCTTAATTGCATAAAGTTATTGTTAGAAAAAAAATAATTAGGTTGCGTTATTTTTATACCGGGATAATTGAATTTGAATCTTTTGCTTGTGGTGTCGCTGACAGTGACTTGTTACTCTTGGGCACAATCTACCGGTGACTAGTTTATTCACATGTGACACCATTTCCAAGCCATCACAGGTCAACCTAACTGTTTTTAACGTTTCGCTAATTTCAAGTGGAAGAATGCCGTGACAAAACGGAACCTTAACGGCCGATTATCTCATTGCGCACCTCCTTCCAGTAACCAAGCTGTCGCTTGCGTTTAGTATCCTGTTCATTCGTTTTTTTTCCAACACGAGACCATTCGTTTTATGACGCAGTGATCACATGCGACGCTCCCGATCGCCCAGACAATGGTTTCTTCATTCCGAGGAAAAACAGCTTTGACGCAACAGAGAAAGTCAAGTTTGGTTGCAGACGCGGTTACGTTCTCATAGGCAACAAAGATCTTGTTTGCCAAAGAAGCGGGCAGTGGTCAGACGACGAACCGACATGCAAACGTAAGCTGAAATCCACATGTTCCTTTCACGCTTACCATTCTCGGGATGGTTTTCATGTCTAGTTGTGTCAAATGCTACGTTTTCACTCAAATTTTATGTTTCCATGCTTTTTAATGGCTGCTAACTATACGAAAGATTGACACCGGATGCAGCAATTTTTTCTTGCTTCATTCGTTTTTACGAACGGCTGAAACTGTTTGGAATTTTCGAGTGTTTCTGCAGTATGCGCAGTGCTTACGCCTGCTGATAAATAGCACCTTGNTTTTCTGAATGATTAAGCCAAGGGTTAACATTCATATATGACACATTTCACACTGACATTNATCAAACAAATTATAGATGGAAATTNACATATAATGTTTTTATTATTTAACGCAAAATTCAAAACAGTCACAAAGCATTCCACGATCACAACGGCTCTGAATATGGTTGTTCTAAGTTGGTGTCAAGTTGTCACAGCACAAGGGCCTATCGCTGGATGTTTTCTGATTACAGGCAGGCAGTGCGGTGTTCCAGACAATATTGACAACGGTTCATTCAAACCTGTTAAAAAAAACTACTTTTTTCGTAACAAGATCTGGTTTTCTTGCAACGCTGGCTATACTCTTCAAGGCAAGAAGGACTTTGCTTGCCAAGCTGATGGAAGCTGGAATGGCAACTTCCCTACATGTGAAGGTATTTGTAAATGCCGATAGAAAAAAATAGGGAGTAATGTTGTCGGAATTTATTGATTTTATGTGCACCTTGCAATTACTTAATCTTACAAGCAGGGTAGGAAAGAAGAGTGTTCTTTCTTAGGTCGCTTTTTATTTGTAACTTGAGAAAGTTGATAGTAAGCGCGTCATAACGCTTTAATAAATCTAAAAGAAATGTAAGGTAAAGATTTCTGCTCTCAGGCTTAAAGAAGAAAGCCCATCTTCTGGCTGATGAAAGTGAAAATGGTTTGTTCTGTTTTCGAAAAAATCTATCACCACAAAAACCTGCTTAAACTTGAAAGCGTTATTCAACAAAAGAGTGTCTGATTGCATTCATGCTTGATGAATTCTTACGATTTAATGCGCTACTTGATCATCTCTCACATTTGTTGCAACATTTGAATTTGTGGTACTGGAAGCATACCTCCAACTAATGAACACACTAGGGATTTTTGCAGTCGCAAAGGTACACATATATCTATATCTGTTGATGTGCATTTACTTTACTAATTCTATTAGTTTCATTGTTCCAGATATAACAAATTGCACTCAAATGAATCTCGGAAGATATCTTTGACACCATTTTCTTGAAGACTAATCTTAATTTTAAAATGTAGTGCATAAAACTTGGATAATATCTAAATTTAGTTTCAATCCATAAAAAAGTGTCTTCTTCGCTGCACTCTTGATGTTTTGGCCGATTGGTTATGGTCCATAGCTTATTTCAGTAAAGACAACTTTTACAAAAATGACCCAAGTCTGCAACAAACTTCTTGTTCTTTCATCTACTCTGTACATAACTAAATTTGTTTTTATCATTGACGACACCTTTTTCAAATTGTTTTTCAACCTTATCCATTTAACAAGAAAGTAATTTTGTGCAGAAATCAAATGCAATGCTCCTGATAGCCCAAGCAACGGTTTCTTCAGACCCAGAAAGGACGATTACGATGTCAATGAGAAAGTCCAGTTCAGATGCAGATCAGGATATGTTTTGAAAGGCTCGAAAGACTTAGTTTGCAAACGCAACGGAGTATGGTCAGATGATGAGCCGTCTTGCAAACGTAAGATTTCATTGCTTTTATTCAATAAAATGCGTAAATGGCTTTTGCTAAAAGCCTAAAAATTGGTAAATCAATCGTCAAATACTACGCGTTAAGAATTTTATTGCAAAACGGAAGTAATGTTTGTGACCATATACTGTACTTTCAAAAGCGAGAACCATTCCTATTTCGAGAAAAAATAGGATAGCAAGAAAAAATAAAATTTTGCTGAAGTCCCTCACATGATGGTTTAAGTAAACTTTAAGTTCATATGTGTTTGTGTGCATCCTGTTGATTTGACTCCCTCAATAGCGTTTATTTGTGAAACCATATCTCACTTGTGGTATCTAACCCAATAACTGTTTTATACAAAACCAAAGAAGAAAATGCGTTTTGTAGAAATTCATGAATTTATTGACAACCAGCAAAGAATAAAGACAAAAAATACTTTATTTTTTAAGAAAAGGTTGTCTTCAAATGATTTGTTTTTTTCTCCCCTTGGATGAACTTCAATTAAACGCACGTTTCCGAAAAAATAAAACAACACAAAAGCCCATGTTTTCCAAAAAAGCAAAAAACACATAATTTCTAAAAAAGGTATAAATAAAAAATGCCAATGCACATATTTAACAGCCGTATTCCTCTTTTCATGAATCAGTCGATTTTAAATGCAGCTTTACTTGCATCTGCGTTTGAAACAAAAGCGACATTCGCGTTTTAGAGCAGGAATTATTATTGAAAAAAAGATAGATTTTTTTGCTGAAACTAGGAATGCAGAAAAAAATTGGCTATTGAAATTTACGCATTAAACTATGATCGACGCAAATGTCAGTGTCTATCAACGTGACATCTTGAGATATGCCAAATACTGCACTAAAAGAGTATATAAAATATTTGATAATTTTGGAATGGTTATTTCAGGTCGAACCTGCTCTTCTCCTGATCAGCCAGACAACGGTTCCTTGAAACCAAAGAAAAATACCTATTACTCTGGTGACAAGTTATGGTTTTCTTGTGAGGCTGGCTACACGTTGGAAGGAAAGAAAGATTTGCTGTGCCAGAACAATGGCCAATGGAATGCAGAATTTCCGATATGTGTTGGTACGTAGAGTTGAAAGAGCGAGATGGTGTGATAAACATTTTTAAAGGTGCACCATGATTGCAAGTGTTTACTTAAGTCTTCATAGAATGTAAATGATGCATTTTTCTACAATCGACAGCTTATCGATCCACGGATTTTAAAAACACTTTTACCCATTTTTTGTATACCAAAATTTCAAACATGTGGATAGACATTCGTTTGCAAGTTCTTTGCAAACAGAATTTATCCGAACCTGTTATGCGTTTTTTCAAGACTGTCAAATCGCTGCAGCACTGCGCGAAAATCGTACTGCTCAAGAAATGGCGATAAGTTGACACCGAATTGTTTGACATTCTCGTTCACACAACGAAGTCTTGAAAGACTTGTCTATATAGCTATCTGGCTATGCAAAAACACTGAGCTCTTCTCATTTCTTCAAAGTCAAGGTCAAAATTGAGCTTAGCTTTTGAGTATAATGGAATGAAGGTGATGACGTGAGGAGGAAAAAAATCGTTATCAAGCGATTATTGCAATGTTGCATGAGCAGTCAAAGAACAACGATCTTGGACGATAAAATGGCATTCAGTAGGNTGAAGAGTATNACAGCATATACGTCACAAAAGAAAAAATGTCGCACTCCACAAAGCTAACTAATTTCCGTCCTGTGAGCGCCCAAACCTCAGCCATTTACGGCCAAGAAACGTTTGTGAGTCGTGGAGAAGAACGTGGCAGTGCAGTTTGAACCAACTGTTTCTTTCTTACAGCGATCGGTTGCAACGCACCTAGTAAGCCTGACAACGGCTTCTTCAGACCAAGAAAAGATGACTACGACGTCGGAGCAAAAGTTTCATTCAACTGCCGAGAAGGCTACATTTTAAAAGGTGCCAAGGATCTTTTCTGCAAGCGCGGCGGAGATTGGAACGACGATGAACCAATCTGTGAACGTAAGTGACAAAGCTTGGCACCTGTAATAATTCACTGACTATTTCAGACGTGCATCATATTTGTGCAGCGCTGTTACAATAGCTATCAGCTGAAGCAACGTTTCAGTGGCTCAAAAGCAGGTATCCTTAAATAAAAATATATAACGGATCGAAGTAATCCTCGACTAGATTTCATTGAAGCTGAAGTGGTTGGAAAGCTCAAAATAAAACTTTCATATCAAGCTAAAATGTTGTCCGAAACAAAGGTATAACTGTTGTCGGCGTTAATGGTCCTGCTCTTTTGTGATGAGGGCCTACGCCCGGGGTCTCAAACGCATATTGCTCCGAGTGCCAAATGAGGACTGACAAAGTACCCGAGGGCCGCATTACGACGCTGACGCAACACTGGCGGTACCTGAACCTTACTGCAAACAGCTTCGGCATCTTGTTTACTGCGAAAAATATTTTGAGTTATACGGGCAGCACAAAATGACCTCGCGAGCCACATGCGGCTCGCAGGCCGGGCATTTCAGACCCTACGCAAATATTAATGCCGTTTTTAGAAATCCAATCACAACGAACCTGATACAAGTAGAGGCAGATGTTTTTGTAAAACAAGAAAAGACAACCGAATCCTATTTTGAATTTATCTCGTGCAGGTCGTCAATGTAAAGTTCCAGCCAATGTTATTAATGGCTCCTTCAAACCGGTGAAAGAAACATATGATGTCAACGACAAAGTTTGGTTTGCTTGCG
>JGI24158J21664_10009312_pt1 | contig 13106 bp, 9 predicted proteins | sample Ectturendosymbi3_FD_21664 | JGI IMG/M metagenome (IMG submission 21664) | reverse complement strand
AGGGCAAGCTCAAGTTCCTCAAAAATCCTGAATGATAAAAAATATTTCAATACATTGAAAAATTTCAGGGCAAATTTTGTTTTTCAGGGCAAGCGCAAGCTGTTCAAAATTCTGAATAATAAAAATATATAGTTCGGTTTTACGGCTATTCTTCAGCACCGCTAGTTGGTTGTGCGAACCATCTTTCTAAAGGTTGAAAAGCACTGGCCTAATTCATTCACAGCGTCATTTTTGTATAAAAACTTGCAGTATTTTGCTGATGCTTCGCTCCGATAGCAAAAAGCAAGTTGGTAATTCGTTGGGAAACGCGTGTATTATGTTGCTCGCTTCGATTACTTTGGCCGTTGTTTTGTTATAAGGTTTTTCAGCACTTTCACTTCACTTTCGTTTTCCAAATCAGACCAGTTGCAAGAAGTAAGGAACAAAGAGGACTTGACACTGCATTCGCAAAAGAACTGCCCGATTTATTTTGAAAATCCTCCCGTAGTGATGTTATCTGAACAATAGATCTGTTCACGTTCGTTCTCAAAACAAACAAAATATATCCGTTGATAGGAAAAAAGTAACTTAGGCAAAAAATTGGACATAGAAAAATTTTCTCCGCCATAAAGATATCAATTTTACAACACAATTTCAAACAGAGCTTGTTTATTTGCACAATATTATCAAAGTAATAAGCAGTGTTTTTCAAGACTAACTCGATAATTTTTTCGATAAAAAAAAGTAACTTTCATTATTCTTGCTTCGTACCTTCCCTCAAGGCGTGAAGCGTGGTCTGCAGGCATTCCCGCGTCCTCTGTGTTATGGACCACTCAGCTACTTTCGCAGTGAACGTTGCATTGGCGGCAAGCCCCTGGCGGTGAGGTGCTGAAGTTTTTTCTTGCCCCGGCATTCCGTAACTACGTCAACGAGGCTGAAAAGGTAGCAATTACCAAATTTCAAGTCTTCAGTATGACGCCACCGATATTATCAAGCCCAGTCAACCAAATTGAGTGACGCATGCTTTGCACCTATAACAATCAGCCAGTTTGCTGATACTTCAACGAAATCTTCTGCATACTCTAGAAACCACTTTCATCTATATCCTTGATGCTGTATTGCTTGGAGATCAAGGCATTCGGCTGCCCTCTCAGAACATTTGAAAGTCGTATTATGTTGGGCAAAGCATGATTAACTCTAACTGAGTTAGAAAATATTTATATCAAACTACAAGAGCACTATAGGCTGTGCATTATCTTGTTGGCCAAGTAAAACCTGATAGCTTTCTGGTCATAGGCGTTGCCAGGGGGGGAAAAGGGGCCATATGTTAATGCCTCGATAAACAGTAGGAAGGTTGATGTAATACAGCAGTTTTAAAAAGAAACAGTTAATCTTTTCGAAAAAAATCTTCACTTGTTGGCCAATAATATTAGACAAAAATAGTGCGTTTGGCAAAATCATGTGTTTCCCATAAAATATGTGTCCGTTAGCAGGGACCGAGTTTATGGGGGGACGTGGGGAAAATGTCCCCCACAACTTTTGGACAGAGTGGGAGATAATATATTTTGTCCCCCCAATATTTTGTGATAAAAAATAATGTAGTTGTGCAAATTTCATGGTTACATTACTGTTGGAAACGTTCCCCCAGCATAAAGCCAGGGAATAAATAAAAAAATGAACATTATCACTGGACTATCTGTGGATACTGTACACAGATTTACTATGTAACCTGAATTGTCATGATTGTTGATAATTGTGTTGGTTAATTTGAATTAGCAAATCGTTGTGCACATAAATTTCGCTCATTCACGAATGCCTGCGCTGGTCTGTAACCTGTAATTAGAATACGGTTGCCACCAAGTGCGTAGCCAGGTGGACAACGGGGGCAATGTCCCCCCAATTCCGAACTTGGCAGGTTAATAAAATATTTGAAGTGTAAGCCAAAGAAATTCTTCAGCGCAAATTAACGAAACTGCCTCAAGGAACCTATCTTACTTCAGCTTTTAGTCGAATACAAACTTGTATCTGACGTTTTGTAATCAATGGCCCGCAAGTAAAAAGAATTGGAGAATTGGAGTAACGCTTTTCACAGCTGTTTCTGGCGCACCAGCTTGCTGTATCCGGCCTAATAGTTATGTAAGCTTCATTTCAAGACCATTGCAAGCTTCTCCTTGATAGCCGTGGGTGTTACATTACAAATATAACCTATCCTTGTTTCCAGTGTCAGCGTAGCCTATATCAATATCGTAGATTTTTGTTTTTGCACAGTTCTAAAACTACATGGGTGAATATGGCGGTGATATACATTTTATATGTCTTGAAACACGAACTTTGGCTAAGAAACGATTCAGTTTCAAAGCCTTCTTCATTGCGCCATAGCCACTGTTTAACAACAATAGCATTCATTCTAGAAATTTATTTGTGATGGCATGTATTGTGACGGTTCAATCACAATTGTGTGGAGCCTTAACCTTTTCATAAATGGTTTCCTTTTGCCTTGCCTGCAGGTAAAACACCAATCTTGTCAAGATATTAGACTCTGACCTACATGGGCGTAGCCAGAGGAGGCACTTGGGCCAATGGTCACCAAATTATATAAATTCCACAATGTGTTCCCTACTTCGCCAATTTTGCAAAAAGGTCTAACTACGGTTGAGTGAACATGATGACGTAATCGAAACGCATAAAATAAAGATAGATTTGACCCCCCAAAGTTTTTTAGCAAACTTGGTTCTCTGTCCATTAGGCTTATGTTCAAAACGTTTATTAAACGAATGAAAATTGCCTACACAGTATCACGTGTTGTGATGGTTGCGGGTATGGTCAGCCATATGTAAAAAGCAAGTTATCAAACAACAACCTTGACAAAAACCGTGCTGAAATCCAGTATCATGCAGTTGTCCTGATATTGAAACTCAGGTACTTGTCAAATACATGCTACGAGAGCTAAACAAACGCTGTTTCGTAGAAAAATTGCACAAAGATTTTGCTTTTTACTTTGGCGGTACGTGAAGACAGATGAAGCTCTGGATTTCTGCTTTACCTGAGTATTCGCTTCTGTAATGCATGTCAGTGAAATCATTTTTACAATTTGGAAGAAAATGCAGCTGATGCCAAACTACCTAATCTTAACATTGTTTTTGTCATGTTGGCCATGGAAGTAGTTCATCATGTAACATTTTCAGTTAGGACTGTTTGCGTTGGCCTACGCTGAAAGTTGCATAGATTAACGAAAGTCATTACTAAGTAGTAAGTAGTAACCTACAGTAACTTAACTTACCACCTAACTGTAGTATAATCTTTTCTTTGCAGTCTTGCAAACAGAAATCAAGAAATACCTGACAACCGCTGGAAGCAGAAAGTTTTTCAGAGAAGCACAGATCAAAAATCTAATTGAATCGCGTCTATTTAGGTGATCAATGTTCTTTGAAGTCGACGTATAACGTACACAAATTTTTTGCCGAGAGCAAAGCAAACGCAACAATGAGAGATTTCACGAAGAACGTGTCAAGTGATAAGATTAAGATGTGGTCTATTTCGAGGACATTTCGAAACACTGTCCTTGAGGTTTTTAGGATCTACTAATATATTTATCTAAACTAGCTTGTAGTACTAAAAATTATGTGCACCAGAAAAATTTTAGACGTCAAGAGAACGAAAACCAGCCATTTCCTTCATCGTTTGAACGAGTTCTTATACAGCTGCTAGGCCGCGCAAGATCTCAGGGCAGGTGTGAATCAGCCATTGGATTGTCTTCTGATCCACAACCGCCAGAGCATGGGAGGTTGATGGATTGGACAGTGAAGGACAACATGGTCAACGGCCGGTTCTTCTGCGTCACACTCACAATCACGAAGAAAAGCCATACCCCATTTGTGTAAAACCTTTTCATGACCTTATGGAATTATCACTTGTCAAAAGCTGGTGTTTTGTGCTTTGAGCCCATCCAGTTCTGTCACTTTTAGGGAAACAATTTGAAGTGTGTTTGTTTAAACGAGAAAAAAATAGTTCTAACTATGGTATGTGCACACTGCACAGTGATGATGGAAGACAATAATCACGTGAGTGTGCGCTGTTTCAAATTTTTCAGACCCTTACTGGTGCACCCATAGACTTATGGGAAGACATTGGACAGAAGTGGGTTGCGGAGAAAGTTTGCAATGGTAGAACCGCACCGTCTACCGTTTATTTTAACTTTCCCTGTAAGAATACCATCATAGCCAACTTCTTGCTGTAATTCCCGCAAAAAGCTCACCTCACTTTTTTGTCATTACCTTTTTTTCAAAACTTTATTTGTTTAATTATTGTAAGTTCTCTGCAGTGACAGTTATTGCCCTTACCCTGAATTGTTTTATTTGCTCTGAGTGTCGACTGACATTGCACTAATTTTAATTTACTCACTGAGGCCGGCCATCCCTTTGTGGTACGCGTGAAGGAACACCGTGAGAATTTTTTTTCCAGTTTTCCATATTGATTGAAGTTCAGTCCTGCGAGCAGACTGAACTTGCGATTATCTATCTCTAAATGTTTCAGGCACAACAACTCTTTGGTAATTTTTCTCTGGTTTTGACCGCAAGCTGTATCTCGCATTTGTTTTTGTTTTATCGTGAGTCAAAGCTCACTTCACGTTCGACGAACTTTTTCTATGTTGTTACCAATGTCGGTAGCCACGGGAGGCATTTGGGGGCAGTTCCCCCCAAATTTATTTTGCGCTAATGTGGCCCCAAATTTTGTTTTTCCCAGAAAAATGTGTTTTAAACATTCAATAAAAACAAAAATTTTGCCCACCTAAAATGTGTTTTGCCCTTCCCCAAACCTTAAAACCTGCCCTGTTGTTATACCTCGCCCATTTTAAAGCAATGGTTAGTTTTATTGAAGTCATACCTCTCAGCAATACGTTGATAGCTAATCAACCTTTATTGATCTTGTCCCATGGCCGTTTTCGTTCGTACACGCAAGAGCACAACATAAGGCCAATATGAGTCGTAAAGCCCGTTTTCCTAACACTGTTGCGTCACTTGGACACCATATTTTACTACACTTAATTTCCTCGTGCATTCAGGGTTACATCCACTTGCACGTTATGCCCTCCCAAAAATTCGCAACGATATCTTTTTTCAGGAAATGTAGAATAAATTACATTAAATTGTGGCATACTTCGATGTAAACTTTAAAAGAAAAAGATTTTAGAAAGATTTAAAAACTCTAAAATTTTACAATTTTAAGAATGCTTTATGAACTTCCGAAAAAATGGTATACTTGTAGGATGAGGGTCCCCGGTTACGGTGTTCGGCAACCGCCTGGCTCGGCCGTCATTCTTGAGACATTATAGTCATACTGTATGAAGCCACCGAGCTTGTCTTATATCCCATGTTTTCGCTCATATTTGGAAAAGTCCTACATTTAAACAGCACAACGACATTTTAAGAGTCTGTCTAATCTGTATGTGCTTTTCATACCTAAAATATTGCTTGTTTTATTTCGTTCTGTGCAAGCACCTCAACGTTTATTTTGCAATTTTTGTATTTGGACAGGGATGTGATGAATAATTTAAGTTTGTGAGCTTTTGTGAGATAAGAGCACACACTGGTTCAGGGCGAAAAGTTTTCATCAATAAACTCAAAGAAAAATAGTGGAATGTAATTTGAGTATACCTGGATATTGAAAATGTACTCAGAATATAGTGCAACGTATACCAAGTTAGTTGGATTGATATGACCACACTCAGTTTTGAAGACTTCGACTGAACGGATCCACATCCGTGAAAATTTTGTTTGGTTGTGAATGCAACCTTTAGTAACGATCGATAAAAGCAATAGGTTTCTCTGCCATCACGAAGAGGTTATACTTTCATGCTTATCGTTTTTTCGAAAAATTTATTTATAGGTATGAGTTTACCTCATGCACCCAACTGATACCGCGACAGTCGCCTTCATCAAGTCCAATTTGTTTGGAGACAGATAAGGTCTTGGTCAAATTCAATTATGGTCAAAAACAAGATAACCTTGGACGTTTACAGAAAATGAATTCCACCGATAACCGGTGGAATTTCATGCAATTTCAGCTTGTTCTGTACAATTCCTTAAATCTTTGAAATACCTATGGGCCTTCCTTTAATTGTTTTTCCTTGACTCAGCGTATGTGATGTAGTTACACAAAATAAATGACTAATACATTTTGCCTTTTTTGAAACTCTTTTACCCAGTATCGACATTGTATCTGTAATCGCTGGAGATTTGCATGAACAGAACTGGAAAGATGTAGCGGTCGTAGCCAGTGGTGGATTAACCATTAAGCAGAGTAAGCACGTGCTTTAGGGAGCCAGTACTAAGGGGGCATCACAAAGTTGAGAAAAGTGTGATAAGTGAATTAAAACGAATGAAGATCTGGAAAAATATGTAATAAAATTAAAGTGTTGCAACTAATAATTGAATCAATAAAATTAGTATGACCAGTTAAAATTGATCAAAGTGTTCTGTTGCTTGATCATGGTACACCATAGCACGGGCCATCGCTGGTGCATTGCACTCTGACTTCTGTCGGACAATAATACCAGTAACATTGTCACACGTTTCCTGAAAAACTCTGACCACATGTCTGGCGATGTAAAGTTGTATATCAGATACTAGGAAGGTTGCCAGTCTAGAGTGAAACGCGTTGGATTAATTTTTACTAGCCTTTTTATTTCTGGAAAGCTCATTGACACTACTTTAGCACTACTGAACAATTTCAGCACAAAACCTAGGGTGTTTTCGTGAATTCCTCTTTAAGTTTAATCACTCTCATAACCACATTTGAGATTTTTTAATAGACAGGCAAACAGATTGCTCAGTAACGAAAATGATTGCCATTTTACGCCAACTAATATATTATTTCTGTACGATGCTTGTGATCAGTGCTTTTTAAGGCGTTTTGAGGGACAGCAACGATCTTTCAAAGCTTTCCAAAGGTATCTAAAAATACAGTAGAACCTCTTTGCACAGCACCGCCAAAATACACTGAAACCTTACTTTATGACCATCTTGGTACTCAGATAAAGTAGTTGCGGTCTCTTAAAATTTCTGAACGGTCACCAAGGCCAAACCTTTAAAAAACCCTGCTGGTGGTAATGACAGAAACTCATTGTACCGATGCGAACTGGAGAGCTTCGTCGGTGGGGGATAATCTTAAAATTGGGTTAGCTATTCACAATAGCTAAAAGTGCTTTAGTACTTAGCCTACTTAGAATTCAGGTGGGCCAACCTTTTGCACGCCATACCATCGGATATTTCTTGTAATGATGTTATTTGACATCATTAGTGGTTTACCAGGCAACATTGTCAAATGTAAATTGAATATCTGATAAAGCATTACTGAGAACAGCAGAGATTCTCCAAATTTGAATCAGTCAAGCGCGACCTCGTTTTGCTTTCAGTCAGTTGCATGGACGAAAACGCTTGCTAGCAACAGCATGTGTATGTCGTTCCAAATCAACATATAACTCTGAGCAGGCCCGCAACCAGGGGTTGGGCAACCGGGCAATTGCCCTCCGGAATTTTTTAAAACATGTCTAGTTGTTAGCAACAACAAGTTACAATGATTGGCTCCCCCCGAAAATATCAGCTGGTTGCATCCCTTAATCTGAGAAAATTTTCTTGCTTCTGGGAAATTTTAACAGCGTAAGGATCGCCAGCAACAAAAATTTCAGAAGCACCAAGGAATAAGGGAAACTCAACAGATTTCTTTTTCAATATTGAATTTGTTTTCAAGCCAGTGAGGTCCGTTTGTAAGTTACTTGGAATTTTCATTATTTTTTGCCACTAAGTGAGAATGGGTCCATCAATGCGAAAAGGCAGTCTTTTATAGGAACATCACAAAAGCGACTTTCACATGAGTCTTCCAACGACTTGACTTTTTCAGTGGATTTTCTCAAATTGTCTTTGTTAGCAGCACATTCAATCTGCTCCTTTGAATACGGAAATTGGCTCCAGTGTTCCCTCTAAGAAAATTTTACACTGAGGAAACGTTTGTTGCTTTTCCAATGTTTTGAAATGTTGCAAGTGCGTGAGAATGAGATCTCACTGCGCAAATAATCTGGTGGTACTGCGCATTTGCGCACTTTAAAGGAAGCACTGACTGGCTCATATCCCATTTCCCAACTGCGAGATCAACAGTTTTAATCTCATCTTGAATGCAGTCACGTCATTTACTCAGTTCGGGAGCATTTGCGCTTGTCCCACAGTTTCAACATTCACATGATTGAGATGTTTCGTAACATAAACTAAAAATGCCAGATAAAATAGCCAGTTGTTGTCACAAAAAGAGGTCTTTGCTCAGGTAACTCGTTTTTCTCTTCCAGGAAATCATGAAGAGCTTGTTTCAACATCATAACTGGTAACTCATAAGGGATTTGTGCGAAACAAAAATTGATAAAAATATTGGAGAGGTTCACTGTCTTGCTTCATTACCAGAACAGGGATGCAATGCTTTACTTCAAATCATCGATTGCACCAAGTTTGGCGCATGCACCACAGGTTGGATGCTATTTTTTTAGATACTAGAGCTCAAGCAAGTTTTTTGCAAAGGTTGGAGCTTTTTAAAAAATTGAGCAACTCTGATAATAGTGCCGCGTGTTTGACGCCCCTGTTGTGCAGTGTCAAGAATGTGCATTGGATGTTAGTTTATGCAGACGTTAGAGTTTGGAAGTATAGGATTACACGAGGAAGCAACTGTTAGGATTAAATATGGATAACGTAGAAAGTATATATCGAGGTAGATTAGATGCTGGTGCAAAGTGCAGATTTAAGAATACGGGGTGTGGGTAAAGGTCGTATGCTTGGTTCAAGTTAACTGAAAATTTTAGGTTAACTTGCGTGATTAAAGGCGTTCACAATTGAGAAGTTTAAGAAAAGTACAAAGGTTATAGGAATACTGATAGTAAAAAAAGAAACGTGTGACTTAGAGATGCTAGGCTAGATTGTACGACGGGAAGTACAGTAAATTATTGAGTAATTATGGTTGTACATGTGAAGGGTGCAGTGTTCCGGTGTGCTTGATCGGAATTGGAGGTGTTTCTTGGGTAAAGTTGAGTGGGTAGAAGTGGTGAAGGTAAGAGTTGTCTTGCAGGAAGTAATGAGAAGGGAGATTGTTCTTAAAAGCAACAGCCAGTAAAATTGTCATACTGAATGTGTTGACCTAGTGCAGCCTTTCTTCATGTTTACAGAAGACAAACTAGAGGGTACCTTTCCGATTGCTGAAATTGCTTTTAGAATGATATTAACAACAATGATCACCAACTACACAGCAGTGAGGTTTTACTCGCAACTGAAACATGTAGAAAAATAAAAAATCAGTTGTGCTTGAAGAAAGATTCGACTCAATTTGTATATTAAACAAATGAAGCAGACAATTGAGATAATTAATTCCAAGGATGGAGTTAGTTTGCAAAAATGAAATGTAGGTAAATGCCCTTCAGACTGTGAATACTGTAGCTTTGGTGCAATTTGTGAAATATTAGAAACATGTTGCGTTTAGCAATAATTCAACCTACATACATTTTATATGTGGTTAAACAGGTCAACAACTTCAGTAAAATAGACTGGATCAGTGTGGAAAATAAGGGGGCACTAAGGTTGGTCACTGCTTAGGGTACCAGTGAACCTTAATCCGGAACTGGTAGTAGCATAATGCGAAACGGATATCATCTTTGCACTTTTCATCAACAGGGCGCAATGCAAAACCCTCAAACATTTTGTTGCTGTGCTCTCCCAACCGCTTCAGCAGCTCGTTCAAATACGTCAATACGTGAAACGTTCAAACGCTCGAGAAGAATAGATTCAGTGTTTCCCTTGGTTGGCTTTCACCAAGCCTCAACAGGCCTTGGCAGCCGCAGCAACTGTAGCATAAGTTTCCACCGTAAAAAACGTGACGGTCGACGCTTGGTCGACGACCCGACGTCTGACGAAAAGGCTTTGAGAAAAAAGCGAAATGCCACGGGCGATCGACCTTTTCTTTAAATACAATAGTTTGGTTGACGACGTAGCGTATCGACGCAAAGAAAGCGCTTGCTTGTTCGGTGGAACGCGAGGTAGATAAGGCGTATTACACGCTCAGTTCTTTATCTATGGATATTGAAAGCCTGCCGCGAAATCAGCTACCGTTTTCATTTCCGCGGTGGAAGTTTTCTTCGGACATCTGACAAGACTCAGGTTAGTTGCAGATTGTTGTGCAAGGAACATGGAAAATACTAAATGGACGTGAAATGGCTTGCAAGCGAGAAATGCAGATATTGCGCCCGAGCTCGTCTGCTTGTCGATTTGCAGCGCGCCTTAAATCTGCTTATGTAACTCTCGCAACTCTTCGCGAGACGCTGTAGTGACTAACTGAATCTCACTTTTGGAATAACTCAGCAGCAATTTATCATTGTTAGCACTAACAATTGTGAGATATCGTGCGTTTTAGCAAAACCCAAATGACACATGTATATGGCAAAAACTGACCTAATGCCTCAAATTGTGTTTAAAGAGGTTTTACACACGGTATTTGAATCTATCCTGTTGTAAAGATGATTTGTCATAAAACCTCTTGACTTTTTTACGGTGATTTCAGTTATGGATTTAGCTATTCAATCAAAGACGAGCTGGTTTTGATGCGCCAGAAAAATCACCCGCGAATCTGGCTGAGATAAAAACTAAAACCACAGCCAAGACGAAAAAACCACGATCCAAATTTTCGTCAGTGTTCCACGCATGAAGTCACAGATGACCCTAAGTAGGTTACCCAACAACAGCCTATCAACAGCATTTAAAAATGTCCCGACGTGGAAACATGAAACCCAGTTCTAAAGGTCAAGATATCGGCGCCAATAGGGCAGCTTAAAGCGGACGAGGAGTTTGCGTAAGTATGAACTCTGATCGCTGAATTGCTGTTTAAAAGTTTTAAAAGAAACTCAAAAAATAAAAATAAAGAGATTGCTGAGCGCTGCGAATTCGCATAGATTGTAACATTATAGGAACATTTGCGTTCAGCGTCAATAACGTGACGTTCGGCAAAGTTTTTCGAATGTGCTCTTCGTGGAGGTCACTGCAGAAAACAGAGTGTAACAACATCAAAGTAAAGCTGAAGAGGGAACGCCAGAAAAATGGAGCAAGAGCTTACCCTGCACAGGTAGTCGCACTCCCGTGCATTGGCACCTGTTCATGTGCCACCGCTTGAATAGCGCTGTTTTAAGTTCCGTTCCGCCTGGCTGGAGCTCTTACGCATGCAGGATGTACTAATGAGTTAATTCGAAGAAATGAAGCAAGTTAGAAACGAATTTAGTTTACTGCATTCGCCAAGATCCCTAAATGTACCTACGGCACTCACGCGCAATAACAGAACTGCAGTTCTGCGTAACTGAGTCAAAATAGAAAAGCCGTGGGTTTTCTGTGGAAAGTATTTCACGCGTGATGTTACCAATATCACACATCATATTATGTAGAATATAACTTTTATCCCTTTTCGAGGCTGTATAACCACAGTCGTGGAAGTTGGGTGTCAGAAATGGCTTTTGCCAACGAGCGACTGAAAAATTGTTAAAAATGTGGCAAAATTTGTTGAAAAGTTGAACAAAATGTTTGAAAAATTAGTAAATCGTTCCAGATTAAAAAAACGTGTCTTGATGACTTTTTTTGGACATTTTCATGGAAAAAATGGGTAATACTAATAAAATTTCAAAAAATTTATAGCGAAAATTAAAAAATATACAAGAATTTCTTTTTTCCAAAAAATAATTTTATAAATTATGCAAAAATTTCTTTTTTTTCCAAATACATCAATTTATTTTTTTTTCCAAAAAAGCCAACAGAAACGTTGACTTCTGTAGAGAGCGAGGGGTTGAAACCAAAGCCTGCTTCCAACTCACAACATTCTTCAAACTGATTTATGTTTCAAACCTTACAAGTATTCAAAACGAATTTGTTTTAAGTGCCTTCAATATAATATCCGGCTCAACCGCCTCCGCACCGGTGTCGGACATTTCCGCTCTTGCTTACACAAATGGGGTTTGGCCCCTTCTGCGACTTGTGGGTGTGGCGAAAAGGAATAGTCCGTTGACCATGTGGTCCTTCACTGTCCAATCCATTGACCTCCCTATGGAGTGCATGACCTGATTGTTCTGGATAACGAGACAATGGAATGGCTTAAGATGGCTTGCTGTTATTAATTTTGAGGTCAATATTTTTGCGGAATATGTAAATACATTATCCAATCATGTCCATTGTGTGTGCGCTTTTGCATTGAACTCAAGTAAACAGTTTTGAATTCGTGTTACGCATGAACGTAACAATGCCTAAAACGTAACAGTGCGCATAATAAGTACAGAAAGCCCACAAACTGCAAAGTTTTGTACTTGTTATTCAGTTACAGTTCATTACTCCAGTAAACACTATACATGTCATGTTTACTTTATCAGTTTGCTTTGCTTGTTCTTTCAATAACGAAGGTGTTCGTTTCGTTTACTGCTTTTATGGAATTTTCATAAAAATCTTCTCGTGTAAAAATCAACAGCACAGCCAAGAATTTTGTTCGGGAGGGGCCAGTCACTGACGTTGTCTTGAGTCCAACTGTCCCTTCCATTTGATTTCTAACAGTTGGAAATTGTATAAGCACCAGCAAAACTCTTAGCAAGTTTGTTTTGGGGTGCCATGACCTCTTCGGCCTCATTCTGGCTGCGCCACAGGTAAAAATCTCGAGTTTTGTCAAAGACATACTTCCGTATTTTGGAAAAAAGTAAGCATATTGGGTACGAGACTTTTGTTTTTGTATAATTTTCCATTGCCCTCAACTTTTTACTGCCAACTTGCCCTACTGTTGCTCCGCCGTCTCTGCCTCCAAACAACTAGTAAAGAGGGAGTCTAGAGAAACCCTACTAAATCTTTTCCAAAATAACTCCTGTCACTCGTTTCTATATTTTTGCATAAGATATTTCTCCACAATCAGTTGAGTTGTGCAGGGTCCCGACATGGGCAAGTGCCGCCCCGGGGCGAGTCGAAAAGTGCCCCTCCCAAACCACGGGTTAAAGCAAAGTCAAGCCTTTCAGGACGGAATTATTTCATAACAATGCATCATCAGGCTGGAGTTAATTTTGAAAATTTCACTGAAGTTAAATT
>JGI24158J21664_10009311_pt1 | contig 13106 bp, 8 predicted proteins | sample Ectturendosymbi3_FD_21664 | JGI IMG/M metagenome (IMG submission 21664) | reverse complement strand
TGTTTTATTGCGTCCAGGAGTTGCCGTGCCGAGCCGTGCACGAGTGCAGAATTACCCGACGCAACAAAACAAACAAAGAATCGTGCGCGGCTACTCCTCCTCAGNGTAGATTGGCCTTTAAGCCGATGCAACCGATGCAGCTGCATTGGGCCCCGCNCCTCAAGGGACCCCGCTCCATGCTGTTTGTGCAGATTGTTCATTTTGGCCAGATACTGCTTGTGTTCGAGAATTCAGTAGAAACCGTTTGTACACCTCATTGTTATCAAACAAGGCTGTCCTTTGAACAAACGATGAATTTCCTCTAATTTATCAAACGCTATTAAACCTGCTCAGTTCTCATACCAGAGCGTAATATCTGCGCATTGCGCTCTGCCGTGTCCTACTTTTATGGATGGAACTTTTGTTGTTAGCAGTGCCAAATAAAACTGCAGTAGCCCGACCAGGGCCGGCCCTAGCAGATGCGGGGCCCAATGCAAGACCTATGCGCGGGGCTCCTCTGATCAGTGATTTCATGACGTCATCGTGTTCAGTCAACCGTGTTGCGATCGTGGTAGAGCGCAGATATACAGTACAACACTAACACGAGAATTGAGCACGTTTGCTAACGTTCGAGAGGAAAGTTGCTAGTTCTGACGAGAGCGTTCTTTGTTAACAATTAAATTTATATGGCGTTTCTACTGAATTCTCAAGCGAAAGGTGTATCTGGCAAACATGAACAATCTACCCAAACACCATGGGGCGGGGCCCCAGAGGCGCGGGGCCCAATGCAGCTGCATCGGTTGCATCGGTTTAAGGCCGGCCTTGAGTGTGTCATTGAAATTATTACACGTAAGGACGGCCCTGAGCCTGACAGCTATTGCAATCAAGGTCAAACTTCCAAAAATAAATCGGTCTCTAGAGCAGGAGTGGGGAATATGCAGCCCGCGTGAAAATTCAATATGGCTCGCATAAGAATTTTCATTACCCAAGTTAGAGTGCAACATCGCGTCAAAACGAAACTCCATGACGAGCAGACATGTAGACACTAAGTCAAGAGAAGTCTTTCTCGCTCTTTGGCATAGTTTTCTCGTCTTATCTTCTTTTCGACGATAAAGGTAAATAGACCCCTTCCCTGCTCTAGAAAATTTATTTTACTTTGAGGATCCAAGTGTCTGCATCTGTTGCTAACAAGGTGTAGTGATTCAGCCCGAAATGAACACTGAACAGATCGAGACAGTCGTGACGAGTGTCTGTCGTATTAACTTGATGGCAGTTCTGCCAACGTAAGGTTGTTCAGTTCTCGAAAAAGTCTTCTGTTTTGGAAAATTTTTGGTTGGTTGCGGGTCATCTGCATTTTGACAAAGGCCTGCAGTTTTGCTTCATGGCAAAATTTTACATTGCGTATTGTAATATTTTGTCAAAATAAAATTAACTCGACAACATTGACACAAATGACAAAAGATGAAAGTTTGAACCCGTAGACGGAGACCTCCTATTCGATTTCGAAGACTCCAGCAGCTGGTCATTCAACCATAAAGCAACAAGTGCTTTATTTTGCATTTTTTGGCTTGGTCTGTACTGGACACTGAACCGTGTCCATCTGTCCGGTTAGTCTATCAGCAGCTGTTGAGTAGTAACGCTAGTTTTCCCAAAACTATTGTTGGTCGTTCTGAAACAAGTGCAAGCTGGGCCCTTCACTTTAAGAAAAACAATAGCACTCCACAATTTGTTATAAACTTTATAATCACTGTTCTACCAAACGTCTTAATTTGTGACAATCCGAAATGTTTTGAAATCCCAATCCGCATTAAAGGGTTGTATGCCTCTGCGGATTACTGTTGGCTGCAATATTATCCTCCGGCCCGAAACACTAGTTGAAGGAAGTTAGCAAGACAAAGTTTGAAATCCCATCTAATGGCAAATAATATTCAATACCTTCAAACGTGAATCAAAACTGATGTAAAAAAACTTACAAAATTGAAAAAAAAATATTGTATTTGCTGTCTGGCGACTTTGTTGAAGTGACTAAATATTGTTTGGAGAAATTTAGACGTTCCAGTATAAAAAAAGCTCGATTACGATGAGATGATCAGAGACTTTGAACGCATTGAATCTGGCAGGGCATTTAAATCTCTAGTTTCGTAATACCTCTTGCCAACCGGCAAGAAAGCTTCTAATTAGTAAATTCTTCAAGTTTTTTTCACTCGATAAGGCCGCTGCATGGCATAGCCAAAAAGTTCATGAAAACCAGCGTAAAAGTTTATGAAGTGTGCGCATTTAAATTGTCTCCTTTCCTGTATCCACAAAATTGTTCCAGGTCAATTTGTCGGTCCAAACTTTCAATGTGCTTTGCCTATTTGCGGGCGTAAATAAGTACAAAAACCACTACTTCAAAGTCCAGGTGCATGAACTTAAAGGACACTTACCCTATAGCTGCACTGCAGCTTCACTAGGCAAAGCAAAAATTGTAAATATCACCCAGCACACCAGTTCCTGTTTATCAATGTACCGGTATTGGGCGCCTATGTGCTTCTATTTCATCAATCAACCATGCGCACTATACATTGGGTTTGGGAAGTTGTTGGTACATCTGTGACAACGTGGTTGTAAAATCTTTGTACATTGCATTTCTAATTCAAAAAGAACAGTTTGCATTGGTATCGAAGTCCATGCATCAGTGGCGCAGCGAGGCCAAGTGCCTTCCGGGGCCGACCATAAAAGTGCCGCGTTTTCCACCCGTCGTCAAATTTGACAAGAATTTAAAATTAAAGAAGATCCTGATTCGTACTTTTTTAAAAAAACAAGGATTACTAAAGCATCTTGAAGATCACACTCAAACACTCACAAACTGAAATGGGTCTTGTTTTTCGATGTCAATTATGACTCTTGCTTTTTTCTGCTTGTCGCCAACCTCTTCATCATTACTTTTCCTATTTTTTTGCTTTTTTAGCATATGCATTTATGGACACAACATGTTTCGTCAAATGTTCTTCGCTGTTGGTTTTCAATCTCCGGTAAGCCCACCGCTTTTTTTTTAAATAATTCAACCCTTTCCAAGTGGATCAAACGAAAAAAATTAAGGGATGTGAAAGCNGCATACGTAATTTAAAGATTTGAACATTTATGTATGTCAATATTTCGTGTAGTATCCCCGTTTTTTAACTAAAACAAAATATATATACTGCATATAGCAGGCTATAACACTGATTATTTTGAAAATATGATCTCAGTCATGTAAAGAATGTTCCATTTTTCACTTCACGTTTCAGTACTCGTTTAATTCTTTTAGAATATATAAAAAGCTTCAAACATTAACTCTGTCGGCACTTGTGCGGGGCGCTCTACAGGTACGGACCTATTTTGAAAAAATAGGTCAAATAGGTTTAAAACTGGCTCTGGTTGAGAAGCGCTGACTTGTAGCCTTCATTGTGAACTGCACTTTTGGTCTAGCTGTTGAACTTTTCCAATTACACCTGCGTAATTATTGCTTTAACTCTTTCGTTACCAACAGGTATCTATTTCGAAAACTATATTACCAAACCATGCCATGTGGGACATAGGCCTTTTGAATGCCCAGCAGTGATTATTGGCCATTAATTGCGTTGAAAAACTTTATTCAGTACAGCCATTGCCATGTTGCGTAACTTTTTCGATTATCGCCCTTTTAATAAATGCATTCACCACAATCATATATAAACTTATCGTTTGCCCTTGCGTTATGTTTTCAGACTAAGTTTCTTGCCTAAAATTCATCAAAATAAGAGCAACACCTTTCCTACGTTTTTCTTGTTCAAATGACTTCTTCTATGACTGCAAATGTTAGGTATACCGTTGAACAAAGGAGACATCAATGAAATCCACGTTGTCCATTGGCTGGCTCTGATTCACCGTAGTTGCAGTTCAAACCTGCAGTCAGCAATCTGATCTCGAAGTTACCCATGCAAGCACACCAAGCACACCAACTGCGCTATCGCACTTCGAGAACATCATTTACCGACACAATTACGTCATGCAGAAAAACAGCAGTTGTATTGAAACTGGCAACGTTACCTTTGCAAAATTCTTCACTTCAATCGCCAAAATTTAATGTTGATAAGCCCACCTAATGATGTAGGCTACAGCTTATGGCACTTACTGAAAATACTGTATCTATACGAACATTAAAAAATTGCATGAGATGTTACTAGAAATGTCGTTATAACTTTGGTGACGGCAATTTGCGGCAAGCCAACGCCTGAAATACGCTTTTTGCCCGGGCAGTTTAGGCGTAGTGGGGCGGGAAACGCGGGAGAACGGCGTTCCCAAACATTTTTCACGTTTGCTTTAAAATGGGTTTGAATCTTTTTTTAAACGGCTATTTGTTGGATGCATTCCCACACCTTTTTTGTTAACACTGCATCCTTGAATTTAGGTAAACGCTCTAGCTTGGCCAAGGAGCGCTGCGGTTATTCACTCCGCGGCCGTGGATTAAAACAGGAAATTTTCCAGTTGAGAGACGGGCACTCAACCACTGAGCTATCGTGGCCCCAATGAAACGTTCGTCGCCAATGCCATAGATGTCAGGTGATATATGATGTGCCGTTGGGTTGTTGCTAAGGAACCAACGATAGGAGAAAAAGCATTAAGCTAGCATTGACTATTTACCGTGATTTCATGCAGCGCCTTTTTACCAGATGTTGAGATGAGGGTCAATATGAACCGCGAAATACCGGAGTAGTAATGTTTGCTAGTCTGCGGTCAAATGTCATCTCTTCTTTGTGCAAATAACTTTTGACTGGGATGGGGGAAGTAAGGTTGGCTGGAGAGGAAGGTGTAGGGACTGGGGCAAAATTGCCCCCCCCCATAAGTAAGTGTGTTAAAAAACCCTGATTACAAGACAAACACTGGAGTATTTTAGCACATTGGATTTGAACCAGACCTTTGAGTAGACATTTCAACAATTTGCTCACTCCACGGCCACATGTCTTGTTTTTTAGGCTAGTCTACCAGTCTGGGGCTTCTAAACACAAAAACTGAAAAGAATTAGAACAGTGGTTCTCAATATTTTTTTTCACATTCCTCCCTTACAAACCCAATCACTGTGAATTTCTCCCCAACAAGGATAAGATCACAAATGATAATTGCAAAAATTTCACACTACGTACTGTGAAGAAATAAAAGACGATTATGAATCAAGCTGACTCTTTTATAACATCAGTCACTGCCGTTAAACCAGTTTGCACTCAGTATTGCCAATTTGACTTTTTTCAACTCTTAGCTTTTTTATTGGCCAATCAGACTCTTTATGTCGATTTGACAGTTTTAAAGATGATTTTGGCAGTTTTCTGGACACTTTTAGATTTCTAGACACTATTTCTGGACACAGAATGATACATTTTTGTTGGAAACTTTTCACGAGTATTTATAAGTTTTGCTTTGCTGTTTCATGCTTTCAGGTTTGCAGTTCCAGATTACCCTTCAGCAAGGCCAAAAGTTTCGAGACGTTTTATGGAGTGAGCTTTTTTCTTATTATGTATAAAATATGTAGCCTATACATTGCCTTTCAAAAGCCAGTGTGGGTGTTTTAAAGGTGTCGATGTGTATTTATCTTGTAATCTGTTTTTTTTGATGAATGCTTGGCTGTTGTGAGGGTTGATCTGGTCTTTTTTTGCTAATGACTACCTGGAAACCCCGCTTGTAGCTGCAGGTTACTGCGATTGCTACCTGACAGGCGCATGGTCGGCTTGATCATGGAGATGGTTAGTAATCACAACTTCACGCTTACCACGCTTACCACCGCAAACGGAGTATGTTACGACACCTCAGGAACGGCGTCCCACATGGATTCGCCCTGGCACCCCTTCTCTTCAACATCTACACCACCGGCTCCAGAACGTATAAACACGCCGACGACCCAGCAACCATACATGCTGATGGAGGCTGACAAACAGCGGAAGGAGTGCTAAACAAAGATATGGCAACCGTAGGTGATTACCCCCAGACGTGGAAGTTAAACCCAGTACTACAAAAACCGTGTTGGCAGTCTTCCATCTCAACAAGGAAGCTAAATGTTCGAACTCAAATGCCTCGGAGTAACGCTGGACAGGGCACTCACGTACCGCCAACACCTCGAGTCATTTCGCGAAAAGTTGACATCACGCATGGTACTCTTGAGGCGGCTTGCTGGCTTGGGCTGGGGTCCTGTAGCAACAACATTAAGATCAGCCACTTTAGCCTTGGTCCATTCAACAGTAGAGTACTGCGCTCCTGTCTGGTGCCGCAGTGCTCACACCTGCCTCACTGACTCTGTCATCAATGACACCTTGCGAACTGTGACTGGATGCCTGCGTCCTACACCAGCAGACAATCTTGCTACCATCGCAGGCATCCAACCTGCTGAGATTCGTCGCAGGGAACCATACTGTCTCCAGCACGCGGCTCCATGGACCCTGGGCATCTGCTCCATTCAGCGCTCACCTGTCCATCGAGTGGGAATGTATGCATCTCAAATCGAGACACCAATTTGTACCCGCTGCACAACAACTCATCACTTCATCTGACTACAGTAACAGAAATGCGGTGCACTAGGCGGATTATCCGCCTCCGCACTGGTTTCGGAAATTTCCGCTCCTGTTTGCACAAACGGAGTATGGCCGCTTCTGCGACTTGTGAGTGGCGCCATGTTTTCTTCCAATGTCCTATCCGTCGACCTCCCCATAGATCGCACGGATGATGAGACAATCCATTGGCTGCTCAACACGTGCCTCGAGATCTAGTGCAGCCAAGCAGTGGACTGAAAGAACTGGCTCAAACCATGATAAGCAGCTTGTGCTTGCACTTTGTAGACATTTCCATCTAAACCAACCTCGCTGTACAGTTGCTTTCATGCGCTGAATAAAGTAATGATAAAACTTAAGGTATTTTCATCCACATCTTTTCCTCCCCAATTCCTCCCTTAATGAGCCAAATGTCTGCCACTGAGTTAGAACTGTAAAAGCTTTGCTTAAAAATAAGAAAGAACAGTTAAAAATTTTGAAAATTAATCTTCTATCAACAGGTGCCGCCCCAAGTAGGTGCCCCCCGGGGCCCAGGGGGCCCGGGCCCCCCTTGCTACACCACTGCCATGCATTAAGAATAACTATAGAGTTGGGCTTTCGGAGAATTTTGGGTGCATCCACTGGACGCTCTCTTGTTAAGTCTGAATTCTTCGTGTATTGCGTCAAAAAGCGGATAGTTGATCGTGCGTACAGGCGTCACTTTTATACAAGAACGCGTCTGCGCTTGTGGTTACCAAAAGCCAGAAAGGTAATCAGTTCATGTTAGCAGTTTTCTCCAAGTCAGTTGTTCGTCGAACGAAAGTGACGTTCAACAAGAGTGAAATAATTGCATTGCAAGTTTAATTCGTTTGTCAGTTCAGTTTGATCGACGTAAGTCAGCACTTGAGCTCGCCGCTCCATTGCAGAGCTTCCTTTACAACTTTTGGCTTGATTACGAGTGGTGGCGGTACACTGTCTAATGTCCACCACGGCAGCATGCTATTAGCTGTAAACACGGACGTATGAGGTAGTGGCCACATGAGCTATGCCCACGCCCCTCCAAATGAAAGAAACTGTTGTGTTATCATAGACATAGAGATCAGTCTCTTTTGCTGGAAGTTTTTTCTTTCTGGTTGACCTGACATAGTTTTGCCTCTTGTGTTCACTTCAAATGTTATTGGAGCCTTTCAACTGCTGTGGATATTTCTATCCCTGTAAAATGAAGAGATTTTTGAATAACGATGTGAAATATGAAACGGCGGAGATACTTGTTGGAGTTCCCCGTCTCTTGTATGCCTATTGTGCTGTGAGTTTTCTTCATCGAAGTTTCATGGTTGTGCGTAACAGACAAGTGGAACTTATCGTCAAACCTCGTGGTCCGAGTCTGAGACAAGCAAGTTGGTGTTGTGCTTGCTTAATTTTGGCGCTGGCACGAAATGTTCTAATTTCTGTCGCAGCCAGAAAGTATCATTGCACTTAACTGACTGCGGTCGTTTTAGGTGAGAGATTACACCTCTTCGGGGAGGAATAACTGTAAGAATTAGAGTTAAAGTTGTGCCGCCATCGCCTGCAATCTTGTTGTCTTTGCAGTAACCACACGAGGATGGAAAGCGGGGAGCGATACCCCCAAGTGCTGACCTTTCGACGACCCCGAAAGGCCGAAGCCCATTGCATACTACAATGTGTACATGCATTCCCTTCCAACAAAAAGTCTTGACTTCACTTGAAAAAATTTGTTTCAATGATTTATCAATATCTTTGTCCTGGGGATCACTGTGGGAGTGCTGGCATTTGTAAAAAAACGTTTTAATGAATGTTCTTGCAAAAGCATCTTTTCCATTCATCGTGTTGCAGTTTTTTTATTTTTTTTATTGTAAAGTTCGTTAAGTTTGCTGATATGTTACCCTTGAAAGGATGTGGTAGTTTAGCTCTACTTTTTTAATATTAAAAAACGAATAAATTGATAGATAGTTGGCCGCAATAGANAGTCCTCCATTTTGAGAAACAATAGGCTTCCTATTCGGAAACATAATGTGAAGTTTTTGAATTGCATCTTCAGCAAAAATAAATAAATTTGATAGAGTTTGAGAGTACCAGAATTGCAATAGTTCAAAAATCTTTACTGTAATTCTTCTTTGCTGAATCAGTTAGAGTTATGCAGCTTGCTCAGCTATCAATCTAAACCTGAAGTACGGAAAAGTAACACACAGTGTAGTAAAAGAGTTCCACAACTATGTTTTTGCTGGTCTACAGTTTCTGGGGCAAAAACGCAATATGAAATAAAGTAGGATATGACGGAAGTGTTTCTACCAAAATTGCACAAAAAAATTCACTAATTTCAACTTAATTTGCCATTTAAAATACAGGACCACAAAAAGTTTTCAAATCTACGTGTCGTAGTGATCAAAGTGGCCAAACGTTAGAAGCATGTCCTCCCCAACGAAAGTTTCTGTGTGAGTTGCTGCTAGCGTTCAAATAGAATGCTGTAACTATTTTATTCCCAGAATATAAAACCTGCCGCAACAAATGGTGCTTGTGAGCAGACTACTTGCGTAATCGTAAAAGCGCTGTGACACATTGGTATCTCCCTGCATGTGGGAGCACCCTAAACATGTGTAAGTATTTTGAAACCGCCATTCAAGAACTACAAATTTTCACAAAAAATCCTTCATAGTGAAATCTTTTTGGCAAATCTTTTTGGCCATCATAACACAAAGCGCTGTGCTTCGACAGAAAAATTGAAAGCATCAAGAAAAAATATTTTGATGAGCGTCGATAACCCATACAAAGATACTGAATCGCTGTCAAGGAAAATGATGTGCTTCATTTTTGAAATAAAAATTTCTAATGGCAAATGGAATGGTCTCGTTTGCGAATAATTTTTATTACCTTTATAAGGAATATTTCGTTAAATACAGTAAGTACTCGACTTGCTTTTTATTATGCCCTGAACAAATGGGCTGTGCATGCCACTCCAACTGATCAACACTTGAATATTTCCAGAAAGATTATTCTCATTGCTGCAGTAAGGAGAGAGGTACTCATTGTTCTGTTTTGCACGGATTTTCGCTTTGATTGATTATTGAGAAATAAAAATATTATTAAACTGAAAAATTGAACATGGAGTGCAAGCTTTTTATTGCTGTACACCCGAAAAGTATGTTTGTGCTGTTGCTGATTTTGTTGGGATTACTGTATTTCTCAAGCTAAATGGCAGAGCGCAAAAACTTGCGTTTGGAATTTTTTGAAAGCCACGTTTTGAAAGTTAAATTGCATAGACTTGCTAAAGAAGGGCGCAAATTGTCATATTTATAAAAGAGAATCACATGAACATTATTAATATTTCCCCAAAGTACTATGTACAGTACATATCACGAATGCAGACCTTCAGTGTTTCAAAAATGATTTAACCTTGGGCTGCTAAGAAATTTACCTGGATTATATAAATATATATGTAAATTACTCCAGTTTTTTTCGTGTGTGTTGTTTTGTGAGATTAGCTATTCATGTAGCCTAGACATTTAATTCTACTTTTTCCTAGACAATTCATTTGCGGATATAGTTCTTTAGCGAACTATACAAATGCAAAAATTGTCACAGACTTTTTCCTTTAAAATGAAGCTTTCGTGATATTTCTGATCAAAACGTGCGTCATACATAACCAGTTTGCCTGAACGAATTACACAAACACCACTTTAACAAGTAAATCACAATATGCAACTTTACGCATGAGGACAAAGAGATAAACTGAAGTTATTATAAATTACATCTGCAAAACATTTATGCTTGAAACGTTGTCATCAAGGTCTGCAACTTCTATTGGTCAGATATTTCCCAGCTCAGGAGTTCAATATTAGACCTTTGACAGCGTTTCGATAACTCATTTGCTGCTCTATATAAACGTCCCCAATGATGGTAAATTTTTTTCTGATATTTATTGTACTCAACTTTATTTTCCGCTATACGAGACGCAGAACCGTTTCAAAAAATTGATTTTTTAAGTCTTTAAAAGGTAGAAATCCAAATTTGGCAAATGTTCAGCTTGAATGTTGCCCAAAAAGGTTACAGAGCTTGAAGGATATTCAAAGTTTCGGAAGATCTACTGCTGTACAAACGTCACTTCACAAACGATGTAGTCTGTTCACAAACCTTTCAACGGCACTGTAAGCAGCATCTCACACTTTCGCTTCATTTGTAAAAACTACACTGTGCTGTGAAGCTCGTTATTTTCACCGCCTTTGCTCTATTTTCATACAGAAAGTTTTCACTTTGAAACCATGTAGCTGTTAGTCCAAATATTCCTGTCACTCCTAACCACATCGCGTATAAGAAAAACATTGAACTTATTGCAAATCTGCGCAGACCGGCAGTAAAATTTGCGTCCATTCTCCTGTACGAAAGGCTGCGACGTGATTGGAATGTTGACAGAAGATAAAATTACCACACTTTGTTCTGATGAGAGTATTTGTTTGACCGGGTAGTGCCACGTCCCAGCTGGTAATTGAAGAATTCTGGGAAAGAGCGACGTGATTACGCAAAGTTATTGTCAATAGTGTGGGACTTACAGGGTGTTCGCCATAATGTTTAGAACATCTTATACATTAATATGTTTCAAAAGCTTTTACTGCTATAAAACATTTTAATACAGCCATTTTTAAGGTAAAAAGAAACTATCATAATTTTCTCATTTCATATCAGTACAAAACCCATTTTTGCAAAAAATTGGCCATTTTACTTTGAAGCAGACGTTTCGAAAAATGTGCAGCCCAGTGATCTCAATTCAAACTGCAATATTTTCATTGAGTTTGCCAACGGTTTGGCTTCACTTGATTAATTCGACCAAGCAATTAAACTCTATTTTTTGTGTGGGCGACGGCCTTGATACGCTTTCTAACTCGGAACTGAGTTGTCGTCTTGGCTCAAAACCCTCAGGTCTTGTGTCGGTGAATCTAAGTAAAGCCAAACTAGTTGTTTGTCTTGCCGACATAATGCATGTACCCGTAAACATACTTTTCTTCATTTTCATAAAACTCTAACTCTGATATAAATACTAGAGGTTTTCCTGCGCTGTCTTGAACTACTTTAAAATTTCCATCAGATCGAATACACCATCCACAAACCTGAAATATGTGCACGCAAAATTCTAAGAAATGCACGCAAAATTCTAAGCCTTTCTGTGAAACTGGTGCGAATCCGCAACGTTTGAATGCTCTCCCCCTGAACGCAACACCCGAGGCCCTCGTCTGTGTTCTAAATTTATTTCGTCACCAAGGAATGCTTCTTCGCATATCTCGTGTGCATTTCTACAGAGAAATGTACATTACATCATTTTGCGAGCGTTGTTCAAACTCTTCATAATGTTCCTTGACGTCAGTCAGTTGCCTGTAAGTTACGAGATCCTTGTTGTTAACTGCGGCTCTGAGATTCTTATTTCTGCCGAAATTAAAACCTTGTACTTTTCTACGAAAAGGATTGTCCACGTAATTTTTATTTACTGCACTAAATTTGAAATTTTCTGATTTCCCATGTTTAAATCCCCTGTCATTTCGTCACCGGGCATAATAACTTTACCATCGATGTTCTTTTCATTGATTTGTCTTCATGTCTAAAGTGAAAACGAAAATAATCACTATTCACTGCAAACAACACATGCGGTATTCCAAAAATATGTTTCACTATGTCCACTTTCAACATAACAGCTCGCTGCGAAATACTTCCATTCTTTGTTTGTCTGAATTCGCTCGGTAGCCACAAAAGCATTCTGTTTTGTGTTGTTGCTGAGCTACAAACACAAGACAGAGCGCAGCGCGAGCCGTTCGTTATGGTTGAATGAATTTAAATATCTGCTGCCTTCACACGAGCTTCAAGAAGTCAGTTCTTTGAATCAATGTCTTCGATCTGGGGCCAATGAGAAAATTTTACCATGGTTACGAAGACCAATACCGGGCTCCCTTAGCTTCTGGGGCACTCGTCGAAACTTGCATAGATTGTTTGTATAGTAATTAGAATGTAGCTAAAACCGTTATCATGCTATGATTTGCAATTTGATTAATTTCTATGCCGGCAACTGGCGTATAGTAACTCAAACTATTAGCACGTTTTCTAGTGATACTATCAACTTTGTAATTAATAGATTCCTTTTGCAAATTCGAAGCTGATAGTGGGACAGCTAATATGCTAGATTTCAATTATTCTCAAATTATTCCGTTGTTTCACATTGAATTATTCCATATTAAGTGAAAAACAACAGGCAGTTTTATTAAATGTAATGTGCTAGCCCCCCCAATAACGTTATGAATTATAGCATAAAGCAGGGGTGTGCAACCCGTGGGCAGCGGACCAAAAGTGGCCCGGGAGCTGAAGATTTGTGGCCCGCGCAAAGGTCCAGATTTTAAAGAGTGTGGCCCTCGAGCCAAAAACCTAGACCAGCAGAGCTTGACGAATGCAGCTGTGACCCGTGATCCAATCTGGTTGTGTGTAACCAGTTCCGACCTGGTTATGTACAGTAAATCTCAATTAATTTCGGATCTTTGCCAAAACCGGATAAAACCGGTGGTACGAATGATTTCTAACGTTTTTCTTTATAAAAATCGTCGCCAATACCGGATAAAA
>JGI24158J21664_10009310_pt1 | contig 13107 bp, 7 predicted proteins | sample Ectturendosymbi3_FD_21664 | JGI IMG/M metagenome (IMG submission 21664) | reverse complement strand
GGCAGCCTTGACTCATCCAGCCTCAAAGCTTTCCAAAACAAGTCTCTAATTAGATGCTTTTGTATGCTATGTTCTTGCAGTTAAAAGGATGAAATTTGAAACAAATTTAGTGTTTTAAATCTTATTGTTTTTTTTTATAGTTTCATGGATTCCACAAAGACATGAATGTGAACAAATTAACGATACCAACTACCAAGCATTTTTTCCAAGGGGGAAGGTGTGAAACTTCCAAAGGGGTAAACTTTGTAGTTTATTGATGGTGAATGCAGAGAAATGGGGCGCGAATATAAAGAAGTGGGGGCGATGCCAACTTGTATTGCCTAACTTTATGTGTTGCCAGACTTGTCTTCCCAACTTCAGTGTTTTCAAAGTTGTGTGTCATGAACACCCTTTTGCATTTTCTTCCTGCTAGTTCAGTCATGTTGTAGTCTTAGGAATGCATCCTTCGGTGGCCGTATCTTAGGCAAATCAAAGTTATTATCACGGTTGGCTGAATATGATGACGTCATCAGAGGGCCCCCTTTTTAGTCTTGCCTCGGGCCCCCCCAACCCTAAAATCACCACTGCGCACATGTATGTGCTTCCAAACGTAGCGTGAATATTTAGAGCGAAATTTCTCAGGTTTGGATACCGGTCTGAGGTCAGACTTTTTTAAAAATCATTATATCTTTCAGTCGTCTCCCTCGAGTGCGGATCCGCCTGTAATTCACATAGTTTTTCCTGAAGAGTCAAAGTTTGACTGACAATTTCTACTACTGTTGGATTGTTGAACTGTTTTTTTCAACCAGTGAAAGGAATCACGTGTCAATGTGAGCAACATCTGATCTGCTGAATTGAGCGAGCGAGTTGTTACTGTCCACTGCTAGGCCGCACTACGTCTCAGGGCAGGTGCTGAGCAACCAGTCGATGGTCTCATCGGCAAGAACCGTCAGGCCGTGCAGTCCATGAGGAGGTCGATGGATTGGACATTAGAGGACAACATGGTCGACGGTTTGGTCTTCTGCGCCACACTCACAGGCCGCAGAGGAGGCTATACCCCATCTGTGCAAGTAGGAGCGGAAACGTCCGACACCAGCAGAGGACTTTGCTTTTATCAAGCAATTCACGGCACGAAAACAAATAAGAAACATCATTTTTTGTCAAAGCATTTTTTTTACATTTTTTAGCTTCAAGCGGAAAGCATCAATGTTCCCCACGAGCTGTGGTATAATTTAATTTTTGCCTTGAGGTTGCATGTTCAAAATATTCAACTGGTGACTGGTAAGTAATATCCGTCAAGAATCCCAATGACATCATAAACTGTTTAACAGTCAGCCTGTTCGGCATTCAAGAGTTATAAATTGGGTTTCTGGAGAGACATAAACTCCAAAACAAAACTATAAAAATAATAAGACCTACTAACCAAACATCTTTGGAAGAATCTTTCCAGCACAACATCTTATGCCTTCCCAAACTTTATACCTTACCATTAGGCAAATTCATGTACTCTTATTACAACAAACTACTTCCAAACCATTTTGGTGTTTATTGTTACAGTCAGCTCTATTCATTCTTTTTCCACCAGAATTTTTTGTTTTGTTAAAAAAAACACTTCTAACAACCTGTTTTTAACTAGAGTTCACCCTTCTTCAGGAAAATGTTTCCTTACAGTTGCTGGCCCAAAAGTGTGGTCTTCAATACCAGACTTATTAAGTCTTCTAAAAAACAGTTGCTGGCAAACAGTTGATCCTGTAGCTTCTAACAGTGACGCCCTCATCTACTCGGCAATGACTGTCTACTCAATTCATATAAACTATGAAGAAGAGTGGTGAAAGCACACACCCTTGTCGGAGTCCAACCGTCACTGTGAACGGTTGTGACATAACTCCACCGACACGGGCACAAACTTCTGAGCGGAAATACAATCCCCTATGGCGACCAGTAACAGGCGGCCGTCAACTGTACTTACGCAGCACTCCCCAAAGCTTTTCACGAGGAACCCGGTCGTATGCTTTCTCGAGTTCGTCAAAACATGCGTAGATATCTTTGGCATACATCCAAGATTTCTCAAAAATTTGTTGGAGAGTGACAATTTGGTCTGTAGCCCTCGGCCAGGAAGAAAACCGCCCGGAGTATCCTCAAGCTTTAGTTCAATTATTCTGTGGCATCTTTTTTCAAGGCACTTGACATATACTTTTCCATGGAAACGAAGGAGATAGATGCCTCGGTAGTTAGTGAATTCTCCCCTCATCACTACACCTGAAAAGGAGAGGCTATGTATTGCACTGTCGTGTGGATGATTACCCTAGTTTGCCGATCTTTCGATAACTTCCATAACACAAAGCCACATTTCTTGCTTTTCTATTGTTGGTTCATCTCTCCCTTTTGCTCATGGCAAACGTTAAAATAATGCTTTTAGGCTTGGAGACTGTGATACATATCACAGATTTCGAGAAAATCCATATCAGCTTGAAGCTGTATTTCTTACGTGTGTAATGTAGAGACACTTGCTGCGAATGGTTTTGCTTTAAGCAGTGAACGGCGTTTGATCGTAATCGCTTCCAACACCCATTTGAAGAGTTTTGAAACAATCGGTTTGCAATCAATTGAAACTGCAAGTATTTGTTTACATCTGATCGCGTGAAGACAAAATTGGCACCATTTGAAAAACACTGCATCGAAAAACAAAACGCAAGAGAAAAAATTTTTTAACAAATTTTCCGCGTTTTTTTCAGGTTTATTCTAGTTCTTAGATGTCATTATTTAATTCACTGTTCCCCTGGTCAGGTGGGGGGTAAACGCGCGTTTGCGACGAATGTTCTCGAATAACGTCATCAAATTGTCGTCATCAAATTGCAAGCTTCTCTCCAATTTCGAATGAGACCGCGACAGAAAATGTGATCGACCTCAGTTCTTAGTGAGAAACGCAGGAACACAAGTTTTATGAACCTGCTGCGATTTCAGAAGTGGACAGGCTTGTGTGTTTCCTCCGGCCCGGCTTTCTTGGAAAAGACCTTTCGTAAAAGTGCTGTTAAGTGATAAAATCAGACTGCGGTCCGTTATTTTCGGTGGATCTCGGCGCGAAGCAAGCGTATTTGCTGTTCGTGGCATTTGCTGCCAAGAATATGTTTGACTGAGCTGTCTCGCATCTGTGGACCTAACCCAGCGACTGGCTTTTTCTGTCTGAAACAAAAATTCAAAACAGATGATTGAACTACTGCAAAACAAACCTATCTCGCGTATGCGAGAAACGCGAAACCGTTGATCGCGCACATGTTGTACTTGTTTTGAAGAACTCTTGGCACAGCGCCACCGCCGGGCGATGCGGCGCCACTTCAGCTTCAACACTTACGCGGATAAGGGCGAACTCAACGACTAAACACCTTAAATACTTCTTTGCACTTGTGAACGCCAAACAGCAAAGGTTTCGACAGTTTCACAAATGGAAACAGAGTAGCAGTGGCACGGTTTAGGGGCACGGAGAGAGGGCGTCATTGTCCACTTTTATGATTGGATCGACGTTGCCCAACTTTTTGATGGCACGTCCATGCATTACTGGTTTTGTTGTATTTTTTCAATTCTCATCAAAAAAATGTTGGACTATCTTGATTGTACCTAAGAATGATTTCTCGCAAAATCAGTGTTCACTCACTTCTTTTAGCACTACACTCCCGTGAGGAACTTTAGGAGAAAAGCATGTAATACACCAATGCCTTCATTGCTCTATTTAGATTCAAATCGCAGAATAGTTCTGTTGTTTTACGGTCAAAGCGTGGCAATTGGTATTTTCCCTCTTCGATTTATTCGACAAAAAAAGAAAGTTAAATCAAACAAATGGCTAACTATGCTACAGCAAAATAAAAAGTAGCAATGAAAGTTATATGAAGCACAAAAAACACAATATTTGCGTATCGGTCTTCAAGCTATTTTTGTAAACGAATGAGTGTACCTTGATATCCAGGCAAGCTTGGCTTTTCCTCTTGTTCCTGCTCTACGCCAAGCAAAGCTGCAGTATTTGAGGTATAACCAGGTGGCTGCTCAAAACGCGGACAACCTACTACGGTCTTCGGAAACGGCAGCATTCAGCCGATGTTTGGTTCAAGTATTGCGACGACGTCATTTACGTGCGTCGGCGATGGCCACTGACGTTCGAGTCAGTTCGCATTTAACTTAAGTCACGTGACTAATTGTCAACGGCAATACGTCACCGCAACTAGCCGTGGACAGTAGCAGCCTTTCATGCTGAGAGCGTGTCACTGATTGCGTTTCGGGTTAGGTTCAAAGCCGTTCAGCTGTAGCAGGGTTGGGTAGTCAGCTGCCCACAGCAAAAACAAAAAACTGTTTTTTCGTTAAGATAGTTTAAAATACTGTAGTTTTATTTGGATCAGTAGATTCGAGTTGCGACGTTGCAGAATTCGTCTGTTCTCGAATGCGGTCGTTGCCCAAGCGCTTTAGAAGTCTTCACTCAGGTTTTGATGCAGCTATCTTGGAATCAAACCAAACGGTGGTGTTGCTACATGCGTTCCTGCCTGTTGTGAATGTGAAATTTCGTTTAGAAACGAGGATGGTGTTCTGCCTGTGGAAGTCATGCTCATACGACAGGATGTGAGTTTGTGAAGAATGCCTCTTTGGATCGTATAAGCTCCTGTTGGAAGCGAAAAACTTAGCAAAAAAATGCACGACAGGCGGAATGTTCTATAAATCCACAATATCGTGTACGCACCAGCAGCAAAGCTGCCCGTTTGCAGCAGGTCACTGTCTCATTAACATCACAGATTAAATCAAATTCGGAGCTTTGCAATCTAATGCTTGATGTTTATTGTGTCCATAGTGACAGTAGCGCAGCCAAGAATTTTGTTCGGGAGGGGCCAGTGAATTAAGTTGTCCGTCACTGACGTCGTCTCAAGTCCGACTGTTCCTTCCGTTTATTTTCTATCAGTCAAATTTTAACAAATTTGTTTCGTGGGGGCATGGCATCTTCGGTCTTATTCTGGCTGCGCCACTGCATGGTGACCCAGCATGAGCAGTGAGCACCGTTGTGTGAGATTCCCACGTTGTATGGATCCATAAAACGCATGCATTTCTCGAGGCTGATTGGAACATTTGAACGTTTGCATTGAACATACAAAGGAAACACCGAGGATCGCAAGGCCAGACGTTTTTGCTAGCTTCATAAAGTGTAATGTGGCCTACCAATAATTTTCTTAAGTTTCTTCTCGAAGGTGCCGAGTCAGTCGACAATACCTTTACACTGAGCGAGTGGTAGGTTCCTATAGTCACGTTTTCTAAACTGCGTATTTTTGCTGTTTGCTTTTGACAGTTTCCAGGTTTAAGTTGTAAAACATCTGATCAATTTACCGTCGTTGTAGGTTTGCCTGAAAACTACTACACTGATGAAAAGGTGTCGCGAATGTTTCTCCATGTATAGTTCATAGAGCGTTTCACCAATTTGATGAAGTCAGATGTCTGTAGGATACTCTGTTCTGCTTTACCAAGGTGGTCATGCAATATACAAAATGCCAAGAACAGCATATTGAACTGAACGATTTTGGAAACTAGCGATCTAGCATTTTTCATACTGGGAATTAATATTGAGATCAATAATATTTGACTGCTTGATGTAAACCTGAGTTAATTAATAGGGCGTTTTTTCGAAAATGCATGTATGAACGTTTTCAAATTCGTTTTCGTTTCACATCACGATTTTACCGTTTTTTAAACATTATATTTAATCGCTTCTTGTAGTATTTTTTAACCAATAAGGAGACGTTTCAGACAACGTGTAATGCGTAAACTAATGCATCTGATCACTAAAACTAAAAGCATTGCCTTGGAGCTAATCCGAGGCGCGAAGTGTTTCCCGAAATTTTGAACTTCCCAATCGTGTGATGGGATTGTTGTTGGGTTTTTGCGATTGCTACTTGTTTTGTAATCTCTTGCATTCTATAGAAAAATAACATGTTCCTGAAACTACTTTTGTTGATTTCACTCCCTTCATCATTTGTAGTCTCAGGTTAAGTGTCCTCAGTTCCTTCACAAATTTGGACGTGACATGGGTAATCTTCCAATCAATAGAAAGATACGTTTCGTCTGCTTTTTTTTTAACGACTCTGTTTGAACAAAGTTAGAAACTTTGTCCTTTGGGAAACAGGAACTGGGTTCTCCTTTGTGGGGCTGTCGGCGTGGTTTTCGCACTACACGCAAATTCCACGACGCTGAAGTCACAGTTGAAGCACCTTAATGATGAATGCGACCGTTAAAAAGTTTTATCTGAATAAGCGTGTGGTGAAAAAAATTCCTACCGCTTTGCTGTTCTCGATTTGCCTTGTCTCCGTAGCGACGGTTCCCCCTATCTTCTCGCGGCGCGTATGTGTTCCGGTTAGCAACACCGCAAACGTTTACCTCGGGAAAAAAAACGACAGCCGTACTGTCGCATCCAAGTCGTTACTTCCTTGCTTTCTACGTGTTGTTAGAGTGTATTCCCGGTAACGTTCTCGAATGATCGACAATGTTACGTGCTTTTTTGCGTGCGCATTTCAGAAAGATCGTGAAATGGTTTGTTGCCTTCTGAATTTGAGCGTATTACAGGAGATTGTCAAAGTCGTCTTGTCAAGTTAACCTGTGGATGCTGGGCATATTCCATTCAACAGTCAACACTATCAAAGAGAAACAATCCGAGCAAAATCACCACCTTGGCAGGGGCGGATCCAGGGAGGGCGATTGGGGCGATCGCCCCTCTAAAACCTACGAAAGTAAATATATTCATCATGATTTTGAACAATTCGCAAAACAGCATTCGCATTTAAGGCCATTTTGCCGTCCAATGTTTTGTCACAGCAGTGTTGTGAAGTATATTTCATCTCTCTCAGTGATGCAGTCGAAACCGTAACCTTCGAGACCGAGGCCTGGTTAAAACTTCGAGACCGAGACTTCATCAAAAATCCCGAGACCGAGACCTGAACTTCGAGACCGAGACTCGAGACTTCAAAATTTGTGCATTTTACCGAAATTTTAAAAAAAATGCCGTCATCACTTCTAAGTTGAATTTTTTCCAATTTCTGGAATTTTTCGAACTGTTTTGGTTGTTTCTTACCTGCAAATACAACAAACAAAAAATCGTTGAATTATAGAGACTTTACTATATCATTTCTTTGCAACATTCGAAGTCACGAGACCTGTAGCCTTCGAGACCAAGACTCGCAAAAATGGGTCTCGAGACTCGTCTCGAGATCGAGACCAAGTCTCGAGACTCCATCACTCTCTCTTACAGTAGTTTTAACCCGTAATGAGACATGACTACCAAATATTACTGAAAACACCCCCCTAACCTTAGTAGCTTGATGCGCCCCTGTACTTTGGTCGGATGAAAATGTTCTTGGTTTTTCCCAAACGTCCCCAAAACTAGACCAGAAATGCGAACCGACGTGTCACATGGTTTGTCGCATGGTTTTTCTTCAAAACATCTGGTGCCTTCCCAAGTGATTTGTTTTTTAACCTGCGCTCGTCTTCTGCTTTCGCAAAAACTGTTTTACCCACTAACGAAAAAAGGGAGGATTGTTTTTTGGCGAAACCGAGGAGGCGCTATTACGAGATAGAAAACAGCTCGTTTCGACGAAGATCAGCACTTCAAGAAGTAAACAACGTGCGAGCGAGTGTCCCATTCGCTCGTCCACTTGGCGAGTTCATTTGGCAAACTCGCTCAGTGCAGTAGCCAGCATTGTTGGAGGGCTCACTGCACTGATTCAAAGACGAGAAGCTTTGTGTTTAAGATCTTGAAATGTGAACGTTGTCGAAGCGATCGATCGCCCTGTGCGGTTTGGTCGGCGAACCGTCCATTCCTTAACAGTGCTCGTGAACTTCAGGTGAACCGCCAACAGCGCTTGTCAAGCAACAGCTGAAATGCGATCAGTGCAGCTAGTTACCCGAAGCTGCGTAGCAGCCTGGCCTAAGCGTCGGTTAAACAAAAGACATCCTGCAAGGTAAGGTCGATTTCGTGTGCAACGAGGAAAATAGTAAAGTATGGTTGCGTTGCATTGCTGATTGTTGCGTTTCCACCTACTAGTAGGTTTGACAGCAAATGTTTATCTGTTCATATGAATATCGAAACCTGCCAAATTTTTACATGACTCGCAACTTCACAAAGCATTTTTGCAGAACCGTCGCCAGAAAGTTTGCAATAGGGNGGATTTGCAGTTCTGCGGNGAGGTTTTCCCTTTGTTTGGGGGGTCTTGAGATNATAAAATTAATCAAAACTCCACTTATTTATAGTGTTGCACGTTTCAATTTGGGGGGCTTGGAGGTTTGTTTGGGGGGGCTAAGCCCACCAAAGCCCCATCGTGGCGACGGGACTGATTTTTTGATAGCGGAAATTTACTTAGTGGAACTATTTTATGACGAAACAATCACACTTTGCTCGCTTTTGTACACGCCTATCCCTGAATTTACATTCAGTGTATGAGATAGCGCATATGGCCAAAGNCTCCGACAATAGATAAACAGGAGGCCTTGATTGGACGGGCTACAGGCTTGTGAGAACTTACTTGGCGTGAAGCCATGCNTGTCATCTGTCCGTATTATAGCGTTTTCCTTGCTGTTTATTCTCAATAGACCAAAAGAATTCGTAGCAGGAAGCCGCTTGCCGCAGTGTGGCTGAGGTTGGTTTGCTAAATCGCTTTACAAACCAATGCTTGTCTCTTGTCGACGCGTGCAACGTGACATTGACTCCTGGGCTTAAGAAAAATCTCTCTGGTTTGCGGTAAAAGCTCGTAAGCGGGTCTTCGTTTCCAGCTAGACGAATAGCTCTGGCGATGCAATGGTTTCCTCTGCCATTGCATCCCAGCTTCAAGCAAAGACTCCCCACTGTTGCCATTTGCACCCCGGCGAACCTTTCGCAGGTACAGTGGGCGTAACCTGCGTGCACTTACCCTTTCACGTTAATTGTCGAGGAGAGACGTGTACCAAGTTCGCCTGCGAACCGTTTGTGTTGCTTTCAACTCCNCCAAGCGATACCCCGCAGCTCAAGGGCTTTAGCACGGCTGTCGANTGCCGTTATGCTTCAGCGGTTCTGCGCTTTTGTTTTTTCGGGCTCGGAAGTTCGCGNTTCGTTTCAATTGGCTATAGCCTGTACCTTCGCAGTCGTGTTTGNACCGCAACCGGTAAACAATGATCAGCGGGGTTGTTTTTGCGCGTCTCCTTTTCACGACTGCAGCTTNGGCGTCAAGGAAATTGCACAAACACTGAAAATTCTTCCCAAGTTGAGTGTTTGCGACGATAATAGTGAGGAAACGCCGCTGTTGGCACATCATTTTGCGCGTGAGCCCGCTGTGAATGCAAAGTGTGAGCCTGTCGAATCTTGGTTGTTGACAAAATGAACATAAGTTCCCAACGCTGACAAAAATTAATGTTGCTTGTGGCTTTGCATGAACACGTATTTTTAACGCCTCCTATCGTAGTGTAGACACATTTTCCCCAGATGTTGCCTAAGGGTGGCATATTGCAAGTTTACCCGGCATATTCAAAACGAACCTTTTTTGTGAAAAATGCTTGTGTTTATTTTTGCTTTTCCTATCTTCGACTGCCAAGTTATCCAACTTGTACCGACATTATTTGTGCTGTTTTGTTGAAACTGTTTTAATTTTTGCCGTATCTGAAATTTTTCGACGACGCTTGGCCAACCTATTTCGGTGTGTCTTCAGACAAAGGCAAGTTTGTATGTTTTCTCCAGAGCTTTTGTAGCTATTTGCTGTTCTTCCATACTCCTATGTTTTCATTTCTCTATTGTTTTTATCCCATTCCACGTTTGATCAGACTTTTTCGAAGTAAAGTGAACAGTGGTGATACAGAAAAAAGGTGATCTTCTTTAGATGTTTTTAGCTGCCGAGGAAGCTTGAATGGGGAAACTATTTAAAACAAGGTGCAACATCACCAATTACCGTTGTCACGCCATCAAAAAGCGCCATTTTACAAATAGAAGACATTGCGCTCTTAAGATAATGCCATAAATGTTTTTGCTGATTGCAAATCGATTTAAGTCATTCGTTTTGCTGAGTAAAGCAGATTTAATTCCGTTTTGTCTACTACATGGCGCAGTGTCTGCTGGCGGCGTACTGATCGCATAAAGAACTTCTTCATCGGTGCTGCTGTTGACTTTTGAGCTTACAGCCTCATATCAGCTCAGCCCAGTACTAACACCTTGGACGCCAAACTATAATACCTGACAATTCGAGGTTTCGATCTGTGTGTTTAGTGTAAAAGCCGCATGACCCCTTTGATGTTTGCTCCATTGCTCGGGATTTAAAAAAAACTATCGTCGATCGCATATTTGTTATGCTTGCGCGTCGATCGTACACGTTTGCTTCCATTAATTTGTTTGTGTTAAGATAGGAAATTTTCCACAGGGCACTGTCGCGTTTCGTCAGGTGGAATTTGACTGCGGTTTTGCATTCACTTTTGATGCATTCACTTTAGATCAGTGGTTCTCAACCTTTTTGACCCCGGGGACCTCTATTCATAAAAATACTTTGCCTTGGAGACCCCTCGTCTGCGTCATGTCATTAGTCAAAATGGTGGTCTTTTTTGTTTGCGTATCTGAGGGCTAGAAGTGAACACTCCTTCCGGGGACCCCCAGATTTTTCACTCGGGACCTCTTTAAGAACCACGGCTTTAAAGCATTCATGTGCAGCTAAAATTAAGTAATATATGACCATTTTAGCGTGGTTCAAAGATTATTGAGGTGGGTAAACTACAGAAACAGGGAACGACTTAAAAAAAACTGCTATTTTTTCTATTTTAACAGTCAGGGACGAACTATACCAGTTTTACTGCCATTGCTCATTATCATATGATAAACAGTTTCCCATTCGTCGTACCAGCAAAAAGTGAGAGATCCCAGTCTGAACCCATGCCGTGTTTGCGTACAATGACACAGGTGGAACAGGTGTCAGCGGATGCTGATGAAAACATGTCGGTAATGTACGGATGCAATCGCAATGTTTCGTTTCTGGACAGCAAGTAGGGAATGCTATTTCAAGCTCAGTAAAACCCTTAATCAGAATTCGCTTTTTGTCCATCAGGCGCACGGCTAATTGCTTGTGTCAGCTTAACAAAAAATAACTGCACCTGGCGTTTGGCGCAGAATACGCTCCCGAATCAACAACATGCCGCTAACAGATCGCTAGAAGTTCTGTACATGGTGTTGTTTGTTGTGTTTGTAATTTCACCCTGCTCTTTTGTTGTTTTTTTTGCGGAATCCTGATATCTGTCACGTAAGAATCTTCGCCAAAGACAATTTGATGAGGACCTATGCGATGGTGGATTTAAGCACTTAGGATAGAATGTATGTTTTGTTTACCTGTTTACAATAGAATGTGTCAGCGATAGTCCTGCTGAAAGAAGGACAGTTTGATATTTTGCAACCTGATTTTAAGCTACATTGCGGAGTTGTTTAAATCCACTGACAAAGCCTTTAAACCAATGGTTCTTAACCTTTTCTCTACCACGCCCCCTTAATTNCCCATCCTTTGTTTCAAGCCCCCCTGACATCNTATAAATTGTAAAAAACAAATATATTTGAATTGGTAAATTTATTGATCAAACTTTCCATGTTTTAGAACGCGTAAGAGCTCGCCCNTTGGAAATTTATTGACGCCACCCAGGGNAAGCCTTTCCCGGCTAAGAACCACTGCTNTAAACAAAAAAATAATTTGTTTGTTGTCAGTTTCACGTGTTACGTATTTCACGTATTACAACAAATCAGTTTCACCTATATCTGCGCAGTAGATCGTGATTACCGAAAATGCGATTGCTTTTGCTTCACAATATAAAGCAGAAAAACGAAATAAAATGCGCGCAGTGTCGTTGCATTTCGTACCAAGATATTATATCGTCTTAAATGCCAAAGAATTACAACAGCGAACGCTTTAGATTTGGTTAAGGCGATTAGATTTGCTCATGTAACCCCATGTCTGATGACAGCATTTGTGATAGTTTTAAGTTACCGAGTTCGCACGTTATTGACCTTATTCATGGCGTGTCAGTGGGTTAATGAACTTTTATTCATGTGGGGTGTTTCGGCGAACGGAGAATTTCAAGCAGTTAGCAACAAATACCATTACGTTTGAAGGAGTTTTCACTGAGGTTGTTATCGTAAGTGTAGGTAAATTTGGAGATTGAGCAATGCGGCATTAGAGCAAGGAAAATCTATTTTCAGTCTCACCGGCCACAAGCGAATATGCCGAAGTCCTTATATAGTTGCATTTGACAACGTGTCAATAGCTTCCGGTATTAGTCAGACGACTATGACTGTGTAGCGTCGACATGCGTACGCAGTGATATCAAGAGAATCTGTACAGGCAGCAGACATGTGTATGAATAAAATCCATTTGTGCAGGTGTATTGTATAAGTGCAGTCGGATACTGAAAGCAATTGAAGGTTCTGTAAGCGATTGATGATGATTATATCGGTGAAAACAAATACCTGCATTGGCTCCAAATAGCCCAGGTTTGATTGTTTCGATATCGATACCGGTGCCCTTGCCAGTTAAACTCACCGGTACTTTACGATACCACTGCATCGAATCATTGCATTATGCAGCGTTGTTCGTTCGTCAGCGGTCCGAGTAGCAGACATGGTGGTCTCCCCGCGTGGGAACTGGGAGAAGTGATCGTGATCGCGATTGCAACTCAACTTGTGTCTGCGTGGCTGCATTGGCCACCTTGACTTGTCATACATCGCGGAAAAAAAGACGTCCTCGCGAGCGGGCTTCGCCGGTAAACCCCGCAATTTGCGTGGCGTTTGCGACAGAGGTTGCGATGATGCGAACGATCCATCTATTTATAAAGTCGTTTTTAAGTCGCGGTTCCAATGCGCTGCTGGTATTTGTCATTCCGACCGTGCAAATTACGCGCTTGGACTAAACGTGATTGATGTTCGCTGCGCTCTGAGCGGAGACCAGGCAGCCGTTTGCTTGCCTGTCACCAGACGTGCTGCAGCCTGTGCGCTTGCGGGTGGTTCTCTCTTGGCATGAATACGCGCTGTGCTTTCCAACGATAATTTCATTTAATTTATTTGTTTATAGCAGACACGAAGTCCATAGTATGAACACACACACTCTGCAGAACGCAGGTTGA
>JGI24158J21664_10009308_pt1 | contig 13107 bp, 11 predicted proteins | sample Ectturendosymbi3_FD_21664 | JGI IMG/M metagenome (IMG submission 21664) | reverse complement strand
GGGGGGCACACTCGTATGAAGGGGGGCATTCGTATGAAGGGGGGGCATACGAGATCAGACTCCGACAAAAGACCTATATAGCCTCAGCAGAGTTCTCTATTGCAGGCCCACGTCTTAAGGGTGGTAAACACGTCACAATGAATGATTTCACTCCCAGTTACTTTGACACGAATTTGCTGAGAGCTTGACAGAAGGGGAGGTGCATTGTTTTGGGGGAAGGGGGCGTCGCTTGCAATTACACATAAGACGCTTTAATCGCCGGACGCACGACGGTGGTCCCTCCCACTTTGCAACAACGGCACAACGCTCGAAGCAGTGATGCGTGTCGCGACAGATGCACCGAAGCGTTGCGGGGCTCTTAATGACGAATCAGCTACGTCACAAACGCGTTCACAGTTTTTGCACAATGAGTGTTGGCGGGGCGAAAGGAAGAAAACAATAAGCAGATCGCGACACTGACGTATTTCCGGCGGGCGACGAGACGTGGAAGATATCGAGTACCTTATTGTGACGCAGACAAAGAACAGCGCGAAAACAACATGAGACGAAAGATCGTGATCAGTGAAGCGCAACCAGAAGCTACGAACGCAAGAAATGAAAAGAATGCGAGATTAGCATCCAGGACAACCAAGATTGGTATCCAAGGTAACCGAGATTAGCATCCAGGACAACCAAGATTGGTATCCAAGGTAACCGAGGTTAGTGTCCAGGGCAACCAACATTGGTATCCAAGGTAACCGAGATTAGCATCGATGGTAACGGAGATTGGTTTCCAGGGCCAGAAATGGCTCCGGATGACAATTTTTGAAAAAGTAAATGTTTCAAATTGTTATTGACCCGACGAAGTAACTGTCAGTGGACATCACAGACTCTTGCAGCAGAAGCTAGTTGCTCAAAAGCTTTCAGCAGTTGAATAAAACTTTATCGTGGTCAACAGAGAAGGATTCAATACTTCAAGGGGTTATTCTTGGCCGGGAGCCAGAGGACTTTCATGTGCTCGTTCGAAACGATTTTCGATATTTTTCCAGCCACGATGTTCGACTGTCCGCCGTTGATTGAAACTGAAAGAAAACAATCCATTCCCGACTGAAATGTTTGCATTGGCGAGTGGAAAACACAGGCAAACACGAAGCACACCGGCTAGCACATTGCACACGAACAACACAAAGCACATCTACTAGCACATTGATATACACATCTCCCAGCACATTACACACTGGCACTCTGATCGTATATCAGACAGCAGAGAAGGCAAGTTTTGCGCTACGAAGAAGAGAAATGGTTTGCATTTTGAAATTCAACAATCATCACGTAGCGTTGCTACGCGACGTACACAACAAAGCGGTATGGGAATGTGGGTTCAAAGAAACGCGTTCGATAATCTGCATTTCCCACTGGAATCATATGTCAGTTACAACAGGAAACATGTGCTAACCATTGGTTATTCACATCAAAAATCACCATTGAAAAGCTGTGCGTGGCAGAACAGTGAGTTGAACTGCTATTAACCATTGAAACGTTTCCAAGCTTAGCAAGGGAAGCAAAACTATGATGTCACCGCATTTTGTCACAGAAGGCATTGTTCAATTAAATCTGTTTTGATTCAAATTGAGAAGTGGCGCGTTGCATGCCCAGACCTTCTTCGTTAAAAATCAGTTAGGCAACGAATAGAACTTTACTTGGGCTGATATTTGCGCCCATTGAAGCATGGGGTGTGGGACCTGCGACCCGCGTGAACATTGAACATTTGAAAATGGCTCGCGTCGGAATTTTCGTCACCCAAGTTCGAGCACAACATCGCGTCAAAACGAAGCTCCATGATAGGCAGGTATTTACCAAGTCAAGAGAAGTCACTCTTCTTCGCTGTTAGACAAAGGTAGACTTTTAGAATAAAATTAATTGGTTTTGCGGACCGCCAGCAATAATCCACAATTCATGCGGCCCGTTATGGTAAATAGGTCCCCCCACCCATGCATTAAAGGATGCTCGCGGCAGAGCGTAATTTCCATGGCGGTGGAAAAAACAAACTGACACTCTGACCTTGAGCCCATGCACGCAGCCCAGTTCAAATAACAACAACAATGGAAGATGTGCCGGCAGCAGCACATACCCGTGCCATAATACTTGGACATGAGTTTCCTCTCGATCATGTTTGCACGCTCCATTATCTCCTTGCACTGTTTCCCGGATATCTTGTCACGCGCATAACTCCTCTCCTGGCTCTCTCTGTTGGTGGAAACAAAAATGTGAGGTGAAACACTGGTTTGCTAGAATCGCCCGTGGCAAGCACAAGGTTATTTCGACCATTTTGCAAGTTCAAATAAAAGTTATCGTGGCTTATTTTAATCTTGTCTTTCGATCTGCGATAATGAAATCAAAGCCGATAGTGAAACATCACCGAGCACAGAGTCGGTGATGCGCAGAGTTTGGCTGTTCTCGTTTCAGCAACACATGTGTTCGATTAAGGCAGAAAGCGTTCAGTTTTGAAACAAAAACTCACTTTATTTTCTTCGACGATTGATATTTGACGAAGACGATGATCGGATAAACCTGCATCGCGTACAAGCGATCAATCGCGTCGACCGAGATTTCGAGGAGGACGTGGCGGTCGGGGAACTGGGGGGGAGGGCAAAAGACGTGTTGAAAGGTCGAGAAAAAAATGTTACCGAAAGTTATTTTTTAGTATTCAGTTTGGAGGGGGGGCGGTTGATAGCACGAGGCATAACGACCAAGAACACGAAGATTTTGGCAAAAATACTTTGCTATCACAGACAAGACAAAAACAAAAATACTGAACTCCACCGTCATGAACTGACAATCACGAAATGTTCAGCTAATGTGCGAACAGCGTTCAGAAGCTTATGTTTTGTGCCATTTCTGTCATCACTGTGCCAAGGCTTTGTGAAGACAGCCAACACAAACAGAGTACCTGTTGCATGGTCCGCTTCAGCAAACCACCGGTGAGCACCAGGGTCTCCGTTGTTTGAGTGTAAGTTTCGATTATTCCATTTTCGTGTTCGGTTCCCTTCATTTGTTCCATTGAACATCTGGAAAATTTCGAAAATACGCGTTGCTAAGGCAACGATACGAGTTGCTATGGACAGGAGGGGAGGGTTGCTTTATCTTCACTATCAACTGTACAACTTATTTTAGTTCACTCGGTCCCGACTGGACCCGAAAGGCCTGACAGGTGTCACTGACCAAGACACTAGACGTTAAACGCTGCCAGCGCTAATTTTGTGGTTGTCAGCAAACCCTACGTAACAATGCACTGCGATAAGTGTGGGCCATCGTGACACCACAAAGGGGATGACGTAATAATGCGTGATGCGACGTTTGAAATCTTGTTAAAGAACCTTGGAAATCAAGCACCAAAAACCACCTTTGCCTTGCTTGACTACAGCGCATACCAGACACACAAAACAAAGAAATTGATGACACTTGTTGGCTGCACATTCATCTCACACAAAACCTAATTCAACAACCACTGATCAGTTTCGTGAACATAGTGCATTTGCTTTACTTGACAAACTGTGTCGAGTGCTCCCTGGCAAGTCTCTCTACCACCACCGCGCAGTGAGGTCCAAACACGATCACTGGTCGCCTGATGTCGCTGTTGTGCTTCTCCACCACCTGGTACGCCATCAAGTGCTCGGCATGCGGATCCACGGACTCGATTGACGTTTCGGAAACGGATTTGTTGAGCCGGACGTCACCACTCGATCGTGACGAAGTTCGATGTGGTTTACGACGCTGTTATAATGCAACAAACCGCTATAGTAACGCAACAAACAACAACAACACTTATTATTAACCATTATAGGAGTCCAGAGAGTATCAAAAACCGTTAAACAATGGAGGTTATGTGACAGATCATTTGCCTGAAATTTTCCTTATTTGTAAAAAATATTTTTGGTAAACAACTGATATTATTTAAATGAGATCAAACGCCTGTTGGCCATTGTCTGACTCTGAAACTTTTACGTGGGTCACATATATATCCCCCTTTGTAGCTCGTATATAGACATTGCCGTGCGTGCAATCTCAAGCTTCCTTCGATTACTCGTCGAAAACCAACGATGGGGCACATTTTAAACGCATGAGGATCAAAAATGGTCAAGACGTCATGGCAACGGATATCACCAACAGAGTCGTAATCTATGTTGTCCTCCAAGGAGCATGAACCAGTCCACTGGCTATGTGAGGGAGTGCGCGTGTCAAACAATTAAACATAATTCAAGTACAAGCTGCTCCCCCCGGCTCACCTTGAACAAACTTCGGCGGCCTGACCCCCCAAACCGCTTTCCGGAGCTCGAACCTCCCACTGACGTCACATCGTCGAACACTGAGGAGTTTTCGCGTTCGCGTTCAATCCTGGAAAGAAAGTTTTTGGAATTGTGTTCGAAGCTTGGCAGGAAATGCAACAAGAAAACTATCGAAGTGTTTCTAAACTGTTTTTTTTTGCTGATATGGTTCAACTATTTACCCCTCAATTATACGAAAACTCGCCGTAACAGTAACAATATTCACTAGTTTATATGTTCGGCATAATGACCGAATGTACGTTAAGTTTTCTTCGGTTATTAAAAAAAAAATTCGGTCTATTACCGAAAAAACAGCAGTTTCAAAATCTGCGTTTCAGGTGGTTACTGGAAAAAATATAAAAAAATGGGAAAAATATAAAAATATATCCGAGATAAGCGTTGATTTCTCAAGACCTGGAAAGCACTTTCCAAAAGAAAACGGGAAAATCCATACGAAGCGTTGGAGAAAAAGAAACTCACGCGACTTTGCTTGGTATCCTCCCCTTCCTTGACCTTTCACCTTGCTCGTCGACCAGCCAGGCGATCCACTCCCCAGTGGTGTAGTCGGGGTACGTGTTTTCAACCAATAGGATCGAGTTGCGAAAGAAAGGGAGCGCGTGCTCCTTCTCGGTCACGTGATCGAACAATGCTCTGAAACGTCATCAAATCAACGTCAGTCACTGTGTTTCACGCGATGTTTCAATTTGTTTAACCGAGCCGGAAATTTTCATTTTATGCCTAACGAAGAAAATATTTTGAAAAGACGCGCATCTACAACTTTCCAGTGGGGAAGTCTTCTTTCATAATCACACCGATTGTCATCAAGAAATATACAAAACAAATTCGAATCTACAGTTTTCGCCTAACGCAAGCGCAGCCAATCATGTCGCAGCACGTCATAATAAAGAAAAACTAGGGATAAATCGTCAACGCGTTTCTCACCTGACGTAGAAGTGGTCGCCCGGCACGCCGTATATCTGCTTGAACTTGGTTGGCTCATAAATGACGCACAATGACGCGCTGTCCAGGCATTGTGACATCATCACCGATGCCCCCTCGAGAGTCGTGTTGTCAAATCGCGTGCTGCGAAACAATGAGGCGGGCGGTCGTTCACTGTCTTTTCGCGCGCCGCACACACACACGGATCTGACCCATTTACCCGCCTTGGAACTAAGCAACCTTTACCCAACGCTCAATAACAACATATCCGATAGGCACGAGTCTGATAAAGGGCCATTTGAAGGTAAATACAATGCACAAATTTGTATGTTTTATGCCAGGAAAGATAAATTGCGGGAACCAAACCCTTTGGCGGCAAAGTTTTTCTGGTGCTGTTCAAACTCTCTTTATCTTTGCAGCAAAAAGAAAGCCCAGGTAGGCATGAAGCCTTGCCAGCATTATGTCTCTGATCTCGCCTACACCAGTGGTTCTCAACACGGCAGGAATCGAACCCTTGGGGGCTATTTTGAGGGGCAAGGCGACGAAAAAACAAGGGGGGCGATAACAATCAACGACTAATTGATCATTGAGCTAACTTCGGGTCTGATCTTAATGCTCTCAAACCAAAGAAACCGCTTGTTTATTAACAGGCTAGGTGATCTAAGGCTGTACCTCACTAAAATGTCTCCCAATATTTCGAAGCTTTGTGAAGACCGCCAAGCACATCCATCACACTGAACCGGGCACCATGGGATTTACCGATTCGTTTAAATAAAACTCTTTAAAAATACAGCCTTGTGTTTGCTTTATCAGGATTGTGGGGAGCCAACGATGTATCGCGAGTGAAAAGAAGGCGATGGAATAAACAAAGTTTTAGAAACACTGTTCTACACAGGTACTGGTTCCAGGCATCGGCCAGCAAACAAGAAGGGATGGGGGGTTAAGGGCGGCGAGACAAGACACACATTACGCGCCATCTTTGTTATGTTTGCACACGATAATATAAGCTGCAGCTTGCAAACCGACCTGTTGAACTCGATTATTTTGTCACCGATGCGTAGATCTGACGCGGGCGGCGTCAACGTGTCTTCGTTTGATTGGACAGCGGCGACGTAGATGCCGTAGGCGTTGCCCCCGACCAGTTTCACGTGATCCAGGCCCCCGTTCATGAACACGTAGCGGGGTTCGTTCAGGCGTTGCGAGCGCAGGGTCTCCTCGACGTGGGGGCTGCAAAGAGCGCATCAAGTAGCTGTTTCAAGGAGGATTCAACGGACCACAATATCCAGCAAGTGTTACAAAAGGTAAATCCAAAGGAATGTCCCATATACCAGACGTTCTTAAACTTTCTCGGTTGTAACGCCTTTGGCATTAGCCATTGATGCTCTCGCGCCGTTACAGTTCTTCATCGTTCTAAAAAAACGATACTTTATACTTTTCCTAAACGTTTGTCTTTTCCAGGCGTTCCCAACCTGGGCTACATGTAACCCCAGTAGAACATCTACCTATCCGAAGGGGTACATTTAAGGTTAGCAATAGATAATATATTTACATATCATTTATTTCCAAATATTAGTATTAATACAAATATCAGTGAATATTATTTCCAAACATGATAAGCTAATTGTTAAATATATCTATGAACAATCATGACAGAATATGCTGTCATAAAAAATTTTAGGGGTACGTATTTATCTGCCGATATGCTGCAAGGGTACATGGTAAGAGAAAGGTTGGGAAGCCCTGCTCTATTCAGATAGACAAACATTTCCCACTGAAACACAGACGCGTGTTTGCAAATAAGTGCTGAGTCCAATCGAGGCCCGGCACGAAAGGTCTTAATGTAACGGGGCGAAGCCTTGCTTCAGTGAAACCCGACGTTGTGAGTAGATCGCAACAACGGAATCAAGAATAACACACGAGACGGTCTTCCAGCGCTAATCAGCTTAGTTATTGTCGGGTCACAATGGGGAGTGGGCGTGACTGAAATATTGATCCATGTCTGGACAAATCGACGCTGATTCCAGTTAAACTGTCGATGAATCGAAGAGGAGACATTTCTTTCAGGTAGAAACAACGCGTTATGTTGTTTAGGTCCTTATGCTTCGCACTCTTGAACACACCATCTGGCCCTGAGCACGAGGAGTCCTGCTCACTTACCTGGCCCGGGGAGTGGCGTCGGGCGTGATCGTTCGCTCCTCCCTCTCGTCTGCGACTACTTGTGGCACGTCACGCTTCGCTTGCGGCACGCCAAGCGTGTTCGACAAGCTGCTTTCAACGTGCTGTCGATATTCTGCAGACGAATGCGCAAAGATACATCAAGATGGCGGCAAGTGCTTGTTGAAGGCCAGTGCCTTACGTGCAGTGCAACAGCAATCGGTGTGTTTTGATAAAAAAAGGGACACAGGTAGCTGTCACGTCACGCATGTGAGTGCAGTGACTTCCGACCGGAGCGGGAAAGTAAAATCTCGTGCGTGCCTCTGAACGCTCTAAAGTTGCAAAGGAAGAAGTAAAGCCAAGGGGGGTGGGTTGCTAGCGGCATATATGCACCCCTTGAAAGCAAGTGCACATTTTCACTGAGGTCATCGGATCAAGGAAAGACACACACGGGATAGGCTTGGGCGGCTGTTTAAAAATTCAACACTGCTGAGTTTACACGATGGAGCTTGAAGGGAATTCATTATTCCGTTTTCAGCAATCAGGCCATTCAGTGATGGCAACTTAGGGAGTTCTTTGACACGTACATTAACAACGCAACAGGAAAAGATACAGTTAGCAATGCAAAGATGGTAGGCGAGATGGACGTGTGGTACGTTTTTCACAACATGCTGTCGAAATATCATCTGCAGTCAGCGACTCACATAAAGGAACATAATGTTTCAGATCGTGCGTCCACCTATTTCGAATATCACGTCGCACAGCGTTACGTTGCAATTCGATTAAGCCTGTTCGTTTGTCTCGGAACGAATACCAGCATCCGCAAGTCATTGTTGACGCGCTAGCTTCATGAACTGCGGATAGTTTATGTCGCAGTACCTCAGCATAGACCAGTATTGCTGCACATCTCTTTGTTCCACGCTGTTTTTTTTGCGGTCATGGATCGAAACGTATTTGAAATGGCCGAAAAAAATTAAGTCACTTCAGTCAGAAGGTTTGAAAATATAGGGTAAAAAACACTGTTGTGCAGAGTTTTAATAAACTGTGAAACAAATGACCGAAATGTTTCAGAAAAAATGACCGAAATATTTCAGCGAAAAAATAACAGATCCCACGCCCAACTTTCATTCATAAAAAGCTTGCTCGACTAAACACGATTGATTTTTATGAGTACACTGAAGGGCGTGGCTCAAAAAAACTGCCACGCCCCAACCTTGTGCAGCGCGCCTAGCGTCGGAAGCACTGTCATCAACAGCCTGGTTGCAAACAAAGGGTTAATCAAAATCTTTATGGCCTAATTTCAACTCGAAGCAAGCACACGGTCTTAATAATCCGCCAGCACAACGACAAACAGGACTCCGCTTCTCTACCGTGCTCTCACACTACTGCAAAACACCTTTTCGCGCAAGCTAAAGATGCACTCAATGCTTTTTCAGCTTTTTAGCTCTGATGTTCGGGTAAAAGGAAATAAAGGATTTGCTGAAGAAAAACTCAACAAAAGGAATCATTGATTGTAAACGCTGCTGGTTAAGACACGGCAGCAGCAGCAACACGCATCAGGCATGAGCTTTGCTTTTGTTCCAGCTGCAGCACTTACTTTCAGGGTTGTATTGGGCCAGTATCTTTATCGCGTCACCAGGTTGGGTCTGGCTCATGATGACCCTGGCTTGTTCCTCTGGCGCACTTCGCAAGTTGATGCCGTTGTACTGGAAGCACAAGAGAGATGAGGGGCGCTTGGACAAACACTTGCGAATGCAGTGAAAGACGAAAGAATGCGATGAAGCTTTGTTTCATTGCGCAGTGGCAATAAAAAAGTCAACATTTTGTTTAAATTATGAACAGAATTAGGTCAGCATTGTTGTCCTTTGCAGAAACACAAACAGAAGTTGAACTGCCTTTGTTTGCGAATCAATTGACCGAGGAAGAGGCCATTGTTCCGTGCGTTTCACAGACAATTGAAGTTGGCGCTGAAGACAGTGATACAATTTCACTTGTCATGTGATGATGACAGACACCAATAACAGGGTTGCCTGACGGAAATTCAACATGAAACAGCCCGATGTTACTTTGAAACAAAGTGTAAATAACCACTCAGTGATTTGCCGCTAGTTTCGGTTTCTGGACTTTCACAAATAGCCGAGACGTAATGAGAGCGACTAAAGAAAATAAAACACAACGCCTGCCAGTTTGAGAGGCGGGTTTGGTCAGACCAGCTTACGAAAGACGTATATATCTACGCTATAACTGCAATGGAGTAGCCGTCCCACTATCAATCAGGTGATTTGACAACGAACCGGAATGAGCAAGGAAATTAATCGAAAACCTCCAGCAAATAAACATTGACAGACGCTTGAAACGGTGCAATCCTGACTTGGCCGAAGAAACACAACTGTATTCGGGATATGCGCTTAATGCCACGCAGGAGTGGCTGTCTCTCCTCGGAAGCGGCGATACAACGATTCGACACATCCCGAGCAGCTGCCCGTGCGTCGGCCGTACCAGTAGGAGTGAATTGGGCTCCGGGCCAAGCACGCGTCGATGAGTAACGGCGTCGCCGCGGGAGTGGTCGGCGTCGACAGGCGACCTTGCCTGACAGGCGAGGTTGGAGTACATCAAACGCATCGTGGGAGGGTCGGGCGCGCAAAATGAGCCGGATGCCCGAACGGGCCAATATGCGATGCCAGCGGCCGCGGGAGGCCGGCGCGGGCCGATGCGGTAGCGATCAGATGGCAGCGCGCGGTAATTAATCACCGTCGTGGGTTTTAAACGCGATTTTAAACGCGCACGCGGCATAATGTTCGAAACGGAAATGATGTCACGCTCGGCGCGCAGACGAGGCGAAAAGGAAAAAAAGGGGGGCGAGAAACGACACGGGCTGGTGGAGAAAACCAGCGTCGTTTTCTTATTTAATCGAGATTGCATTGCATTGCCGACGAAGCAACAAGACTTGAAAAGCGAAACCCGTTTCTTCACATCAAACGAATAAAACAAATGCGTGACAGTTGCAATTAAAACTGATGCGTGACAGTGAAAGTTCTCGGTGCAAGCACTGTGCAAACCAGCAGCTTCACAAGACGAAAACCACATCCGGACACAGTTTGTCTTTCAGTCGTGCATGGCCCGTTGAAACGTAATTTTGGCGCCAAACACCGACCGTGAAACTGTTTGTTACGAGCTTTGTCTTTTGTAAAATGCAACCTCCAAGTTCAAGCAGAAAGGGAAACAAATGTGCGAGACGGTGTGAATCCAGCAGAATTAAAAGAAAACAATGAAAAACAACACTTGAGCAGAGAAAGAAACTCCTTTGTTTCTTTATTGTATGACGTAAAAGTAAATAAGAGCTCACCTCCAATAGTTGGTCGCCATATTCAAGTCTCGCCTTAGCCGCCAAGCTGTGTTCAGCCACGCGCGAGACGAATATTCCGCTGTTGTCGCTGCTCTTCACAATCGAAATCCCAATCGGCTCCACGCCTTTGATCATTGTGACGTAGCGGGGTTCGTGGGTGAGCGGGGGCCTGCAAAGGGGGGCAACTAGCATAGCACTAGAAGCAGAAGTTGCTAAGATGATAACGATAGCAAAATGCGCAAAAAAATCGTAAAATGCGATAGTTTATCTGGAAATTTGTAAGCATAGACAAAACGGAAGCAGTCAAGAAAATGATTCGATGAATGAGAAAAACGAAGTAGGACGTCATCTGGAAATGCAACTGATTCAAACGCGCATTTCGCTCCATCGCTTGACGCGGAGAGTTTAACGTTTCGTCGCAAAACAGCTACAGCTTCCACAGCACAGTAAGCGTTTACAGTCGTCCTTATTTTCACCCACATGTTTGTGCTTTCACAGCAACGCTTGCTTGATTCATCCCTAGGAAGAATTTGTTGGTAAACTTGGCAATAAACTCAACGCTTTGCAGTAAACTTGCTGGCTCATTTTCGGCCTGCAGGACCCTGTGCCACAAGTGTAATGAGAGCCAAGACCGACTGCTTAGCATCTGCATTTGGGTGCTTACACTCTAACTCGTCACGGGTGATAGCAATTTCTTCTAAGCAGCCGCAGCACGGAAACGAACCCGTCCCTTTTGGATCACCAATCTCACGCAACAAATAGGTTTCAAGTCGCTTTTTCGGACAGTACTTCCAACACAAACATAATCAACTTTGGCCTTTAGCCCAAGTTGCAGGAAATAGTTTCGTCACGTTCGCGACCGTTTACAAAAAATTCCGCTATTATGACGCAACAACGCAGGCCGACAAAGAAAACAGTGCGAAGAGGAACAATGGCCAGACCTTCTGCTCCGATTCGAAGCGCCCGATTCAACGGAGAGGGAGCTTGCTGAGGCGTCAGTGGTGGAGCGGCTTGTCGTTGGGTCGGGGGAGGGATGGCTAAACGCGGGAGTGCTGCGGTCCGACGTTATGGAACCTGTCCGTGAGAGAGACAAACATGCGGATTAGATCAGTGTCAATAGCAACACCAGAAAGTCATTCTCGTGTCCTCGTCAGGTTTTTGAACACGCTGTTTTCGCCGCTTGGCAACACCAGCCCGCTTAATTAATTTTCGAACGAGAGATAAACTTTGTTTCTGCGCGACGTGACTTCTGCTCTTTTTCTCATTGTAAATAGGAAAATCTAAGTTTTGGTTGAACAACCGACCACAGGAAGTCTGTGTTAGAACACCAGCGTCTAGGAAGCTGCCCACATGAGTGTACTTCGTGTGGTAACCAACATGGCGTCTCACACATGACTTCATGCGGTTATATAAGGCAGCGATCAGTTTATTCACTGCTCTCCGGTTCACGCGAATGTGCCGGCGAACTTTGCGGATCTATCCGGACGTGCGGGATAAACACAAAACGATGAAAAACATCCTTATGTTCACGATATCAACGTTGTGCGGGGTGAACAATGAGTTAATCATACAAGGGGGGGATGCAAGGACAGAAAAGCGGCACCTTTCTCGATGCTCCTGAATCCGACCGACGCCTCGGACGGGATACGAATCCGACGGAAATCCTGCGTCCGCGATTTCCGGTTTTCGAACGAAGCTTGGGAGGAAATGCTGAGAACGGGATTCCTGCGCGACCGGTGACGTCACAATCAACGCAGCGAACAGGCGAGGTGCGAAATAAACAACTACAATTACAAACCGCTATCAATGCTACCGATGTTCAGGAAGGCAGCAATGACATTTTGGAAAGCATTCGCAGCTTTCCACAAGACAAACCTTGCGCTGGATGGTCTGGGGAGGGAGTAGGTTTTGGGTCTCGTTGTGGGGGTGGTGGCGACGCTGGCCGACGAAACCGAGATGCTCTGAAATCGCACAAGCGCGTGATCACCGTCTGGCCAATCAACAGGCCCGCATTTCGCGCGACACGAGAGAAGGCCTTGGATAATTTCGGGTCCCGCATATTTTTCAGCCACTTACCGTCTGCGAAGCACCTTCCGTGTAGCTCTTCTGCTTCATGTACCTCGGCTTTGTCCTGGCGAAAAAAAGGAGGGATGAAAGAAAAGATCAAGCGAATCGGAAAGAACTGGGGTGAAACACTGGCCATTGCGATAAACTTAGAAGAGGATCATTTTCGCTACAACCGCTGCTGACAAGAAATTTTGCGGTGACCAGTGTTTTTTTAAGGTGTTTTGAGAGACCAAAACGGTCTCTCAAATTCCTCCAACGGTCTCTCAAAATATAGTGACCTGAGATCACATCAATGGA
>JGI24158J21664_10009307_pt1 | contig 13107 bp, 6 predicted proteins | sample Ectturendosymbi3_FD_21664 | JGI IMG/M metagenome (IMG submission 21664) | reverse complement strand
CTTCTTGTCAGGTTCTAATTTCTTTTGTTAAAGTCGTGTTCGGATAATAAGCGTTTCGGATAATAGGCGTTCGGATAATCGGAGTTCTACTGTATGTCTATTTTTTGTAGGTTTTGTTTTTATCATGAAACCTCAATAACCATCTTTCGCCTTTATAAATTTGAAATATTACAATGCAATAGCCCTAACAGATTCATACTATAGACAAGGGTTTAGGCTGCATCCTAAACAATTTCATGAAACGCATACAGTTTTTGCATTGTCAATGATCGTAATTAGTGCTATCCAAAAATCGGTTAAATGATTTCATGCATGTTTGCAACACATGTACACCTCAAAAGTCAGTAGAAATGAACGTAATATTTTTCTGGCGATATTGACAGCTAAACTAATGTTGGTTTAGCTCAGCATATCTGAAAGACTCAATAAACATGGATTTCAAAAGGCCTTAAGATCAAGTCTACAGCAGCCTTGATTCAAACAAACTGAGAACAATGTTACATATGGTGGCTTTCAGCAGGAAACAATTACCAGTTTCCATCGTTGTTCACAAGATGAAGCAATAGATGTATTCAGACAAAACTGACATCACCAACAGGCCATGGATGAAAAATGTGGAATGTGGGCATGTCAATTCTCAAGGGAAACCTGACCTGCTTGCGAGAAATGTTTAGCAGCAACACTACAACTTTTCAATCCTTGCCCTTTGTCTGCATTTAACCATAGTAGATTGCAGGGCATCAGTGCTCTCACAAATGCAACTCCAAAAATTCCAAGAACAGTACTAAAAAATCCTTAAATCTGTGGTGCTGCAGCATAAAATCAGAGCGCCTTGATAAGCCTTAAATATAGAAACAATTTTTTTATTTATGGCCTTTGGAGTTTCAAACATGATTTGCAAAATGAAGTGAAATCATTAATTTTACACATTTTCAAACTTTTCTAAAACATCATAAAAAATTCATAAAAAGGGTCAATAGTTCCAATCTAGGAACAATATCCCTAAAAGTGAGCACTGCAGGGCATTTCAGACGTCGGCGCTGGCAACAAAAGAGCTTGAAATAAAAAACGAGAGAGATGGATAAGAGCTTTATGATGGCTAATGTATCAAGTGTCAAAATGTTTCTTCAGAAAGACAGCAACTTGAAAGGCGTAGCTCATATGCAAAACTTTTACAATAGTGGAAAGTAAGTTTAACAAAAGTTTATGACAGCTTGCGGGATATCATAGTTTGATTACCAGGAAAATTGCTATTTTGGCACTGATCACCAACCTGCACAAAAGAATAGAAAAGAAATGTTATAGCATACTAGTACAAAGTAGAAGACAAATCATAAAACAGTATGTTATTGAGGTGGTAGGTGTAAACACCATACACAAACAACACATGAAAACACATAATTAAGCAAACAAAATAGAAATAAAAACAAACCCAAAAAATCAAATCACAAATGGAACAATAGTTGCTCACATGAACAGAGGTGGAGGGTAAGCAATGCATAAAGATTTGAGAAATATGCACATGAAGTGAGTTTAGAACATGAAGTGAGTTTACAAAGTTTAGAAGTGCATAAGAGAAGCAAAAAGCAGTTTTCCACAACACAGATCAGACCACACAGTAGCAACGCAGTTAAGCACTGAAGAACACGATAAAAACAAATGTTGCCGTTTCACAGCAGATCTGAACAAGTCAAGTGGAAATATCAGCCAGTCACAAATTTCAAATATTGCAACAGATTGCAAGTCTGATAATAAAGGAAAGTGACTACAGATATACCTGGTCTGTCGCAATTCAAATAAAAGGGTCAGTTTGTCATTCAAATGGCGTGGATCTCATAGCTTAGGGGTTATGAATTACGGTTGTTATGCTAATGGTTTTCGGTTCAACTCTCACCTTCACCTTACCGACTTTCATTTTTTTTCTTTACTTTCTTTCAGGCTTACATGTTACCTTTAGGGGTTAGTGTTAGCTCAGGGTTAGGTTACAGCTAGTGTAGGGTTAGGTTAGGGTACGCTAGCGTTGTTTAGGTTCAGGTTAGGGCTACAGTTGGAGGGTTTATCTTTTACATTTAGTATTAGTTCGTTTCTACCAAGCCTACTGCACTCTCGTCGTGTGTTACTTACTGTTATGTCACAGGTGGCGTATGAAGAAGTTTTCAAATTTCAAGATCCACAGGTGTATCTCAAGCCACTGCCTAAAAAATAATCAGTAAATGAGATGGGTAGCCTACATAAAGAACAGTATGGTTATTAGGTTCGTTAGGTAATTACTGTCAGGAAGATCTGAAAATTTAAAAACACAAATTATCACTCATATGTCATGACATATGATACATCCCACATGCACGGACTGTATGTACTACTGTAGAAGTCCTACATTACATAATATTCACAGCAACCAGCGTACTCACTGTATGAAACAGTATGGAATGGTTTGTAATTGCACTGAACAACTATAATTTAGGTTACAACTTGCCTATTTCTGTACAAGCTCAAGCGGTATACAGATGTCATACCACAGTGACATACTTGTCATGACAGAACCTAGCGACGAACAAAACCTTTCACCAGGCTTTATTCAACTAAGAACACCAGCACGCATCAACATCTGCAGCGNAACACAACAACCGCCTGGTACGAAACTAGAAACGATCTGACATCGACGTGCGATACAAACGACCAGGCAAAGCAATGCAATTCAACGCGGTACGTAATCAATAAGCGGACTAATCAGTGCAGGCGCAGGCAACCGCTGGCATCGAAACCGTCAGAATACTNACAGCATACAATTTGTAGTGACATCGCCCTGCCCTGCGCCTAACTGCATACATATCGGGACCTGACATCAACAGCCCACATCAGCTGAGCAAAGCCACAAAAATCCATTATGGTTTTTAATTTCTGGACCACCTCGCCAGCAGGGCCACTCAAAGCCACAATCTCAAGTGTGACTTAGCAAATAAAAAGCCACAATCGACCAAAAGCCACAATTTGGCCACAATGAAATGCGCCATGTAAACAGGCTAAGTGTATGTAGCTGCAGTGCCACTCAGCCACACAATATAATATGATTTGATAAAACAGCTACACAATATAATATGATTTGATGTAGTGTCGCAAACATATTTTGTTGCAGCATTACAGAAAGTTTACCAAGGCAAGTGTCTCATTTACCTCAATGTAGCTACAGCCTAGATAATGGATTAAGTATTTACCAAAACAAGTACCGTAAGACCACATTTCTTGCCTACCATGCCTATCCTATTAAATATTCAATTGTCCAGTAGTGGGCAAAACAACGTTATTATGTCAGAAATCGCAATAAACCCACAATTATTACAGAATTGCAATTAAACTTGCAAAAGCATATCACTATCTGTTGTTGTAGTTTAAGTAAAATATCGATATTTTAAGAAAAAAACTGGGCTGCAAAAAAAGTTTGACCTAACGATAAATTTTGACCTAATTATAAATATTGACTTTTTTTGACCTAATGACTTAGGATACCCTCATGGTATGAGCGTGAAATTTGGTTTGTGACGTTTCACAAACTAAAAACGGAAGAAAAATTTTGACTTTATTGAATCTTGGTTGCCCTAGTGATGTGTAAAGTAGCCTACTTTGCTTTCAAAGCGGCCCAACAGCAATTGCAATGTATAAGTGAGCTACTTTGCTTTCAAAGGGTCCGCCAACGGCAGTTGTAATGTGTAAATACTTAGCTTTCAAAGGAGCCCGAAGAAACTGTAATGCACTTTTTTTTAAAGGGCCCACTAACTTCACTGATTTCTAATGCTTCATATTTCATTTTGGGGATCGAAGCTTTCTCTTGGGCACTAAGTAGTGACGGGACTGGAATTTTGGGCCCCCTGTGACAACGTGGGTACCCCCCATCGAGGGGTATGGAGTGCGGCTGATACGGCTCTGGTCTTTTGGCATTTCCAAAATTCAACAAGGAAGTGTCTATTTAGCATCATAGGGAAAAGCACTGCTGGAGTTATTTTGCCATTAGGAGAATCCGATTGCTTGGATTGGTCAAGTGACAAGGACGATACACTTGGATTAGCGAGTCCTTGTTACATAACCTAAAACCCAAAGTCTAAAACCTAAACCCAAAATTAAAACCTAAAACTTTACCAAAAAGTTGAACTTAAAACCTAAACCCAAGATTCAAACCTAAGATTAAACCCAAAAGTTGAACCTAAAACTGAAACCTAATCCGTAAACCTAAACCCTAAAGGTAAACCCTAAACAGAAACTTAAATATACACCCTAAACGTAAACCCTAAACCCAGAACTTTTTGTAAAAGTACATTAAAAGCACTCCCATCAAAGGTGCAACCTCTATAAGCTGAGCCAAAGGATATGGTGAGAGCAGAACCAACGAACAATCGCACAACAGGCTTATACACTAACCACTCAAGCATGTTCACGTTGCTACTAGAACTCATCGTTGTATGTGAACGAAGGTGGATACAGTTCAAATTGCAAAATAGTCCCAGCAGAGTTTTTGCGTTTGCTGGCAAAATACACTACCACTTAGCAAACCTGTGAAAACTCATGACAACTAAAATTTTTGATATTTTCAGAATAATCACATTCAAACAACAAAATTTTCTCAGTCCGATCCAGTCCTCATTCACCAATTTTCAAAAAAACTGTAGTCAGATCCAGTCCTGGTCCAGCCAAAATTGGCTTCAGTCGTGGTCCAGTCCTGATCCGCACTCATCTCTGATGCACACCTAACGCCGAAAATTCATGTTTTACAATTGGAAACATGGCCCTTCAGCCCGCCCGCCCCTCTGTTCAGTGTTATCCTATTGTGACGGTTTGGCTAACAATTCATGCCAATTCGATGATTTTGTGATGCATTATCATAAGGGTACGGGAGTGCATATTTTTGGGGATGCAAAAAATTTTTGCCCAAATTTGATCTTGCTTTCCTAAATAGCGTATAAACAGCAAGTCTTAATGCTAAGATTAAAACGTACCATTGTATGATTGTAAACTAATCAACTATCAAGGTTTCTGTATGCCTAACTAATGTAATTAGGCCTACCAATTACCTGGATTGAAAGCCGTACGCCCTCAACAAGCAATCAGTATTCTGCATAGCTACATGTGAACAATGATAATATATTTTGTGTTGAAAAATATTAGCTAATTACAATAAAATCCTCCCAAAAATTGCTGTTCATGCCAGCACGTGTGGAAGATGTTTTTCAGAATCTTCATTTTCAAGTTTTTATATGCGTTCTAAACTTATTCTTCCAACACGATCATCCCAATAGTTAAGATATGTTCTTCTCTAGCATAGATGTGTGCATTCGTGTTTGCCACAAAGTAGCAATCAATCTGGAAAAGTAGTAAAATATGGTTACGATCTAAAGTATTACATTGTCACAAAGTGTCAAGTCTCAAGTGATTAGAAGGAAGGAGGCAATTTAATACATAGCATATAGCTTAACCTTCCACATTAGCAATCTTCACTACAACATGTACTTAACATACTACAAATTACTTAAACACTTGCAGCTTCTGAAGTCACATTATGAAAACCAAAAATCCACTCCACTTTAGACAGTTAAATGTGTATTGAACACAGCATGCTAAGAAAAAATAGCAACCTATATGATCAACTACTGAGGAATATGTACAAATGCACATTTCTAATGACAAGTCAAATGATTTATGACCTCAACAAGAATATTTTATAAAAACGGCAGTGCTTTACTGCACTGCATTAGCATAAGTGAATTATGCAATACTGTTCATGAAAACTTCATTTCATAGGCTCACAGCATTAAATTGAAGCAATAAAATTTGGCAGGATGCAAGATATACAATTCATTGCATAAACCAAACGGAAAATATGAAAACCTAAACGGTTTGAAATCACAGCTACATTAATACCACCACGCAACATATTACAGCTACAGTTACGTAGTTAATTTTCTTCATGAATGCTTCATGAAAACAGATTTGAACTTGCAAATCTCACAACAACAAGCAAGTTTGAAACACGAACACTTCACACTATCATATCACAGCTACACCACCACATTACTACCACAAAACATTTTGCAGCTACAGCTACATTTCAGTTGTACACTTGACTGCATCAACAATTTGAGATTCACAAAAATTAGGGTTAGTTGGAATGGTGAATTACCACCACAACATGTTCCTAATTTTAAAATGTTTCTAACTCTATTCAGATTCGAATGAAGTTGTTTTAGTTAGCCCAATTTTGATTTGCGCTGTTGTAATTTGCTCAGATATTTATAATATATGCAAATTTGATTAACACTCTTCTATATTGACCAGATGTTTCTAATTGTACCAAGTTTGAATGAAGCTGTTTCAATTACCCAAATATGATTTTAAGGCTGTTGGAATTTGCCCAAATGTTTCTAAATGTATGCAAATTTGAAGGAAATGGTTGTATATTATTCAAATTGGAACGAAACTGTATGAAGTTCCCCATAAATTCAAAATTGAAAATGCTATTTGAAGTTCTCCAGAAATGACTAAAGCTGTTTGAAGTTACCCAAAATTAAATAACAATGTTCCACTTTGCCCGAATTTGAATGGAGCTATTGTTGTTTGGCCAGAGTTGATTTAGTCTGTTGGAATTTACCCAAATTTTTCCAACTTATGGAAACATTTTTAACTTCACCCAAATTTGAATGAAGTAGTAAAATTTGCTCAAACTTTATTAAGGTTGTTAAAATATACCCTAATGATTTTAATTTTATCCAAATTTGAATAAAACTTATACTTCACCCAGACATTTCTGAACATACCAAAATTTTAATGGAGCTTTTCTATATAGCCCATCTTTGAACAAAACTGTTTGAAGTTGTCCACAATTGAATGTAGCTGTTGCAAATTGGCAAAATTTTATTTGACTGATGGACTTCACCCAAGTGTTTCCAATTAATCTAAATGTTTTTGTTTTCACGCAAGTTTGATTGAAGCTTTTCTCATTTGCTCAGTTTTAATTGAAACTCAGCTGTTGGACCTTACCCAAATGCTCCTGTTTTACTAAAATGTTTCTAATTTTACCCAAAATGTTACTAAGTTTTTTAGTTGGCCCAAATTTGATGAAGGCTGCTGGAATTACCACAGGATTCCAATTCAATTAAGGGCAATGTTCATTTTGCCATCAGGGGTAAAAAAGAATGGCTGAGACTATTTTGCTGTTTTGGCCATTATTTGCCGTTTATTTGGTTATGACTTTGCCTTAGTTTGGACAATAGACACTACCTCACTTACATGTGAATGTTGCTATATACTTTGCCCAAATTTTGAAAATTTTTGCCCACCGTTGGGGATGTGACCACATCCCCATGCTGTAAGCTTATGTGCATTATTGATTGTTTTGAATATGCTGCAAGGTTTTTTATGGCGGTGTCTAAATGACTGTATCCATTTTTAACTTTGTGAGGACTAAAAACTGTATCAAACGAACTTATTAACCTCCCAGATTGCAAAATATCTGACTAATTCTGTCAGTTGTTTTTTCTGTCCTTATTATTAATCACAGAACCCTAATCCTAAAGGCAGTAGCTACAGATACGTTTGTGAATTTTAAAATTTGAAAACTTATTCAAATGCCACTTGTGATGTAACAGTGGCGCACCACTAGAGCGCAGTATGCTTGATAAAAAGAAACTGAACGTAAAAGATAAACCTGAACCTAACCTTAACCCTAACCGTAGCTTTAACCTAACACTAACACCTAAACGTAGCACCTAAGCCTGAAAAAAACTAATGAAAAAAAACAAAAGAAAAGTCGGCAAGGTGAGAGTCGAATAGAAAACAATTAGCGTAGCAGCCGAAACGCATTACTGTTATGCTACGAGCAGCATGCCGTTTGCCTGACACACTGACAATTTATTTGAATTGCGTCAGGACTGGTGTATCCGCAGTCACTCCCAATCTTAAATTGCAACCCTAAATCCCAACGCTACCTTCAATACTAATCCTAAACACTACGCTTAAACCTAAAGTTTAACTATAATCCAAAGCCTTAACCTTAAAACTGTGTCTGGTTTTCGACAGTTTGACTTCAGTCATGATGAAAGAAAGTAGGCCTAGCTTAAATCAAAAGCATTTGGAAAACATAAAATTTTATGTCGGAAAATCAATGGTGTCTTTTGTCAAAACCAATAAAACAAACTACCAAGGTGAAGGTAAGATCTGAACCGACAACCACTTGCACAACAGGAATATGTTTTTCAGCATGTATCCAACATCTATTAGGATTAATGTTTGTTGCTAATATTACTGTAATATGCTCTTAATGCCCTTGCCTAGCTTCAACATCATTTGGTGACACCATCGATGCTTTTGGCTGGACTCATCCATGGAATTCACCCCCATTTGTGGTCCGTGGGTGGATTGATGTTTCTTTCACGATTTATATATATATACTTTGTTATTCTGCCGTTGTTCTTGTAATGAAATCATTGTGTTTGTGATTGCATTGCTCCCTGCCTTGTTCACACATGTGCTTGTTCCAACTGCTTTTCAAATTTTCTGTGCATGCCTCAAATATTCACCCATCCATTGCTTGCCCACCATCATCTGTTTTATGTTCAACGTTAATGTATGGTGTGCATACTATAAAACAATTGTTTTTATATACCTCTTATGTGTGTGGTTCTCCACCCTTTATGTGTTGCTTATAGAGCTCGACTGATAAGGTTTATTTGGGCCGAAATGTTTTTCATTGCCGATATCCCATGCCAATACCGATATTATTGTATTACTCAAGCAGTATCTATATTGCTTCGTGAGGCAAAATAAACATTCCTGGAGCTATTTTGCCTTTAGCCAAACATTTTCAAACCACAGCTGAAAGACATTACAGTGCATATTTTTTTCAGGCCACATAAAAAAAATAATTTAACAAGTTGCAATTATTTTATGAGGCAAGATATACACTCCTGTTTTGCCTTGTGAGGCAAAATATACACTCCTAGAGCTATTTTGCCACCAGCTGAACATCACATGATTGGCTGAACTAGTCACATGACAAATTTGGACAGCTTGACGTCTCAGTTGACTGTGACATTTGTAAATGGGTCAGTGTGATAGACAAGATGTCATGCTTTCAGTGCTGGCAAGTTATTAACAGCTTCTTGCTTGCAGTGTGTGAAGTGTAGGCTAAACCTAAACCCTTGTTTCTTTATGTGTTGTACTTGTCATGTGACCATTTCAACCAGCTGTGTTTGACTAAGGGTCAAATGTATTCTAAAAGGATGGTTTAATCCGTTGTGCCTATTGCAGTCCATAGGAATTTCCAGGACTCACAGTCTAACTCTAAAATAAAAAATGCACAAACAGCAAACATGTGTTGCGATGAAGAACCGTACAACAGCGAATTTTGTGCAAACCTGGGTCCTTGCTGCTACGTAGGCACTTTTTTGGTGCACGCTAAACGCAAGACTGTCTAGCCTAGAGAGATTTTGATAAAACAGCCAACCAACACAAAAGCATGTAACCTAGTTTTTTCGCAGACAAACATCTGCTTTCCGCGCCAAAACCTACGAGTGAATGTTACATCATAGAGCATTTTGTCAGGACTGTTGCACAGCGGTCTGATTCATGCGTGAAGGCTCTGTGCACTAGGAACAGGACAGAGCATTTTTGCTAATCAATCAGTGTTAGAGACGAAGTAGCAACTTGGGTTTCCGAACCCTTCATGCAGAGCAACAGCGCAACACTTTTATGAACAAATATTGCAGATATATATTGGCGGAATTTTGCCGATACGATACACTTGCAACATCGTCATATTGGCTGATATTTATCGGCGTGCCAATACATCGGTCGAGCTCTAGTTGTTTCTGTAAATGCTTTGTCGCCATGTATAATGTTTCACCTTCCATCACCAGATGTACATGCTTCTGCTCATCTGTTGATACTTCCACTCTTCACCCACTGCTTGCCTACCTATTATGTCACATGTGTTATGTTTATCTTATCTTTGCCATGTCATTTATGTTTGGTTTGTTTTTGCTGTGTCACTTCTTATTTGACTATGTTCAAGCAAGGTGGTGCAAATGTCTTGACATCAGTCTTATGTGGCACAAAGCTAGATGTGTGAAAGCGAAAACCTGATACGGTCATTTATTAGACAAGTGTTTCTCAATTTTTTTCTTATTGTCCCCTACAAACCCAAACACTGTAGTAACTTCACTCCACAGGTGAAACAAGCAAGGAATCAATCGCCAATTTGTAATAGAAAATTGATTTGACGTAACACTACACATCGTCAATCTTTACATCTCCAAGCAGTGCTAACACTGTTAGTAGCAGGTGAAAGATTAATAGTCTAAAGCAAGGTCAGAGAAAGTAAACAACCTTAAGACTGTAACGAAAAATCGCACAACACCAACTACGACAATTAAAACTACAAATTACGTCTTACTCACCTTAATGCATTCAATAAAGCTTCAAAACTTACTGCAAAAGTATAAGAACTTAATAAATCCCAACGCTAGCTATGATGATTAACATAGAATATGCCATTTTTAAATGAATTAAGCTATTGGCAAGGTGACACGTCTAATTATAGCTTTTGGAGCTATGACCCAAACACTTTCTCTCTAGCAAAAATTACCAAAAAAGATAGTTTATCCAGTTTTTTCAAGGAAATGTTAGGCACCCAGTATGGACTTGTAGGGACCTGATTTCTCTGATTCTAGGGACCTGATGATAATTTTCTCTGATTCTATGGACCCAGGGACCTAAAACACCTTAAAAAATGGTTTATCTACTATGAAGAAACAATAGATATTTATGAACCAAACACACTCTTTCATGAAGTCAGTAACTGCTGTTAAAAAGCAGCTTGTACTTTCATGCCGTAGACCAGTGTTTTTCTACCTTTTGCTGCAATGGAACCTTCCGCAAATGTTTGTATTGCTCATGGAACCCTATGCAATGATATCCCAGTATCCATATTGCTACAACCGTGTAGAACTGTGGTTGTGAATTTTGTCACAGCCAAATTTGGTCTGTTTCAACGGAACCTTTAGCAGCCACTCGTAGAGCCCTAATTGAAAAACACTGCTGTAGACATTCCCATCTAAACCTACCTCGCTGTGTAGTTTTTCATGTGTTGAATAAAAAAATGATAAAAACTAAAGTTTTTTTCACCCAGGCTCTGCCTCCCCTATTCTTTAGAACTGGAGGTTAGGGGGATATCAAAAACATGCAAAAAAGAGACAATCCATCCACAAAAGGAAACAGTACAAAAAGAGAAAATTAGGACAAAAAAAAGGAAAAATTGAAAAAACATATTATATAGAAACACAAATGTTGAATCAAATACATAACAAACATTAACTTAACACAGATGATGGTGAGCAAGCAATGGGTGAAAAGGTGAGGTGTGTACAGATGAGCAGGTGAAGCATGCACATGGCATAGGTAAAAGAAATAAGCAACAATTATGGTTTTGAGGCAGAGACCAATGCAACAAACACGACATTTCATAATAGAAGCATGTGACAGGGGCAGAAAACATGTTTATCAAAAATTGTGAAGAAGTAATACAAATACCCATGGACCATAATGGAATACCATCGTTGCATGTATCACCCACCAGACACATAGCATCACCAAATGAGGTTGAAGAAACACTACAGAGGTATAAGCAGATTACAAAGTTCAGCAGTAAACAGTAATCCAATAAGTGTTGGGTACATGAAAAACATAACTTTATTTCATCAGCAGAGTATTTAGTTCTAGAAAGGATGATTTTTTATGACTTATGAGATACAGTTTTTTTTGAGGAAAATGTTGGGTACTTGGTATGGACCTGTACGGACCTGATTTCTCTGATTCTAGGGACCCGATTTTCAATTCTAGGGACTTGAATCAGGTCCCTAAAACACTTTTGAAAAACGTGTAGATATACAGTATTTACTGATCACATAAATATGATTGGTGTCATGACATTGACATCATGATTCAGCTTTACAGAATTATGGGCCAAGGAATTAAACTGAAGTCAATGTCTATGAGATCCTCGAGGTGAACATTGTTCCGTTGCCTCAAAAGCCTTGTATTGCAGCAAGGGTGCTCCTCAAAAGGGAAATCTGAGTTTTTTTCTAATGTAGGTCATGACAGATGCATATGGCTCCTTGCGTTTTTCAGCTATTTATTCAGCTAGTCTTTTGTTGACACTGTTGTTATCCCACCACTTAGGATGGCAAGAGGATTAAATGAGGACAATCACTCCCTTCCTAGAACAAATTTTCTCTTAGGAGTTATAAATACTTCCCTTGGTGAGCCAGGTGGTGCCTGTTAAGGACCACTGGTTTAGCACCTCCTTGTTCATCTTGGAAAATAAACCTTGCTTTTATATTATTACAGCAATGCATTATATATAGTACCTCTAATCAATATCCACTTTCACTTTTGACATATATATTGTTTTGATATACCATCGGTCAATTACTAATAGTTACAGTATACAGCTACCACATGTTTGTGGTGATTCTTGCATTGGACAACCAATGTAATCCCAGTGTTCTAGCATTGGACAACCAAATCCCATTTTGAAAAGGTCATTGACCTGCATTAATCTCATCTCTACCTTGGACCTGTCAGCTAGACACTACAGGGGACAGAAGGAGGACTGATGGATTGACTTTGGGCCCCTGGTACAGAGGCCTAAGCCTAGTATGAGATGCAGTAGCTGTGGACACTTTTGCTTGGGGCCACTACAAAGACAGTGCCAGACAGTAGAAGTAGTAAGTTTATTGGCGATAAGGAAGATTTTGCATTTTCATAGTAAATAGTTTGCTAGGACACCGAAAAAAACAGTATGGTTATCAAATCAGGTGTCCCTAAACAAGCGAACATTAAAGACACATTTAAGTTAATGGAAGTGCCATGCGAAAAGGTAACAGACAGGCAGGCTTTGCAGCAACAGAGGCTGAGGCTGAAAAATGCTAAAAATACTTATCACCTCAAAGTAATTACCATTTTCAGCCAGCAATATTTGTAAAGCCACAACAGTGACCCACACCAAGCGAATCTATCGCAATTTATTGCGTAAGGAAACTAGTTTCGTGTATTACACATCTT
>JGI24158J21664_10009306_pt1 | contig 13107 bp, 7 predicted proteins | sample Ectturendosymbi3_FD_21664 | JGI IMG/M metagenome (IMG submission 21664) | reverse complement strand
TCTGTCTTCAATGCAGTTGCAAAAAGTGTCTGTAACCCTGTGATTCCGCTGGCTTCAATGCCTTGTACTACGTTCTGTTTTATCTGTTTTTATCAACCTGCGTTCTGCAGTGTGTGTGTTCATACTATGGACTTCGTGTCTGCTCATAAACAAATAATTGAATTAAAAATTAAATTAAAGATCACATAACTTAGCTAAACCTGCATTTTTGTTTTTACATTCTCATTAGTATGCATTCGATTTCTTCTTGTCTTTGATTTCATTCTTTTTTCCTGTTGCATTTGTATTATATCATGAATCAAGTCACAAGCAAAATGAATAGCCAATAACCATCTGGAAAGGAAAGTGAAAGACAAGCCTATCTTTAATCAAGCGTTTCATTTCAGTTAAAGTAGGCCTGCTACTCTGTCAATTCTACTTGTGTAGCCTAACTTTATATCAACAAATACACTCCCTTGTCTTTCACTTTCCTTAACAAAAACCAAAACAAAGGATCCAGGCCAACAACCACGAGATATTTAAACATTACCGTGCACTAAGCAACCATAACTGTGCAGTGTGCTGTGCGCTACCGGGTACATCAGTGTCACGGTGAAACCGCTGATGCTGATAATCAAACATATCACCACTTGGAGAGGAGACAGTCACAACTGAAATTTTGCGCCAACAATAAAACATGCGTCACTGAAGCAAAAAGTGCTCATTATTTTGAGTGCAAACTAAACTCTGTTTGTCGCTAAGACGTTTCATGACTTTGTAAAAATGACTCTGACTCGAGTCTCGAGTCATTCGTTGAAAAACGTGACTCGAGTCGAGTCACCATCATTTTTTACGTGACTCGAGTCATGCTATCACTGCCATTTACATTGCATCGTCTGCAAACTGAAAAGAATAAGCAAAATATCGACGTGGCCTCCTTGAAAAATTTCTGTGGATGCCCATGGTAGCGGCCGCGAGAAATCTGACCTCTAAAAGTATTGTTACGGCCCGCTGGTTCAACCTTAGCGGCCGGCCCAAAAACCGGGCCATTAGCGGCCTTTGCCAGAGATGAACAGACTGTCATATTTTGCGATCCAGATCCAGTCCTGATTTTCAAAACTCATTCCAAGTCCAACCACAGTCCAAAAAAATTTTTTAATGTGATGTCCAAGTCCAAATGAAGTCCAAAACAGTTGAAAAATGCAGCTTTTTCGCAACAAAAAATGTCGCATTCTTTTCCATTAACTCAGTCCAAATCCGGTCCGGTTCCTAAATTTTGAAGTCATTTACAGTGCGGAATCAATCCAAATTCAACAAAATTTGCTATTGTCCGGATCCAGTCCAATCCATGTCCTGTCCAATGCTCATCTCTAGCCTGTGCCATGGCATGTATACGAGACCTCGACCTATCTGAATAGAAATTTGTGCGATAAGGTTGAGGAGGACGGACTTGACCGACGCGACGAAGCGTGACAACCTTAGCTTGGGAAAAGGGCAAACTGCACGTAGAGAGTGCGTGGTTCGGTTCGCTGCATGCCGGTTATTATGTATGTTGTTTCGCCTGTTACCGTAGAATTTGCCTGAAACGTCACCTCAAGGGGATCAGAAAAAAGTGACGATTTAGGCGAAGTGACGAATTATATAAACAGGTGAAAACTGTCACAGAAGCTCATATGCTTCATAGTAACTCGTACGTACTACAACAGGGTTGGGTACTGTTTAGTGTTTATACAGTGTATAATACAGCGCTCTTATTTGCAGTAAAATACAAGTTAATGACGTTATGGTTGAATACAACAATTGATTCCTCTACTCTCTCTGGACTCCTTCATTTAATCTAGCACCCTTTAAATCTTTACAAACTGCAGACTTCCCGCGTTCTCTGCAGTAGAGTAAAATGGGGTGTCGGGTCGTGCTTTGCACCTCGTGTACAAGTACAGGGTATGAATTCGATAAACAAATTGCGAGGTGCAACAATTTTCAGATAAAGATCCTTTATTTGTTTGAAGTCCCACATGTACTAGCTGCTTAGACATCAAAAGCAAAACTGGAAATGACATATTAGCCAAACAAAACGCTTCTAAGTTAGTAAGGGCTATAAAAGAGATGACGAATTGAGCAAATTGACAAATTAGATGATGTTGAATTAGATGAACAGAAATGTACACAAAAGATAAGATAGGAATTCTGCCGGGACTGATGAAAAAGTAACAAATTACAGTAAGGGTCAGCGGCATCGATACCACCAGCATAGGGTTGTACCTCCAGCGTAGGGATCGGATGTACCCACTACCTCCACCGTAGGGAGTTGATATCATTTAGAAAGCAACTGCTTGCACCTCCAGCGTAGGAAGTTGATTTAATAAAGCAACTGTTTGTACCTGTGACGTAAGGGTGGCTTAAGAATACAACTGTTAGTGTTTGTACCTCCAGCGTAAAGAGTTGATGTAGAAAGCAAATGTTTGTACCTCCAGCGTAGGGAGTTTATTTTGAAAGCAGTTGACTGTACCTCCAGTGTAGGGAGTTTAATTAGAAAGCAACTGTTTGTACCTCCAGCGTAGGGTTATACCTCCAGTGTAGGGATGTACTATCAGCATAGGGGTTGATTTAGAAAGCAACTGTTTGTACCTCCAGCGCCATCCCTATGCCGGAGGTACAAACAGTTGCTTTATAAATCAACTCTTTACGCTGGAGGTACAAACAGTTGCTTTCTACATCAACTCCCTACGTTGGAGGTACAAACAGTTGCTTTCTAAATCAGCTTCCTACATAGGAGGTACAAACAGTTGCTTTCTACATCAACTCCCTGCGCTGGTGGTACTAACGCTGCCGACCAGTCCTCACAAATTAAGCGAATTGACAAATTAAATGATGACGAATTAAAGAAGTATTATAGTCTATATGGATTGTTTTGTTTCTGCTACTGCTGTTCAGTTAACTGTATGATTGTTTTGTTTGTAGAGTATTGTTGTTCTGACAAAGTATTAGTGTAGATATAATGAGGGCAAAAAAACTCAGGACACCGCAGTGAGTGACACTACCACTACATACGCCACAGCAAGGTTGTCCAAACTCCAAACTTTTTATAGACTCACCTGGCTATCAGAGGGCCAGTGTTGATCATGTGAAGCTGAAGGTGCTTGCGGGCAACATTCCCTTGTGAGGTTATCATAGTATGAGGATTTAGCAGAGAGATTGAAGGAGAAACAGTTGTGGCTTTCATATTCATTCTTTTTCTTGTAGGAACACATCAAAACACAATGGCAAACTTTTAAACAGGGCATCTGAGAGAACTTTTACTAGTGGTTACAAATTCATTCATTCATTTATTTGGGAATCAAACACACAAACAAAAAAGTCACAAATAAACTCATAGAATAGAAATATAATCGAAATCATATTTGCATCTTCCCAAAGATGGATACCAGGCCCCTTAACTTCTGGAGCCCTTGTTGAAACTTGTATAGCTTGTTTGTTGTATAGTAATCAGAATCGAGAGAAAACAGCTAGGCTGCCATGCTTATGCTAAGATACAAATAGACTAACTTAGTCAGTTAGTAACTGTTGTAGTGAAGTTGTGTTAGCAACTAGCTAAACACTAGCAATTTTAGGCTTGTGATTGACTCTCACCTTGTTGACTTTCGTTGTTTTGTTTTTTCTTTACTTTTCTTCAGGCTTAAGTGTTACCTTTAGGGGTTAGGTTAGCGTTAGGTTAGGGTTATGGTTAGAATTAAGGTTAAGATTAGGGTTTATCTTTTATGTTTAGTTCGTTTCTACCAAGCCTTCTGCAATCTTGTTGTGTGTTACTGTTGCGTCACAGGTGGCGTATGAATAAGTTTTCAAATTTCAAGATCCACAGGTGTATCTGTAGCCACTGCCAACAATAATAAGGGTTATGGAGCAAGGAGCAATGCATTTAGAACTTAATATTTCATTACAAATATACAAGTAGCAAAGGCATAAAACAATTTTCATACATACAAATCACGAAGAAATATCATAATTACCCGCGGACCACAATGGGATGAGTCCCATGGATGAAAATGTGTCCATCCAGACGCATGGTGTCACCAAATGATGTTGAAGAGACAAGAGCATGGACAGATTACAGTAATATTAGCTGCAAACATTAATCCAATACTGTAATTGTTGGGTACATGAAAAACAAAATATTTTCAGTAAATGAGAGAAGTATTTAGTTCTTCAAAAAGTAAAGTTCCACTCAAAATATCATGACTTATGTGATTTAGCCACTTATTTCACAAATATAACTGGACTCTCATGTTATTGACATCATACTTCAGCTTTATGTGATTATGGGACTAAGAATTAAACTGAAGTCAATGTCCATGAGGTGGATATCGCTTCACTTGCCGTGAAATCCTCATACTGCACTGAGGGTGCTCCTGAAAAGTGCAAATCTGAGCTTTGTCCTTTTGTATGTCATGACGGATACATATGGCTCCCTGCGTTTTTCAGCTATTTTTTCAGCTAGTCTTTTGTTGACCTTGGTGCATTCTGGTGCCATCCCACCACTTGTTGTGAAGACAAAGGGTTGAATAAAGGCTTCTCAATGTCAATCACTCATTGGTTGCACTTATCCTTCTTCCCATTTTCATGTTGTTGGTGGCTAGTTTTTTTTCAGTCACAGATCAAATTGTTTTTGAAATGACCAAAAAAACAAGTCATTTTGGTCAGAACGTTTGATAATATAGGCTAATGAAAACTGTTTGGCAAGTTTTGATGCAATAGTGAGACAAATGACCAAAATGTCTTCATGATCAAACCAAACAGGTTTGGAAAGGGGACTCATCACAATATAACTGTGAGGTAGTTGAGTTGATTTTTATTTGGCGATAATTAATATTCAGTGTCAAGAAAAACACAAATTAGTGCAAGGACGCCAGGGCATTAAAGGAACCAGAAGGTCATCGAGTTAATGCCCCTTAGCAGTTGAATTAGCTTTGTTACTGTCTAATTTCAACTTGCATATACGTGGGAAAGAGCTGCTAGATCAGTGGTCTTCAACCTTTTTTGTTCAATCGCCCCCCTACAGGAACTTCGCTCCAAAATTGCCCCCCAATTATGATTTTAGTGTTGGCAAAAATATTATTTTAATTTGAAAATATTTCAATGCTAATGAAATAAAGGAGCAGTTTAGTTAGCACAAAAAACGAACAAACAAAACGGATGCAATTGCATTTGTAGAAGCCGGTTCCAACCAGGGCTGTGGAGCTGGAGCCAAAAATTTTTTAATGGTGGAACCGGAGCTTGAAATTCGAGTTCCCATTCAACAGACATATTTGTATAACGAGCCAATTGTACAAATAATGCAATAGTTATTGGACCAAATCGTTCTGGAGCCAGAGTGAAAAATTTTGGATGCCTGGAGCTGGAACCTGAAATTTGAGATTCGGCTCCATAGTCCTGGTTCCAACTACTGCGAACTTTGCCCCTGGATTTTATCTACAAGTTTTTTAAAAGCAGGTTGCAAATTAGTCAGCTTCAGTTGTATGGCGTTTCCACCAGTGTTGTTCATGTCAAGACGACTGTGGTATTTGTTACGTATGTGCAGTACTTGCTTAAAACTTGCTCAGCAACATGTTTTGTGGGAATCTTCAGTAGAAATACTGTATCAGCTTAACTTTACCCAAAACTTCTGGAAAACGCTCACTGCACTTGATCAAAACATCTGACCATCCGTGATAATAAAATATGGCACAGGCTTCATCACTTTGGTAGTTGATGAAAAGATACTGGATGTGGAATCGCATTCGCTTATGCTAGTTAACTGGCAAAGCGCTTTACCCAGTCACTTTCTATGCAATCCAACTTTTGGTGTCATTTCCACAACAGAAAGGCTTTTTAGCAAACCTATAACTATAGGTGGCGGTAACGATTGTTTGGAATTTTTAGTTTAGCCAAGATGGGGGTGGTTGGACTTACTTATATGCAGGATGTAGTGCTAACAAAAAATCTGTGGAAACGCATCCAAAAATATAGCCATTTTAAAACAGCTTCAAACTCATTTTGAAGCAAAACGTGAAAAAGGTGTGGGAACGCCGTTCCCGCGCTACTACACCCTTGATTATAAGTTATCCTTTGCCTTGCTTTCAACCATCACAAATATAAAAAAATGAATCAGTGCATACTACTGTATGTATACAAATTTAACCAATATAAGTATCATAAAACAAAGTAATCCATACTCTTGTATACAAGAAAAGTCCAAAATTCTGCGCATGTTGACATGCCTAGAGACTTGCAAATGTTACTGCTTGATGTTCCTTTTTTGACGCTGCTCATGCAATGACTAAGTCAGCTACATCCAACCCGCGGTCGAAGGTTTTGTGTGGCCCATTAGGTTTTCGTTATAGTAAAGGTATTCTACATACTCACAACCTGACCTTATTTTGATAATCTTGAATTTGACATTTTTTATGCAGGTGGTCCCCAGAGCCACTTTATCACATCTGATGCCATTACAGTTTGAATTTGAACGCTTTAAGTACATTGGCTTAAACACTAAATTTAGTTTGCTGAGATCAAAGTAAGCCATTCATTGTGCGGCCCTCAGGTGTTAATATGTCATTCAATAAATGGCCCTGGTTAAGATAGTAACATAATTTTTGGCTCAGTAAGCCATTTGGGTTAGACATAGCTGGACTAGGTCAACAAACTACCAAAAAACTTGTAGCAACAGTTTCCCCACTATTTTATCTCATTCTAAACATAAGGCTTAGCAATACACTTGAAAATATGTCAGAACCGCAGTGTTTGGCTCCCAACCAGTAAAACTCTCTGTGGCCTTGGATAGTTAGCACAGTAATGCATTACACAGGTCAATGCTAGTTTGATTATTATATCATCAGTCCTATATCTTGTGTTTTGTAACCTTTTTTTACGAAACATGGAGTCGAAAGTGCATCAAATGAATTGGTTTCAAAGTGGCAAATATAGTTTTTATTTGTGGAATCAATTCAGAATTTTTGTATATCCTAACCTACAGAGACCGCTCCCCTGGAAAATGAAATCACCCCCCAAATCTGCTAAATCATAAAATCGCCCCCTGGGGGGTGATTTCGCCCACGTTGAATATCACTGTGCTAGATGATCAACACAGCTGTGCAGGGAGTGCTGAGGCACAACTGGTCTCTCTCAGTGAATTGGGTTCTCAGATCCGCAAGGATCTGGGTGTGGCAGAGAAAGTATAAACTCAGCTAAAATAAAACTCTGCCCAGGTTGTCATAGCCCTTTTCTGTCTAGCAAGCTCTACAAATTATTTGCAGCTTTTTTTGCATGTGGGTGATGGTTGGAACTCCTGCCGTCCTGGAAACAAATCTGCAGAGGTGTAGAGTTTGAATTTCATTGTTCACCAGAAGTGGTCTGTGGGAAATGACGTGCTGTTCCTGCAAAACATAAGAGCACCAGCAGCTGCAAGAAAACCAAATCACAAATACACAAACAAAAAACAGAACAATCAAAACCTAGGCAAGCAAACACAACCTAGATGTGTGAAGAATGGGAGTATGTACAATGAGATAGGATGTGTGATCTTTTCTTTATGTCAAAGAACATTTTCTCCCAGCTATTCCACAGTCATCTCACAAAAATATCCTACCTTGCTTTGTCAGATATATTGACTTTCCTCTCAAATTCATTTTCATTGATTGGTCGATGGGTTCTATCTGAACATATCTACAGGCCTTGCTTCCTCATTGTTTGTGCCTCAGTCTCTCACCGAGTTGTGCCTCATTGAAGTGTAACCACCCAGTTTGCATATGAGTTTGTGATGCACAGAGTTTGTCTGGCTGTTTATAAATTGGTTAAATCTTATTGTGGTTAACGTGAAGCTGGCTTTTTCAGAACTTCTTTCATAATTCTTTCTTGTTATAGTAAAACTTGCGTAATTATTGAATGATCTGATCCACTGCTGAAATAAAGCAAACAAGGTAAGTCTTGGTAAATTAATGAAGTTTGAGACAACAAAAGTATAGTAATAATGAATTGGGGGCCTTAATTGTTTTCTGTTATATGTTTGTATACATAAGTAACCTAGTGTGCTTTTTCTATAAATGATTTGCGTAGTTTCACTAAAAATCGAAGGCTCTAGGTTTTTTGTTGAGCTTTTAAAGATTCTGTCTGCTATACTGTGCTTTCATAACTTCATGATGGTCTGGACTTGCACATATACACATTTCAGCAATAAGTTTCCACAAGGACATGCATCCAAATCTGATGGCAAAGTGTTTCACTAGGAAATGAATTTCTTGTAATTTACAGCTCATTTCATTATAATTCAGCCCAAATTTCTGAAATTTGGAAGCACATGGTTTAGGTTTTTGTTCCTTTTCACATATGTTTACACCTACAAATTTTTAGGAAAATTGACACCAGTTTTGCGAAAATTGATCAAGTGGTTTTTGATTTATCACCGCTTTTGTATTTTTACCACTAGATGGCATTTGCATTGATGAGCTACACAAAAATGAGTATAACTCTAGATCTGCTGGTCNAATTGTAATGAAATTGGTGTCTATCCCCATGTTTTCTAGGATGGACTTTCTAAATATGCAGCTTAAATTTACCTAAAACCAATACTTTTCGTGATATTTGCATTTTTGCCCCCTACATTGCTCGCCCAATTTGGGATGTATGCCTAAAAAATAGTTTATTAAATTTTTGCTGGTTCAGGTAGACAACATGCGTATGTTTCCAAACATATTATTCTCAAGACTAACATTTATGAAGTTCTACAAAAACATCACAAATAAATGATAAGAATTGGCTCTCAACAAATTTCTTTTGGCTGTTCTATGACATCACAAGTGACATTCACATACTATCTGTTACTTAACACTTTTGTGAATTGGTAGCTCATGACATCATAAATACCTGTAATATGATAGAAACTACCAATTGTCCCTAAACTGTAAAAAACAAAATTTTTTTAAATGTAACCAAAAAAAGAATTTTGTGCAATTTATGCATAATTCCAATCANGCTTTTAATCAAAAAAGTCAGCCTGGTCAGGTAATTTACACATTAATTGAACAGCTAACCACCACAACCCTGATTGACATGCAATATTATATATCAGAAATTTTGAGCTTTTCCATAAGTAAATAATTACCTGTTATTGGTTGAATCTAAGGATGTAGTAACATCGGTGGTGGTACACTCAACATTTTTATTTGCAGCAAAAATTACCAATTTTTATCTCAAAATTTAACTGTTGTTCATTAATAACTGTTGTCAAAAGGTTTTCATGTCAGCTATCACATGCTGCAATCGGTTGCAAAAAGACACAATTGCATTAATGGCAGTTTGATAACCTTTCCAGATGGCTGTTGCCTAGTAGCAGGGACTGAGTTTCAGGACGGACATGTCCCCCAACTTTTCGACAAGGGGATGCAACATATTTTGTCCTTCCAATATTTTGTGATAAAAGATAATGTAGACAAATTTCTACCCAGACCAGCACTTCCAACTCATGTCATTATTTGTCTTGTACATCGCGATATATTGAGTGAATTATCCTATCACGATATCGCCAAGGAATTTGTGAGGTCCAATGATGCAAGGTGATGCGTGTTTGGCAAAATTTAAATACTATCCCGATGTACATGACAAACAACAGTGTGATTTAGGCATACTTGCGTATCATTGTAGGGTGCAGCCATGCCAGTTAATAAAATCTCAGAGATACAGCTCATGACATCATAAATACCTGTAATTGGAATTGCACTTTGTAACTGCCAACTATTTGAATCTCAGAGATACATCTTCATAAATTCCACTTTTAACACATTCAGTGCCAGGGTACGATATGTTCGTAATTTGAAATTGGCCTAAAACCAGCAATTTNTGGTTGCCTTACCAACAGCATAGTTCCTCTGCCAATTGCACTAGAGACCTGTTAAAACCCTCAAAAGATTCAGCAAGTCTTCTAGTCGGAAATTTGAAAAAATATTTTGGTTTCCGTTTTTTTGTGAATGATGTCATAAGTACGATACGTTTTTGGCCATCTTGGCTCATGTTACCTGGCCTAGGGCCCAACCGCTAGACGGAAGTGTTTCTCTGAAGTTTTCACTGGAAACTATGCTNGAATTTGAGTCTTTTGGGCCTTTGATCAACTTTCTAGTGTTTCTGGTTCAAAAGTTATGATCTAAAATAAACACATTAATTAATTATCTAACTAGCTAAATAGTCAAGTATTGTTATTACTTTAGATCAGGGGTGGCGAACATGCAATCCGCAAAAGAATTTCGTGTGGCCTGCAAATCATTCAGGCAAGACCAGCAGTCTTGAACAAACAGGTTTCATGGTATAAATAAAAAGTTGTGTGGCCCAATTAAGTTGGTAAATGACAAAGTGGCCCGCGATAGCAAATAGGGTCATCACCCCTGCTTTAGATCATACCTTTTGAACCTGAAATCCCAGTAGGTCATCCAAAGTATCAAAAGACTCGGATTTTAACCTAGTTTCCAAAAATAACTTCAGCGAAATACTGCCATCTAACAGCTTGGGCCCAGAGCCAGATGAAGTGGCCCAAAGTAGCTTAAAATTACTCTACTTATGAGGTCCCTCACAAAGAATCTGAAGCTGCCTTCACCAACATGCCAAAATCAACACTGCACATTCAACTTTCAGTCTTCAGCACATTGTGTGTGGCACTATCTGGTATGTCTCGTCCCAAACATTGCCAAGTTTTGTTACAAATATGGCAATGGATAACGTTCCAATGCATGTGACTATGTTTAACACCTTTGCACCAGATATGTTAAATACTTTGTAGAACAAAAAAAGGTGCACCTGTATTGTACACCAGCTTCAAATTTTAGTTTCATTTCACGACTGTTACTTTTCCAAAACACTGCGCACAGTGCACTTCACAGTTTAAAATGCAGAATTATGCCATGTCCAGCAGAAAACTAACAGTCATCAAATGCTAAATTATGCCATGTCTAGCAGTTCAAAACGTTGCATTACGTCATGCAGTGTGCTGCAGACAATGCACTGTTTCAGCTTTGTTACACATCAAAAATATTTACTTAGTGAATGCCTCAAACAAACACCACTGGGATTATAAAAGCTTCATGACGCCACAGGCTAACAAATCAGTTAAGTCTTTACAGACAGCGTGCAGCTGTATCAGGACCAAGAGATGTTTAGAACTTCTTGAGGCATTTCAATATTCCACAGTTCTGCAAATCTTTGTACATGATAGCTGTGAGATATAAATGTGTTCCCAACTGCAGTGTATAGTCCAAGGCAAGCAGAAAAATAGCTGCAAGTGCGGCAAACGTTCTATGACTGATACATGCGATTATTACGTCACACATGTAGTGCGCACGTTTAACATTTTTGTGTTGTTGCTATCGGAAAGCCTGAGCGGCAAGTGCGCAAAGCTTCACAATGTGGCAGCAACAACATCCCCTCCTTTTTACAACGAAAGGCACCGAGCGCACGTTCTTTTTGTGAAACCTGCACCTGGCACGGCCTTCACGTCCTGGCCACAGCACCAGTTTGTTGTGATCGGAAAGCTCGAGTGGCATGTGCACAAAGCTTTACACTGTGGCAGCAAGCAACAATAGAGATCACACGCCGCGATCACTCTATTATTGCTTGTTCAAGCCACATATATATGGGTGTTGTTCTTCACGCACATGCTGCTTTCGGGAATTTTTGCGCCAGAACAACCGGATCGCACATGGCTTTGCGCATGCATAACTCTGGCGCCGAAAGTGGTAGAGAGCTGTTCAAAGGCTCAAAAGACACGGCAAGTCTTCTACTTGTTTCTATATCCCACAGTTCTACTAATCTTTGTACATGACAGCAGTGAGACATAAACGTGTTCACAACTGCATTGCAAATTACAAAGCAAGCAGAAAAATAATGGCTGCTAGTGGGGGAAACGTTCCCTAACTATTACATCAAACACGCAGTGCGCATGTTTAAGATAACTTGCAATACACAGGCCCACAACAACTTCAAAGTTATGTTTCAACTGATAACCATTGGTTTCTTAAACACTGAGCAATTTCAGAATTTAAAATACAAATACTCTATCACAAGCAAGGGATTTTTAGAACATCTTAAAGCACTTTTATATCCTACAGTTCTAGAAATCTCCATGTTCAGTGTCAAGCTACAAGATACCAACGGTGTCAGGTAGCACACATGTGGACAGAAGTAGAGTAAGGTGGTAAATTTGTGGATATTTCTTTGATACAGAAAATCGCATATTTCAGGTTAAACGCATAAAAAAGCTTGGCAAATTAGCTATGCAATTAACTGGATTCATCTGTTCTATGCAAATGCTACAACACCATTGGCATAGCTAGGGGCACTTAGGCCGTTGGGCCATGGTCCCCCAAATATATCATTACCTTAATTTGCATCCTATATTGCCAATTTTACAAAATGTTGTACTATGGTTGAGTGAACATGGCTGTGTCATCAAAATGCAAACAATGTCATATTTGTGTGATATGTACAATAACATGCATATTGTGTGCTAAGTTTTCTACCAAACACGGTCCCTGCCTGGTAGACAATAGACAATTGTTGGTGAATCAATAAAGCCAATGAATATGTTGTGATATTTTTGGCTACTTAGAAAATCATGTGCAGACTGGTAATAAGCTCATGGAAAGGAAAGGTAACAGATTGTTGAAGTAAGATAAAGAAACATGCACAGTGTGTTTTATGTTACGAAAATTGTCAAACATGAAAAAAGGCTGAAACAAATCTTTAAAAATCACAAGCTTATGTTATAAATAAAGTGAAACTAATCAAGTATCCCAATGTGAAAGAGGTGAATGACAATTCATAAGACAAAACAGGTATCTTTAACTCATTGGCGTCCACTAGGTTTTGGGGATTTTCAGAAAAAAACGCCTAAACGCACGTGACTTTGCACAGGAATTTCTCCCGTCCAGTATACTCTACAGACCCGGTAAAAGTCTCAAAAGATGTGGCAAGTCTTCTAGTCTCCACTCGAAAAAAATTTTTTGGTTGGGGTGTGTGGGCTTTTTGTGAGTGACATCATAAGTGGAGGACTTTTAGGCCACCTTGGCCCACTTTGCCTGGCCCTGGGTGCCAACCGTTAGGTGGTAGTATTTC